>Ga0172381_10007328_pt1 | contig 10931 bp, 13 predicted proteins | sample Leawel6488metaG_FD_119754 | JGI IMG/M metagenome (GOLD analysis project Ga0172381, IMG submission 119754) | Leachate microbial communities from a municipal landfill in Southern Ontario, Canada - Leachate well 64-88 metaG | ecosystem: Engineered > Solid waste > Landfill > Unclassified | place... | reverse complement strand
TTCCTGAGCTCTTCTTGACCGGCTTTTGCTACGAGCCCTCTTTGCAGTCTTCCTCCTCGGCTGAGGACTATTCGCCCTATCCATCGCTTGATCCCTTTCGGGCCCTGGCAGAGGAGCACAATTGCCTTTTCATCGGCTCGCTTCGCAGCGGCCGGCAGAATCTGGGCTTCAGCCTTGACTCGGGCGGCCTGCAGCTTCGCTCCAAGATCCATCCCTTCGGCGCAGAGAAGGAGCACTTCGATGGAGGAGACATCATCTCGCCCATAGATACGAAGTGGGGCCGGGCGGGGCTGGAGATCTGCTACGACCTGCGTTTTCCTGAGGTGGCGCGCATCCTTGCCCTGCAGGGCGCAGATTTTCTGGTCACGGTGGCCCAGTTTCCAAAGCTGCGGCGCGAGCAATGGCGCACGCTGGCCATGGCCCGGGCCATCGAAAACCAGATGCCTCATCTGGCCTGCAACTGGGCTCGCGGCGGGGGCTCTCTGATCATCGATGCTCGCGGCCAAATTTTGGCGGAGGCCGGCTCTGAGGAAGCTTTGATCTGGGCCGATATCGACCTGGCTGATAGGGATGCTTTTCGTCGCGAGGTTTCTTGTTTTGCCGATCGCCGGCCAGAGGTCTATGGAAGGTGGGAGGTTGAACGCTCTAACCTTTAATTTCCTGGTCTCCAAGTTCCGGGGCTATTACATTGAATCATCCCTGGATGCCCCGCCCAGCATTGCCTCTCGAGAGTGGGGCTTTCTCTTTTTCGACGACTCCGGCATGCGCCGGCACAAGTCCTTCTTCTCGCGCGGCGAGCTGGTCGATTATGTGCGGGCAATGGTGCCGCGCCACGTCTATCACTCTGCCGCTTACTACCAGCGGCCCGGCGCTCCGACCATGAAAGAGAAGCTCTGGCAGGGCTCCGATCTCATCTTCGACCTGGATGCCGATCACCTGAGAAATGCGCCCAGGAGCTATAGTGAGATGCTGGAATTGGTAAAGAAGGAGACGCAAAAGCTGCTGACATTTCTTTTATCCGACTTCGGCTTTAGCGAGAGCAAAATGAGTGTCGTCTTTTCCGGAGGCCGTGGCTATCACATTCACGTCCGAGACCCGCGCGTCTTTAGTTTCGGCGGCGATGAGCGACGCGAAATTGTGGACTATCTGGCGGGCCGGGGCCTGGACATGGATCGGTTCATCCACATGGCCCCAATGGAGGGCGACTGGGGGAAAGATCGGGCTTTTCGGCTGCGTGCGCCCTCCGCGGGAGCGGCGGGCTGGGGAGGCAGGATCAATCGGTCCATCATCTCTTTTGTCGAAGATCTGCGCTGCTTGAACGAAGCGGAGGCTATCGCGGTTCTATCGAAACGAAAGGGCATCGGACCCAAAAAAGCCGCCAGCTTTTACAAAAGCCTGCAGGGTGAAAATGTATTGGATGAGATTTCCCGGGGAAATCTGGACCTTTTTCGGGGCAGTGCCGCTATCTGGAAGCTCCTTCTCGTGGAGTTCTTGGACGGCGAGGGCGTGAAGGTGGGCTTCAATTTAGATGAGGAGCGGGGCGAGACCGACGAGCCGGTGACGGCCGACGTGCGCCGGCTGATTCGCTGTCCCGGCAGCCTGCACGGCGGCTCGGGAATGCGTGTGACGCCCCTCTTGCTTCGCGACCTCGACGACTTTGATCCTCTGCAAGATGCCGTGGTCTTCGGGGATGAGGCCGTGCCGCTGCAGATATTAAAGCCCTTCAAAACTCAGATGAAAGGCGAAAGCTTCAATCTGGCGGAGGGTCCGACGGAGCTTCCGGCCTGTGTCGCCGTCTTTCTCATGGCGCGGGGCGTGGGAGAGGCGCGTACAAAGCATTAATCTATATATTATTTGATCTCAGATAACAGGCCCGCGCAGGGGCATGAAGGTGGAAGAATTGGATCTGGCCAATGCGCTTCGAGAGGAGCGCAAATCCGCGGAGCTTCAGCATCTGGATAAGGACTTTTACCAGCAGGTGGGCGTTTATTTGGTCGGCCTGGGGCAGGAGCTCTCACAGGTAGTGGACCCCTTCAGCGTAGAGGCTCAGATTCTGCAAGATACCCTCAAGAGCGAGAAGAACAGCGTCAATAAGCTCATCGACCAGAGGGTGAAAAAGATAGTCCGCCGGGCGCTACGCAGTGCTAGATCCGCTTCTCGGGAAGAGGTTCTACTGGGCATGACCGAGGAGGAGGAGGAGATCTACCGGCAGATGCTCTCAGCCATTGCCTCCGGTCGCGAGGTCATCTTAGCCCATGTGGCTCACACCGAAAGGCCTTTAACGGGCAAGAAAGATATATCTCGGGAATACGAAATTGTGCGGTTGCTGGATAGTGTTCCTCTGTTCGTGGGAGTTGACGGGAGAAATTACCTTCTCGGGAAGGATGATGTGGCTGTGCTCCCGGCCGTTCACGCCAGAAATCTGCGCAACAAAAAATTAGCTTCTGAAGTGAAGATTGAGAGATGATACGTTGTGAAGATGCCAAAAAAGCTTAACGCTTACTGTCCGTTCTGTAAAAAGCATACCCCCCAAACTGTGGAGAGGGTGAGAAAAGGCCGGGCTTCCTCGATGACTCGTATCGTGAGGCAGAAGGCGCGGGCCAATGGAATTGGAAATCAGGGCAAGTTCTCTAAAGTGCCGGGCGGCGACAAGCCCGTCAAGAGGCTGAATCTGCGCTACCGCTGCAACACTTGCAAGAAGGCTCACAACCGACCAGGCTTTAGGGCCGGCAAGTTCGATCTGGTGGAGGGATAAATTTGCCATCCAAGTTCGTCAAGGTAAAGTGCAACGACTGCGAGAACGTGCAGGTCATATTCGCTCATGCCTCTACGGTTGTCAAATGCCTGGTCTGCGGGCGCACGCTTGCAGAGCCCACTGGCGGCAAGGCTGAGATCAAGACCGCCGTAGTAGAAGTATTAGAGTGATCTATAATGCAACGTGAGGGCTGGCCAGAGCTCGGATCTCTAGTCGTCTGCACCGTGACTCAGGTAGTGGACTTCGGAGCCTTCGTCTCTATGGACGAGTATTCCGGTAAGCAGGGCCTGATTCACATCTCGGAGGTGGCCAGCGGATGGATCAAGTACATTCGCGACCACGTGCGAGAGGGGCAGAAGATCGTCTGCAAGGTATTGAATGTAGACACGTCCAGGCACCACATCGATCTCTCTCTAAAAGACGTAAATGAGCATCAGCGTCGGGAGAAGATTCAGGAGTGGAAGGCGGATCAAAAAGCCTGGAAATGGCTGGAGATGGCTTACAAGGATCGGCCCGAGGACGTTAAGCGTGTCGCTGATGTTCTAGTGGCAGCGTACGACAGCCTCTATCTGGCCATGGAGGAGGCGGCGATCAGTGGAGTCGATGCCCTGAAGGATGTCGATCTGACGGAAGAAGATTTGAAGATGCTGGAGAGCCTCTCCAAGGATAACGTCAAGATACCGTCCGTCGACATCAGCGGCTATGTGGATATCACTTCTCCCGCCCCTGATGGTGTGGATGTCATCCGTAAAGCCCTCAAACAGGCCAAACGCAGCAAAGACAAAGATGCTACGCTCTCCATAACTTATATTGGAGCTCCACGCTATCGCATTCATGTAACTGCGCCGGATTACAAGCATGCTGAGTCTGTTCTCAAGAAGTCTGCTCAAGCTGTGGTGAAATACATAGAACAGCACGGCGGAGAAGGCACTTTCCTTAGAGAAGCATGAGATCCAAAATCCTGAGGTGTACGGCCTGCAGCCGCTACACCCTAAAGGATATCTGCTCCATCTGTGGGGGCCATACTACTATTACCAAGCCCGCCAGATTCTCTCCCGATGACCCTTACGGCAAGTATCGGAGAGTTCTCGGCCAGGAGGCAAAATGAAGGAGACTCTGGTTTCCCGTATCAAAGAAGTAACCCTTAAGGACCCAATTCTTGTTGAGGGTCTGCCGGGCGTGGGCCACGTGGGAAAGCTAGTAGCCGATCACATGGTGGAAGAGCTCAAGGCTGAGAAGATCATCGAGATCTACTCACCTCATTTTCCGCCACAGGTGATGGTAAAAGAGGACGGCACCATCAAGCAGGTCCGAAATGAGATATATGCCTATCATGGCAAGAACGATGAGCCGGATCTGCTCATCCTCATAGGCGACTATCAGAGTGCCACTAACGAGGGGCACTACGAGCTTTGCAGCATCTTCCTAGACATCGCCCAGAGCTTTCATGTAAAGAGGATCTATGCTCTGGGGGGCTACGGTACCGGCCAGTTCGTGGACAAGCCCACAGTCATGGGAGCGGCCACAAGTATCGAGCTTGTGGAGGAGATGAAACAAAAGGAGGTCGTCTTTCATGAGAATGAGCCCTGCGGGGGCATAATCGGCGTCTCGGGATTGCTCTTAGGCCTGGGGGCCCTTCGGGGTATCGATGCCGTCTGTCTCATGGGGGTGACCTCCGGTTATCTGGTCGATCCCAAAGCCGCTTCTGAGGTTCTGCGCATTCTCTCCGGTATTCTGGGTATTGTTGTGAGCATGCAGGCTTTGGAGGAAAGGGCCAAAGAGATGGAGAAGATCATAGGCAAGCTGCAGGAGATGGAGCGAGCCCAAGCTCCTTATGAGGCGGGCGGGGATGAAGATCTCAGATATATCGGATAGTATCGACACACTCCTGAATTATGGACATGATCTCCTATCCCAGGCCTTGCGGGAGGGGGCGGAGCAGGCGGAAGTCTACGGTGTGATTGGTCGCTCGGTAGACATTGATCTACGTAAGGATGCCGTGGAGCTGGCCAGCGAGAGCTTTCATCGCGGCCTGGGGCTTCGGGCTGTGATAGCTGGCGGAGTAGGTTTTTCCAGTACCAGCGACATGTTGCTATTGCAGTTTGTGGCCAAGAGCGCCGTTGTATCCGCTCGAGCCAGAGGCGCTGACGAATCCTGGCGCTCTCTTCCTCTGCCCGAAAAGGTGGTGCGCCCGGAGGGCATCTTCGATCCGCGTTTAGAACGAATCGGCCCCGAGGAATGCCTTGACACTGCAAAAAGCATGCTTTTTGGCTGCAGGACCGTCAAGGAAGCGGAGCCCGTAGCCGGCAGTGTGGCCTCTATTTGCGGCACACGTTTTGTGATAAATTCGCTGGGAATGGAGCTAGTGGAGACCTCCACTCTCATGCATGCCTCTCTGGAAACCATTGCCAGGGCGGGGGATGTGGCCACGGGCAGCGATTTTTATATCTCCCGAGGCTATCAGCCCTCGCTCGAGGATGTCGGTCGCTACGCTGCGGAGCAGGCTCGCTCCTCTCTGGGGGGCAGCCGGGCAGAGAGCGGAACCTTTGATGTGCTCTTAAAGCCCATGGCGGTAGCCGAGTTGCTCGATTATACCCTGCTTCCTGCTCTTGCAGCCGACAATGTGCAAAAGGGTCGCTCTTCTCTCGCAGGACGGGTGGGCGATAAGATCTCTCCCGAAAGCCTCGTGATCGCCGATGACGGACTTCTCTTCGGGGGCATGGACTCTTCGGCATTTGATGGCGAAGGTGTGCCATCCCAAAGGACGGTCTTGGTTGAGGATGGCATTTTAAGGGGCTATCTCTACGACAGCTACACGGCAGGAAAGGAGGGCGCACGATCTACCGGCAATGCAGTCCGCTCCGGATACTCCGATGTCCCATGCGTGGGAAGCCGAAATTTCATTGTCAGCTCCTCTCAGCCCCAGGATCTTCTGGCGGAGACGAAAGGCCTTCTGGTAAACGGCCTCATCGGTGCTCACACTGCCAATCCCATCTCCGGCGACTTCTCAGTGGAGGCAAAAAATGCTTTCCTTATTGCGCCGGGAGAAGAGGCCAAGCCCATCCGTTCTTTGATGCTGGCCGGAAATTTCTTCGAGCTCTTGAAGGATGTCGAAATTGGCAGAGACGTGCGGGCCGTTGGGTCTATTGTCACGCCTACTGTGAAGTTCAGAATGAAGGTAGTTGGAAGCTAAAGGTGATTTTTGATGATTATTGGAGGGCCTGCCTCCCAGCTCCTCGCTGGCCGGGTGGCTACAACCTTAAATGAAACGCTTGCTCTTTGCGATTACAAGACATTTCCCGATGGCGAGTCGTATACGCAAATTGTAACGCCTCTTGATGATGAGATAGTAATAATTCAATCAACTCCAACCGATCAAGACCTGGTCTATCTCTTGCAGCTTCTGGACGTCTGCCAGGGCCGACGTGTCTCTTTGGTCATACCCTACTTCGGTTATGCCCGACAGGACAAGATCTTCAAGCCAGGCGAGCCTATGACTGCCCGGGCGCTGGCCACAGCCTTGAATCCATTTTTGCAGAATGGAAGTGTCCATCTAGTCAATATTCATGCTCCCTCCATTATGGCCCATTTCCAGTGCCCGATTGAGAATTTGGATGCCACAGGACTGCTGGCCGAGCGGATCGGCAGCATGGGGCTAAAGGATACCGTGGTCATCTCTCCCGACAAAGGGGCAGTGGCCATGGCCAAAACCGCCGCGGCCTGTCTTGGCTGCGACTCCGACTACCTGCAAAAGACCCGCTTCTCAGGAACGGAGGTCTCCATGGCCCCCAAAGAGGTGGCGGTTAAGGGCAGGGACGTGGTCATCTTCGACGACATGATCGCCACTGGTGGCACCATGGCCACAGCCATAGCGCTTTTGCGCCAGCAGGGCGCCAGTCGTGTCTATCTGGCCGCCGTGCATCCCGTCCTCACCGGCTCGGCGATGCTCAAGCTCTACCGCTCCGGAGTGGAGGCGGTGCTGGCCACGGACACCCTGGACAAGGGCGTGAGCACGGTCTCGGTGGCGCCGCTGATTGCGAAGGCTTTGAGGGCGTAGAAAGGACATTAGGGGAGTTCGCGGCGGTATTGGCAAACATGGGCCGCCCATTGACCAAAACATTTTTCATTAGATATTCTTAATTAATAATCATGGTGGATTTTAGGGTCATCCCGATCAAGTTCGATGGCTGAATGAAGAAAGCCCGAACATCCTACGTATCCTGGGAGGGGAGGTAAGGGTGTCCGTGCTAAATCGCACCTGTAAACGTATTTGGATAATTACTTATCGGTACAAATCAGTAACTTAGATATGTATAAAATTCTCTTAACGGGAATGAATATCCACCTTATATCATAGGGAGAGTCGCACGGCAGAGCCGTGGTCGTGGACGGCAGTCCGGCCGGCCTAGCCTTGGCCGCGGCGGATATTTAGAAGGAGCTGGACCGCAGGCGTCCAGGCCAGAGTCGCGCCTCCACGGCCCGGCAGGAAGCGGACCGCGTCGAGATCCTCTCCGGCAAAACCAAGAGGCGTGTCAATTATCAACAGAGTATATAACTAATCACTTGTAGATTATATGCAAATGAAGCTGCAAGCTAAGATACTGGGAAGCAAGGTCCACGAGGTCGGCTATCGGGTCTTCTTGCTTCACAAAGCAATCGAGCTTGGATGTCGTCGGTTTTCCGCATACAACCGATTTGAGCAGGGATTTCAAATGGTTGTAGCTCTGATAGAGGGCGATGAAGGGCAGCTCAAAGGTTTCAGGAGTTTTGTCGATAAGAGCCGACCGGAAGGCTCCGAAGTTTCATGCACTCTCTTCGAAGAGTATCATGGCTATGTGATGTCTGTTGAAGATTTTATGCATGTCTCTCTGGTGGAGCAACTAAACAAAGGCATTCCTGCCATTCTGCGCATTGATAGGAAGCAGGACAAAATGCTCGAAAAACAAGATTCAACAATTGCCAAAATGGAGGAGACCAGAGTCGATATAGTCTCGGAGATACGGACCTCACGAGAAGTAACAGCCAAGTTTGACGAGAATCGCGAGGCGATTATTGATGAGATTAGTGAGCAGAAGGAGACCCTGGATGATCGCTTGAAGCGGATCGAAAGCGATATCTCCAAGCTTAAGGCAAAAGTTGGCATTTGAGAATCAATTATGTCCGGAAACACCTTTGGCACCATATTTCGCATCACCACCTGGGGGGAGTCGCACGGCAGAGCCGTGGGCGTGGTCGTGGACGGCTGTCCGGCCGGCCTGGATCTGGCCACGGAGGATATTCAAAAGGAGCTGGACCGCAGGCGTCCCGGCCAGAGCAAGGCTTCCACGGCCCGGCAGGAAGCGGACAGCGTTGAAATCCTGTCAGGCATCTTCGAGGGGCAGACCACGGGCACACCCATCTCCCTGCTTGTCTGGAACAAGGATGCGAACTCATCAGCCTATGATCTCCTGCGCGACAAACCCCGGCCGGGGCACGCCGACTATGCCTACCAGATGAAATACGGACTGCGTGACCACCGGGGCGGAGGCCGGGCCTCGGCTCGCGAGACGGTGGGCCGGGTTGCTGCCGGAGCCGTCGCCAAGAAGCTGCTCGCGGAGGCAGGTATTTTGGTTGTGGCTTATGTTACGGAGTTGGGCGGAATAACTGCGGAAATTGCGTCATCAGATCTGATGCAGCTTCAGGCCCAGGCCGAGTCCAATGCTGTTCGCTGCCCTGACCCCGCTGCGGCGCAAAAGATGCTGGAGCGGCTGGACAGCGTGCGCGCGGAAGGCGACAGCCTGGGCGGCGTAGTGGTAATAGTTACAGAGGGCGTGCCTGCCGGTTTAGGCGAGCCGGTCTTTGACAAGCTGGACGGCGACCTCGCCAGGGCGCTCATGAGCATTGGAGCCGTGAAGGCGGTGGAGATAGGCGCGGGCCGGGAATGCGCGGCACTGCGAGGCAGCGAGATGAACGACCCGTTACTTCTACGGGACGGCAAGGTTGATTTCGAGAGCAACAATGCCGGCGGCATTTTGGGCGGCATCTCCACAGGTGCGCCCATTGTCTGCACCATTTCTGTCAAGCCCACGCCTTCCATCGCAAAGCAGCAGAGCACAGTTGATCTGGCTCGCAGCGAGGCGGCGAAGATCGAGATCAAAGGCAGGCACGATCCGGCCATTCCACCCAGAATTGTGCCCGTGGCCGAGGCCATGGTGGCCCTGGTGCTGGCCGATCACCTGCTCCGCCAGAGAGCGGCGCGAGTCTAACTTTGGATTGATGGATTCTGCAAAAAAGCAAAAAAATGAGCCTCAGGAATTCTGCAGATCTTCTTCCTCAAACAAGAATACCTCGTCGATGCCCGCTTTCAGGGCGGAAGCGATCTTGTAGGCCAGCTTGAGGGAGGGATTGTACTTTCCCTTCTCCAGGAAGAGAATGGTCTCCCTTCGTACACCTACCATGCGAGCCAGTTCTTCCTGGGTGAGGCCCTCCCTGGCCCGCAGCTCTTTGATGCGCGTTTTCATGGTCCCCACACATCTGCACGACGGTTCAATATCAGCATAAAGGCGATGGCGCTCACCGTCATAATATAAATGATAATCTGCAGGACAGTTACTGCATCCAGAACGACCATTCCCAAATAGACGGAGATGAACAAAACCAATGCTAAGATGAGGCTCACAAGATAAGAGTATGCCAGGCTGAAGGCTCCCAGCTTATTCGTTCTCTCATCCTTTTCCGGCTGATCGCCTGCTCTCCAGCGGAGGAGCAAGACCATGCCTATGGCAACCGCTCCCGCAATTGTCAGGAAGAATGCATCGTAGCCCAGGAAGGAAAGAAGCAGACCGGCCATGATCAGTGCTATCCCTGGAATCACCCTTATCAGAAGTCTGTCCTTTTTCATTCATTCTCATCTCTTCGCGAGTTCTTCTCGAAGTTCATTATCTGTTCCATGTTATGTGCTTCTAACATCATTGTATTTCAATGTTTTGTATTTCTAACATTTAGCCATAGTTTTATAGATGCCACTCAAAAATAGGCTACCATGCGTAAGGAGTTTCGTAGCCTCATCTCGCTGGAGGAAGCCCAATCTATCGTCCAGAGCCACCTTCCCAGCGTAGCGGTGGAGAGCGTGCCGCTGCCGCTGGCCCGTGGCCGCGTGCTGGCCGAGAAGGTCGTCTCCACTCTGGATGTGCCGGGCTTCTCTCGCGCCTCCATGGACGGCTTTGCCGTGCCTTCTGAGGATACCCTGGCGGCCAGGGAGGACCGGCCCGTAAGCCTGCGCCTGGCTGGCACTGTGCCCATGGGCGTTCTCCCCCACCTGTGCGTGGCGCGGGGCGAGGCTGCCGAAGTATCCACCGGCTCCATGATGCCCGACGGCGCGGACGCGGTGGTCATGATTGAATACAGCCAGGCGGAGGGTGATCTGGTCCTGATCCGAAGGCCCGTATATGGCGGCGAGAATGTGCAGGCGGCAGGAAGCGATATCTCTTTTGGCGAAGCCGTGCTCTTTCCCGGCACAAAGCTCTCTGCGCGTGAAATTGGCGTTCTGGCCGCCTTGGGCAGGACGGAAGTGGCTGTGCGCAGCCTCAAGGTGGGCGTGGCCTCAACCGGCAATGAGCTGGTGCCGCCCGGACGGCCATTGGCCGCTGGACAAATCTATGACATTAACACCTACACCATCGCTGCGGCTGTTGCCGACTGCGGTGCTCTCGCTATCCCCTACGGCATCCTTCCGGATGAAAAGGGGGCCCTTGCAAGGGTGCTGCAAAAGATGGCCGAAGAGTGCAACATGATTCTGGTGAGCGGCAGCACCTCAGCCGGCGTCGGCGACATGATCTTTCAGGTTTTGGAGGAAATCGGCGAGCTGATATTTCACGGCGTGAACCTCAAGCCAGGCAAGCCCACTATCTTCGGCCTGATCAATGACAAGCCCTGCCTGGGACTGCCCGGCTATCCTACCAGCGCGCTTACCGTCTTCTCCTGCCTTGCCGCGCCGGCCATTCGTGCCGCTTTAGGTCGGAAACATTCCCGAAAAAAGGCGGCAGGACGGCTGGCCGGGCCGCTGCGATTCGATGGCCGCCGCCAGATGCTGGCCGTGGGCCTATCCGGTCAGCTGGTCTATCCTGTGGACAAGGGAAGCGGCTCCATCACCACCCTGGCCGGGGCAGATGGAGTTATCGACATCCCTTCAGGCGTC
>Ga0172381_10007327_pt1 | contig 10933 bp, 2 predicted proteins | sample Leawel6488metaG_FD_119754 | JGI IMG/M metagenome (GOLD analysis project Ga0172381, IMG submission 119754) | Leachate microbial communities from a municipal landfill in Southern Ontario, Canada - Leachate well 64-88 metaG | ecosystem: Engineered > Solid waste > Landfill > Unclassified | place... | reverse complement strand
TTATAATTCCATATAATAATTTAAATGGTTTAAAAAATGAACTGGTAGTTTATTTATCTAATACAAACATTCTTAAAAATTTAGGAGTAGTTGGTTGGAGAGTTCTTAGGGTTGAAAGAACTGATATAGATAAAACTATTATAACACAGGGTATTGTAAATCCTTGTATTTTTCAGGAGTATGATTTGGATGTACACGTTCCAATATCAGATCCTAATAAAAATGATTTACTCTTTCCCTATGACCCAGAATTTCCAGATGAAGAAGATAGTGTTCAAAGTACTTTAAATGAAATTGGTGAAACCAAAACAATAGATACTTCTAAATCATATATTAAAATGCCATCCCCTTTTATGAGAAATATGGCAGATTTAAAAGATGATTTAATTACAACTACCTTAGAAATTCCCCCATTTCCATTTAATGTTTTTATGGATGTGATGTATGGCCAAAGTTATATACCTAGAATTAATGGTATAAAAAATGGTAATATTATTTCTTATCCTATAATGGGTGGAGATATTCCTGGAGATATTACCGTTGGTACTGAAAATATTCATTTAGAACTTATTAATAAACATATTCAACACCCAAATTATCCATTTCCAGAAGTATTTAAGAAATATATACAAGGAGAATTAACATCTCAAGAAACATATCAATTTACAAAAATGTTTCAATTATATAGTCCTGAACTTATATTTTTAAATCCTATTTTTGGAAACAATTTAAAATATACAATTGTAGGTAAATTAAATAATACACTAAACGATACTGGGGTATGGGGAAAACAAATTGCTGTTTCAGATGATTCCTACTATTTATATGATGTTGATTATAAACCTACAGATTTATCTGGGGGATTTATATCTGACTTAATTAATATTGTAAAAACAACAACTAGTAATACAGTTGAAGTAGTAAAAGGATTATTAACCAGATCTAAGATAATTGTTAAAAGAGGAGATATTATTTCTAATATAAAAATTTATAAACATTTTCATTTATTTAACAATGCTGAAAAAAGAGGTGGTGAAAGTTATAGTAGTCTGCATAAAGAAGGGTTAATTGGGCCTAGTGGTGGAAGAAGTTCCAGACAAAATTTATATCAATATTTTAGAAAATATAGTTTTGATACTGATTATACTTTAAATCCTATTCTAAGGGATATAAAAGGAAATCCAGAAATAATTGGAAAGGGTGAATCAAATCAAATATATAATGATAATACAATAAGTAGTAATATATATACCTTTCAAAATAACTTATTTACTATTATTAGTGATTTGAATAAGGCTGATCCTAATGAAACAGAAGCACCAATAGTTTGTGTTAATAGTATTGGTAATAATTGTTTAAACCTTGTAATGGCAGATCCAACAAATATTAATAGTGAATCTTCTTTAGAAGATATATTAAATCTATATAATATTACTGGAAACGCAACCGGATTAATGGAAATTTCAAGAACATTGTTAAATCAATATGGAGGGAATACTTATGAATCTAGGAGTAGAAATAAATATATTCGTATAGGAAAATATACAAAACTATCTTTATATTCTAATTTAAGTAATCAAAGAATATTTAAAGCAGGTGATATATTTTTAAATACTTTTAAGTTTGAAAGGATTATTCCAAATATTGCACAGGTAGAAAATAATAGATATACTACAATGTGTGAAATTGTAGAATTTCCTGTAGAATCAACTATTAATAATGAATGTAGAAATGATTATTCTCTTAATTCATGGGATAATATGTGGCATCCTAGTTTTGATGAATATCATAATTATAATAGGGTTTATTCACAAGAACCAATATCTGATGTTAATATAGCTACACCTTTTACTTTTGAAGAAGTAAAGCATTCAAGTGTAAGATTAATATCTACAAAAGTTAAAACTCCTGGAGAATTGATAGATAGTTGGACTGATGTATTAATAAATGAAGAATTAAATCTTAATGGACAATATGGTAAGTTAACCAAACTTATTAGAAATAATGATCAATTGTATTTTTTTCAAGATAATGCATTAGGAATAGTAATGGTTCAACCAAGAGTTGCTTTGCAGGCATCTGATGGTATTGGTGTAGAATTAGGTACAGGTCAGATATTATATAATTATCAATATATAAGTACAGCATCTGGCAGTACCAACCCTAATTGTATATTTACATCACCTAATTATATCTATTATATAGATGTTACTAATAAAACATTGAATAGAGTAAATAGTGAAAAAGGTGTAGAAGGTATATCAGATCCAACAGGTTTACATTCTTTTATGTATAATAATATACTTATGAGTTATGATAATTCCTTAAATGTTACTGGAGTATATGATAATATTAATGATGAAGCTTACTTTACCCTTCCTCATATAGACAGTATACATGAAGGATTTACATTAACTTATAATGAATCTCTAGAAGGTTTTACTAGCTTTTATAGTTTTTTACCTAAATTTTATATAAAAACACCAGGTAGATTATTTTCTTGTCCTGATAATATTAGTATATATCAGCATTTTGTAGGAGATTATTGTAGATTTTATGATCCAACTGAGTCAGATCCTACTAAAGTATATGATTCAAACATTACATTCTTTGCTAATCCACAACAAGATGGGGGACTAAAAACAAGATTTGATAATTTAGCTTTTAATGCAGAACTTACACAAGATAATGTGGATATATTTTATAATGAAGATACTAAAACTTATACTCTTCCAATAAAGAAAATACAAGTTACTACAGATTATCAACAAACACAAGATACAACTTTGTTATATGGAACTCATATCAAACGTAAGTTTAGAAATTGGAGTTTAGTAATACCAAGAGCTTATAACTTTACTTTATCTAAAAATACTTTAGATAGAATGAGAGGAGAGTGGGCTTATATTAAATTAACTATGGATAATACAGAAAATAATAAATTAGTATTACATGATGTGATACTATCATTTGAATAATATGAAAAAGAAAGTTGTAAGAAAAAATAAAAAAGTTTTATACTTTGATGGTGGTGCTTTACTTAGTTTAGCAACACCAATAACACCAAAAGTTACATCTACTACTCCTTTAGATGAATCTTCAATGTCTATACCTAATAAAAACACACTTATAGACAATAATAATCAAGCACTTTCTAAAGTTGGAAATTCTATAAATAATCAATCTTTAGGAAATCTAACAGGGCAACTTTCTGGTTTAATACCTAAAGATACTACTATGGGTGGTATTGGTAATGGAGCATTACAAGGTGCTTCAATGGGTAGTGCTTTAGGGCCTTGGGGAATGGCTGGGGGGGCACTTTTAGGAGGAATTTTTGGAGGGGTTAATAGTGCAAAAGCACAAGATCAAAAACAACTTACAGATTTATCTGGAGAATTACAGAAAAGAAATCAAATGTTTGGTCTTGCTAATGGAGGCAATCTTATTATGCAACCACAGTCTAATATAGATAGTTTAGATGTTGTACATTATCAAAGACATAATGATTATTTAAAGTCTAAATTTGGTATAGATCCACAAGTACATTTTATTCCAGAAACAGGTGATTATATTAGGGCATCTTCCCCAGAAGAACAGACTAAAATGGATATCGAGTTTCAACAAAATCTTATAAATGGGAAAGCCTATGCTGATTCATTATCAAATTTAGTACCAAATCAAATACCTTTTCCTGCAACACCTAAACCTACAACTAATGCTAAGTTAGAATGGTTTAAAAATGGTAAACAAGGTCAAATGCCTAGAATTGGATTTGCTGAAGGTGGAAATTTATTAACTGAATTTAATGGGGGGTATACACATAATGATTCTAATCCTAACAATACTTTATCTGGTATACCACAGGGTCAAACACCAGATGGAAACACAAATACAGTTGAAAAAGGAGAAACTAAATTAAAAGATTTTATATTTAGTGATCAGTTGAAAGTACCTAAGAAGTTAGATAGTACCTCCAGACTTCCTAAAAGTATACAAGGTAAAACCTTTGCAAAAGCTAGTAAGATATTAAATGCAGAAATGAAAGATAGACCTTTTGATGCTATTAGTAAAGATACTAATAAGATATTATTGGGTGAATTACAAGGATTAAATGAACAAAGTATAATGTTAGAAAATAATAAAATATTAGCTAAAGGAGGACATTTAATTCCTCATGGAGGTAAGGATGGTAATAGTCCTTGGTTAAATACTATACAACCTTTTCAAAATGATTATAGCGTATTACCAGAAAATCCCATTTTAGCAGATATTGAATATGCAAATGCTTTACAGCAAGGTAGTATTATTATGCCAAATAATACTAACCTAATTAATGAAGCAACTGTAACTGCAAAAAGTGGTCTTAGTAATGGTGTTAGACCTGCTAATGTAGATCACTTTTATGATAAAACACATTTACAATCTACAGGATATATACCTGCAAATACTAAAGGTGATTATACCCGTAGAGGTTATTTAGGAAATACGGTTGAAGAACAAAATGCTTGGGTAAAAGGTGAATTAAATAATAATAATATAAAATCATGGTTAGATCCAGAATCCAAATTAAATAAAGGAATTCCTTGGAGACAAAAAATGATTCAAAAATATAAAAATGATCAACCCAAAGTATATCAAGATTTAATGGATGGTACTATGCCACAAGCAGAGGTTGAACATCTCTTTACTGAAAATGATATGGGCCCTTTACAGTCTTTAGTTAATTTACCTTCTGGAGAATTGGATAAAAAAGATTTTAATTTAAAAAATATATTTGATGGAACTCCCACAAACAGACCTAAGGTTCCACCTACAGAAGATCCTAAATATCCAGACTTAGAACAACCACCTTCAACATTAACAACAACTACTCCTCCAACTAGAACTCCGGGTAATCCTCCTAACTTATGGCCTGAAGCTGGGTTATTTGCAGCAGTTCCATACTTGGGGTTAAAACCCAACTTAGCTAATCCTACTACTATGAGTACAGGATATCTTAAACCTCAGCTTGTAGATGAAATGTCTATGAGGGCTGGGATAGATTCTGCTAATAGAGGTAATATAGGTGCATTAGCTAATGTTACTGGAGGCAATGCTTCAGCACAAAGAGCTGGGTTATTAGGAGCTGGAAGTAATTATATGGATGCAACATCTGGAGCATTTTTAAATGCTAATCAAATGAATAATGCTGCCAGACAAGGAGTAGATCAATTTAATATTCAGAATCAAACTGGTGTTGCTGGACAAAATATGCAAGCATTAAACCAATTTGAGTTAGAGAATAAAGAACTTATTAATAATATAAATGCTAAGAAAGCAGATGAATTCTCTAATACTATTGGAAACTATGTTGAGAATGGTTTTAGAAGAAGGAATTCTAAAGATCTATTAAATGATAGAGCTGCTTATATTAAAGCATTTACTGGTTATGATCCTTTAATGGGGCAACAAAGTAATAGTATCTTTGGAACTACAACTCCGGGAACTACTACTACTGAAAAAGTAGCTCCTAAGATACAGTGGGCTTCACAAATGGCAGGACATCAGAATTATGGATTAAATAATCAACCAGCTACAGGATGGACTGGTGCAAATCAAGTAGTTCCTAATTATATGCAACAAGCTTTAGGAGATCAATACTATGATTATGATCCTAGTAAAGGCCCCCTAGCACCTAAGTGTCATGGTGGTAAACTTAGAACAATGAAACGTAGTTTAAAATAATTTTATTATCTTTGTAATATGAATATAAGTGGATATATACCATCAAGGCAACGGTTAGACTTAATACCTACAGATAGGAGTTTTGAGGAACTTGCTTGGGGGCCTAAGTTAATGATGGCTAGAGATGAGGAGAGACAAACTGATTTAGGTAATATAAATACAGCATTAGACTTTGAGTATGAACCTGAAGATGATGCTTTAGTAGAACCTGTAATAACAGATTTACGTAAAGAAGGTGATGCAATTGCTAATGGTTTAGCTACTAATCCTAGTGATCCTCAATGGGCTAGTAAAATTTATAATTATAAAACTAAGGTAGCAAGAGCAATAGGGCCTCATGGAATAATTGGTAGAGCTGTAAAAAATAGTCAAGATATTGATAAAACATGGAGTGAGTGGGATAAAGTTCATAAAGATGATCCTTTGGCATATAAAAATAGAGTAAGAGAAAGTATGCGAGGTACATATAAAGGAATGTGGAATCCTGATACAAAACAATATCAAGGTTTTGAACCCGGAGATGCACCTAATTACTATGATGTTAATAAAGATATTGCAGATGCGTTAAAATTAGCTGATGGTTCATTAGGTAAGCTAGTTGGTGCAGAAGGTTCAAGTATTAAATACAATCCTGCTGTAAATATGTTCCAAGTATGGAATGGTAATCAAGGTCAATGGGAGGATAATTCTGATGCTATTACAGGCGGAGCTACCGCAAGTTTAAATGATTGGTTAGGTAAATATGGTACAGGTACTGATAGATCTAAATTTGCTGCATTAATGGGGTATACTCCGGAGTATATTAACAATACTGTGGAGGCTTTAAAACAGTCACAATCTAAAGGAAGGTTTACAACAGTGCCGGGTGAAAATACTTCATATCATAATGTACCGCAAGATATAACTGGTGGTGGGAGTAATCCTACAAATTCTACAAGTTCTGACTTTTTACAGTATGGTACACTAGAAACTAATGTAGATAAAGTTAATAAGAGGTATGATAAGTGGAATGAACAATTAGATTCTAAAGGAAATATCAAACCTTTAGATACTACTTCTGTTAATCCTATTGGTGATGCTAGAGGTGCTGTATCTGGATTAGCTCCGGGATTTGTATCTGCACAACCTACTACTAATCCAAGAGAAGCTGAATGGAAAGATTTGCAAACTACATATAAAAACTTTTATGACTCAACACATTCTACTAGTGGGTTAACTATTGGTGGAAAACATTATATTGGAGATAAGGGATTCTTAGAATTAGCTAAGCAAGCTGATATAGCTAAAACAGCAGTTAGGGGTACAGATTTAGGTATCAATAATCCTCAGTTTAGTTCTAGCATGTGGTTCTTATTATCACAAACTAAAGATCAACCTTCTTTCATTAAAGCTGGTGAGTATGGTCAAAGAAAACCTTCTAGTTTAACTAAAGAAGAAGTGTTGAAGAAAACAAAACCTGATGATTTAATGTATAAAGTTGATGCTGATGGTAGGCTAAAAACTATTATTAATGGTGAAGAATACATTGCTAATCCAGAAATACTCCCAAGAAATGTACAAGGGTTTGATAAAAATATTTCGGAGTTAGTTAATGTAGCTAATGATTTTAGCTTAACTAAAGATAGAATAGATGCTTTAAACAAAACAGTATTTAGAGTTGGTAATGCTGTATATGGTTGGGTAATAGATAGAGATAATCCTTTAAAAAGATCTTTATATCAAGTACAAGTAGATCAAAATGGTAATTATCAAGATATACCTGTAGATTTATCTAAAGTACAGACTGAAGCAGCTAAACAGAAATATATGAGTGCTGCACCTTTAAAGTATAAACCAGAATATGTAACTGAATAATTATGTCATTTAGCTTCAATAATAAAGAAGAATTAGATAAAATATTTAGGTATGGTAAATCAGATTTAAATCCTACCTATAAACCTCAACTTAGAAATCCTACAAATGGAGAATTAGCTTCTACAGGTAGAAATGTTGAAGGACTAGATTTAGAAGTGTTTCCTGTTAAAGAACAGGTAGGTCAAGCTTTTGAACCTTATGGTGGAGTTAAACCTGTAGATGAGAATTTAAGTGAGTATGATTTACAGGATATACCACAAGCTAGAGCAGAGTCTCAGTCTGGATGGAAGTTATTAGGTAATGCATTGGGACAAACTGCAAATGAAGCTATATTAGGTTCAGTTGAAGGTATTGGTCAATTATTAAATGCAGATATATTTAAAGCAGATTCTGGTCAGCAAGATTTTGAAAATGCTTTTACCAAAGCTGTTGGGGGATTAAGAGAAGATATTAATGAAGATATATTTCCAGTATATCAAACACATAGTGCACAAGAAGGAAGTTTTACTGAAAGATTAGGAGATGCTACATGGGTAGCTGCTAATTTCCCTACAGTAGCTTCTGCAGCCACCATGTTAATTCCTGCATTAGGTGGGGCAAGGTTAGTTGGAGGTGTTGGTAGATTATTTAAAGTTGGTGATAAAGTTTTAGATGCAGCTAAATCAATTAGTGCAGCTAGTTTTAGTAGACTTGTTGAAAGTAACATGGAGAGCCAACAAAGGTTTAAACAGTCTTATGATGAGTATATACAAAAAGGATTCTCTGATGAAGTAGCTAGATCTAAAGCTGGTGAAGATGCTGCAAGATTGTGGAAGTATAATAGTGCTATGCTTGCAGTAGATATGGTTCAATATGCTTCATTATTAAAACCATTTAAAGCCTTTGCAGATGCAGCAGAGATTACTAAGAAAAGTGGTTTAAGTAAAGTAGTTGATCCTTTTATTCAAGCTGGTGGAGAAGCCTTAGAAGAAGGTTATCAGTTTATGGCAAGTGAGGAAGCTCCTAAAGTAGATCCTTTTGGAAAAGAATTCTTTAATAAAAGATTTAGTGATTATTTGGAAAGCCCAGATATGCAAACTAATATGTTTTGGGGGGCTGCTGGTGGGGGTGTTATGCAAGCTGGTGCACCTGTTATTAGAAAAATTGCTCAAATGGGTGCAGATTATTCTACAAAGAAAATGACTGCTGCTACATTTGGTGATGTAGAAAAAGCTAAGAATTTAGATCAAGATGGTTTTATAAACTTATTAACAAGAAACTATACCTCAGATAAACTAGGCAGAATGCAAGGAGACTTAGATGCATTCTATAATGATAATATATCCAGAGAAGATATTACTCCAGAAGAAAAGGAAGAAATTACAGAGAAACATAAAGAATTTAAGGAACAAGTACAGTTTGTACAAGATCAAGATAGTGCTTTACTAAAAGATCCTAAATTTAAAAAGAACCCAGAGGCTAGGAAAGCTTTTGTATTACAACAATTAGAAGCTAAGACTTTATCAGAAGATATAGTTGCTAATGATAATACTATTAACTCATTTTATAATGGAGTAAAGGGATATGATACTATTAAACCTATTAACAGAGAAGTTAATGTATTAAACTCTTTAAAGAAATTAAAGAAAGGTATTAAGGATAAAGGTTTATTAGAAATTGTTAATTCTAAAATAGCAATTCAGGAGAATAAAGTTAAAGACTTAATAGATTCTTATGAAGGTCTGAGAGACAAAAAGGTTATGAAATATAAACCACAGATTATTCCCGGAGAGAATAGTATTATAAGTGCTTTTGATAGAAAAGAAAGAGATCAATTTAAACATGATCATATTATACAACCTGAATTATTAAAATATCAAAATAATTCAGAAGAAGCTACTTCTCAGAAAGAACAAGAAATAGTTAAGAAACAAAAGGAAACTAGTAAAAAAGCTGCTAAGGAATCTGCTAAGAATTCACCAGATCCTATTAGTACAATTAATAACATTAAAGAAACAGAACCAGAAGTTGCTGAAGAGTTAACTAATGATTTATCTAAAGGTGCAGAGAATGAACCTCATAATTTAGATTCTGAAGAAGAATATGAGATTCCAGATATTGATCCTAATTTAGAATATGAAAGAGTTTTAGAAGCTTCTGAAAGAAGAACTAAGAATTTACAAAGTAGGTATAATATTAAAGATGCACAGAAAAAAATTGATAAGGTTAATGGAGATTTAATAAATCTACAAAATCATATTAAAAGTGCTATAACAAATAACCAAATTCCAGCAGAAGATCTGGTAATGGTAAAATCTAATTTAGATGAATTAATAAGTATTAAAGGTGACGTTAATGAAAAGATAAATCAACTTGGTGCATTACTGGGGGTAATGGAAAATCAACCTAGTTGGAATAATATAGTTAATGACTTCTTCAGTAAAGAAAATAAGAAATATGAAGGTCAGGAACATCAAGAATTAGATAAACAAGCAGAAGAGTTATCTCATAATGGTGTAGATAGTGATGTAGAATCAGATATTGAATCTATATTACCAACTTATACAACTAATCAACCTGTAAAAGAATCTAACGTATTTCATATTAATGCTTCACAGTATAAAGTAGATAATACTTCTGGTAAAAGAAAAGTAGTTGGAGATTCTTTACCTTTTGCTAATAACTTTGACTGTGGTGTTATCAATAAACTGCCCCTTGGAAGTAAATTAACTGCAAAAATTGATCCAGATAAAGAAGTTTATATTGAAGGTAAAGCCTATAAGAATAGTGAAGTTAAACCTGAACAACAATTAGTATCCCTATTTGCAGGGGATAAGTTTGTTGGTATATTATATACTCAAAATAGTTCTCAGAAAGAGTTGTTTCCTCTTTGGAGAAAAGAAGTTCAAGATAATGGAAGTAAAGAATTTAATGTAGTTCAAAAATATAAAGGTGATATATTTACCTTATCTCCAATAGAAGATACCAATATTCCAGCAGCTAGAACTAGTCTAACTGATATAGAATCTGCTCAAGGTGAAAAGGTTAAACTTGGATTTATAGGTAAAACAAGTCTGGGATTACATGTAGAAACCCCTAATTTAGATAATGTAAGTGCTTTAATCCCTAATACTTTTAAAGGTAAAGCTGGACAAATAGTTGCTGTATTACCAAAAGGTAATGGAGAGTATATGTTTTATCCTTTAGTTACTAAAAGTTTATATCAAGGAGAAGGTCAAGATTATAAGAATGTTGAGTTTAAAGATAACGAACTTCTTAAAAAGACTATTAGTTTATTAAAAGAACTTCAAACTACACAAGATCCTGAGAATGTATTAAAACAGATACAAAGTATTATTGCATTACCTATAGTATA
>Ga0172381_10007326_pt1 | contig 10933 bp, 12 predicted proteins | sample Leawel6488metaG_FD_119754 | JGI IMG/M metagenome (GOLD analysis project Ga0172381, IMG submission 119754) | Leachate microbial communities from a municipal landfill in Southern Ontario, Canada - Leachate well 64-88 metaG | ecosystem: Engineered > Solid waste > Landfill > Unclassified | place... | reverse complement strand
CTGATTTCGATTTTTTTGTCCAGATCGGAGGAGAAATGAGCGGAGAGATACTTGTTCCTTCCGAGCTGGAAAGGCCGGTGAGCGGGGCGGGTGCCGTTATCGTATATAAGACATCGGAAGATCCTCTTGCTTTGATGAGGAAATGGGCCGGATTTTTCATGGATCAGAGCTGCGGCCAGTGCATCCCGTGCCGCGAAGGGACTTATCGTTTGAATGAGGCGCTGGAAAAGAAGGATTTTGACAGAGACCTGGTGGAAGATCTTTTATTCGTTTTGGCCGAGACTAGTCTGTGCCCCCTCGGGCGCGGAGCGGCAGTGCCTTTTATCGGTTATTTAAACAAAATATATGGCAAACATTAAGATCATTATCGACGGGAAAGAGATAGAAACATCGGAAGGGAAAACGGTTTTGCAGGCCGCCCGCGAGAACGGGATAAAGATCCCGGCTTTGTGCTATCATCCGGACCTTAAAATAAAATCCAATTGCCGTCTTTGTCTGGTGGAAATAAAAGGCGAGCGCGGAATGGTTCCCTCTTGCCGCGTCCAAGTTAAGGAAGGAATGGAAATAACGACCGGGTCGGAAAAGATCGACCGGGCCAGAAAGATCAACCTGGAATTGATCTTTGCCCAGCATTTTGAGGAATGCGGCGATTGCAACTGGGGGAGCGGCTGCCGTTTGCTGGGATTGGCTTTGAAATACAAAGTGAACGTGAGAAGATTTCTAGATAGGAAAGAGAACGGCAAGATCTATCAATTCGGAAGCATAGTTTTCGACCAATCCAAATGCATCAATTGCCGCAATTGCGTGGAAGTTTGCGCAGAGCAAAAAGTGAATTTTTTGGAACCGGCGGGCAAAGGTTATAAGGCAGAGATAGAGCCTTCCAAAAAAGAAGACAAAGATTGCGTTTCTTGCGGCCAGTGCATTTTGCGCTGTCCGGTCGGAGCCATCGAGGCGGTCGGGGAGTTTGAAGGAGCGGAAAAGATCTTGCAGGAAAAAGGGAAAATAAAAGTTTTTCAGTTCGCGCCTTCCATCAGAAGCTCGATCGGCGAGCCTTTCGGCCTGCCCGCCGGTTCGGTCATGACGGACCAGCTGTCGGCCGGATTAAGGAAATTGGGGGCGGATAAGGTTTTCGATGTCAGTACGGCCGCTGATTTTACTACCATAGAAGAAGCGGGAGAGCTGGTGGAAAAAATAAAGAACGGAACCGGCCCTTGCTTCACTTCCTGTTGTCCGGCATGGGTGAAATATCTTGAGTTCAACTATCCGGAAATGATCAAGTATTTCGCTACCACCCGCTCTCCCCAGATCATTTCGGGAGGGTTGATAAAAACTTATTGGGCCAGCAAAGAAGAAATTGATCCGAAAAAAATATCCGTCATTTCCGTGATGCCTTGCACCTCGAAAAAAATCGAGATCCAAAGAAAGGAGGTCGAGATCAACGGGCTTCGGCCGGTTGATTATGTGATGACCACTCGCGAATTGGCTTATCTTTTTAAGAAAAAAGGGATAAATCTTAAAAACATAGAACCAGAACCGGCCGATTCGCCGTTCGGCGATCCTTCCGGCGCAGGGGTCATCTACGGCGCCAGCGGCGGAGTGGTGGAGTCCGCTTTAAGGACGGCTTATTTCAAGTTGACGGGCAAGGACCTGCCGAACGTGGAGTTCGAACAGGTAAGAGGATTGCAGGGAATGAAAAAGGCGGAATTGGAAATAGAGGGAAAAAAGATCAAAATAGCCGTTGTCAACGGTTTAGCCAATGCCAAAATTATAATTGAGGAGCTAAAAAAAGATCCGCACGCTTACGATGCGGTGGAAGTGATGGCTTGCCCCGGCGGATGCATCGGCGGAGGAGGACAGCCTATGCCTGTCAGCGAGGAGATAAGAAAGAAGAGGGCGGCCGCGCTCTATCAGATCGACCGCGATAAACCGGTCAGGTTGGCTCACAGGAACCCGGATGTCCAAAAGGTTTATGAAGAGTTTTTAAAAGACGATAAGATCAGGCATGCCGTTTGCCACACGAGCTATGGCAAAAGATCAAAAGGAGAGATAAAAATTTTAAAAAATTCAAAAGAAACCCTATGAGCAAGATTAAAATACAAGCGTTGTCGGGAAGATCTCTGGCTATCGCGCAGTATGCGTTATTTTTGTCTTTGGCCTTGGCTATCCCTCTCTTTCATTCGCAATATGTTACGGGTCCGCTGGTTAATGCGGTTTTGTTCTTGGCCGCCGCCTTGTCCGGATCAATCGGCGTTTTTTTCATAGCGATGGTTCCGAGCGTGATCGCTTTGTCGGCCGGATTGTTGCCGATAGTTTTGGCTCCGGCAGTGCCGTTCATTATGCTGGGGAACGCCATCCTCGTTGCCGTTTTCATAATGCTCGGCAAGAAAAATTTTTGGCTGGCAATGATCTCGGCCAGTTTCGCCAAATTCATTTTTCTTTTCGGATCCAGCCAGATCGTTGTTGGCTTAATTGCTAAAAAACAAGCCGCCGCCGCGGCGGCCTCCATGTTAAACTACCCTCAACTTATCACGGCCTTGGCCGGGGGAGCGATAGCTTGGGCTGTTTTAAAAAAGTTGAAGAGGATATGACCTCCGTATATTTGCCAAAAACCCCGCCAAATGGGCGGGGTTTTTGTTTTTAGATAAATAATTCCCCGCACGATACCATATGGTACGGCGGGGACTGGAGGGCCTTTTGCCTCTTTTTGCCGTTTTTTACGGCGTTTCGCTTTTACTTGGCGTTCAGGCGGAAACATATTGTTCCGTCGATGCGGCAAGGGTTTGTTCCTCAACCATTCGGCCAGCCTCTTGGGCGATGCTGGAGATCTTTTCGCCGAAGGATTCGAAGCCTTCGGAGTCAGCGATCATTGCCAGCTTTGCCAGTTCGTCTCTTGTTTGCGATAACCTTTTTGCGTCCAGTTCTTTCGGCATTTATAATGCACCTCCCTAAAGAACAAGAATTGGAGATTATCAAACCCGGCGCCTATTGTCAAGAGACCGGCTTCAGATCCGGCCAAACAAAAATCCCGCTTTTGGCGGGATATTTGTTCTTCTATTGAAAATTAGAAGCGGCTGGGTCTGTCAGCTCTTTTTTTTCTCCAGCATTCTTTGCAGTAGATAGGTCTATCTGCAGCTGGGGTAAAAGGAAGCTCTGTGATCTCAGCTCCGCATTCAGAACATTTCCAGCTTCCCTTGACCATCGGTCTGGGAGCGAAATCTCTGCGCGGTCTGTCGTTGTAATTTCTGTCGTCGAATGACATAGTTTTTTGAGAATGTATTTTAAGTTAAATAAAACGACCTTTCTCTCTAAGCCGTTTTACTTATGTCCGTTTTTTGCCCGCCTTCGTCTGTTGACTTTGGCGAGGCGAAGCGGACGCCTTTAATTTTTTGAAGACTAAAGATTTGCGGTTACGACTCTAAGAGCTTGTTGGTATTATAGGTTAAAATAGGGGAAGAGTCAATAGCCGCCTTCATTTACATCCCTTTTCAAATAAGTTAAGATTTAAGAAGAAAAATGGATGCCTGCCCTTGATCATAAGCCGGGCAGGACCTGAAATTAGATCTTAATTTTTAAAATTTTTGAGGCTTGCCGGCTTTAGGCCGGTTTACCGGCCGATCTTTAAGGCTATGACCAAAAAAAACATACTTATTTTATCCGGAATCGGGGTGATCATGGTTGCCGGAGCGATATACCAGATAGGATTTTCCAATAAAGAACCCGCTTTTAACTATGAAGAAGTAAAAAGATCGGATATTTACCAAGAAGTTTCCGTTTCCGGCAACGTGACGAAGGGCAAGGAGGTCAGTCTTAATTTTTCCGGTTCCGGAAAGCTCGAGAAGAAATACGTCCAGGTCGGCGATGAGGTCGAGGAGGGCCAAAAGCTTGCGGAGCTGGACAACAGCCAGCTGGCCATTCAATTTCAGGCCAGCAGCGCCCAGTTGAGAACGGCGCAGATCAATTTGGAAAAATTAGTGGCCGGGGCCAGCGCCGAGGATGTCAGCCTTTCCCGAACCGCTTTACAGAACGCCCAGGAGTCTTATCGCGCCGCCCAGCAGAGCTATAATGATACTCTTACCCTTGTTGATGCGAGCTTGTCCAACCTTTATAAAAGTTCGCTGAACGATCTTGCCGAGAGTAATGCCGATCTTTACAGCGCCTTGATCTTTTTGCAATCCAATCTTTACGCTTCGGACAGCAGAGATGTCGAGAAAGTTAGGGTTGAATCCGAAAAAATGAGCGCATCTTATCAGGATGCGAAAAATAGCTTGGCTCAGGCTCAAGCCGGCGGCAACCAGACAGAGATCGATGTTGCGATAGAAAAAACGAAATTGGCGCTGGAAGTTTCCAGGGATGTTCTTCTTTCGGTGAAAGAAACTTGGCAATTCCGTTCGTCGGCCAGCGCCGTCCAAAAATCTTCTCTTGATGACCATCAAACTTATATAAACTTAGCTTTGTCGTCGGTGGGCGCCGCCCAAGACGCGATATCTTTGGCCAAGGCCAACAACCAGTCAAGCATCAACACGGCTTCGGCGGCTATGTCTTCGGCTCAAGGCCAAATGAATATTGTCCAGGGCAATCTTGATAAACTTCTAGCCGATCCGCGGCAGGAAGATCTCCGATTGGCCCAGGCTCAAGTCGATCAAGCCCAGTCCCAGGTCAATCTTCTCGGGAAACAGATAAGAGACGCGGTTTTGAAGGCTCCGGCGGCCGGAAAGATATCCCAGGTCAATAAGGAGGAGGGAGAAATGGTTTCAAGCTTGAGTACCCAGGATTTTATTGTTTTGATGCCTAAAGAACCTTTCCAAGTAGATGTAAACATCCCCGAGGTGGATGTCGGCAAGATAGAGATAGGCAATCTTTGCACCATAGACCTGGATGCTTTTTCCGAGGAGGAATTTTCGGGAAAGGTTATTAAAGTTGATCCTGGGCAGACCGTCATTTCGGGAGTGGTTTATTATAAAACCACGATCTCTTTGGACTCCGAAGACCCGAAAATAAAACAGGGAATGACGGCCAATGTTACCATAGTGACCGCTTCCAGGGCTGGCGTTTTGAACATACCGCAGAGGGCGATAGTCGAAAAGGACGGCAAAAAGATGGTTCGCGTGGTTGAAGGGGATAAATTCAATGAGGTCGAAGTTCAGACCGGATTGAAAGGTGTTTCGGGAGGAGTGGAGATAACCAGCGGCTTGAAAGAAGGCGATAAGGTCGTAACTTTTATCAAGGGAGAGTAGTTTTTGCCCATTCAATATTTTTATGACGATCATCGAGGTACGCAACCTTAAAAAAATATATGCGAATGATTTTGTTTCCACGAAAGCCTTGGACGATGTTTCTTTTGATGTTCAAGAGGGGGAGTTTATAGCGATCATCGGTTCTTCCGGTTCCGGAAAACCGCCTTCGATGCATATTCTGGGCTTGCTGGACCGGCCCACTTCCGGAACTTACAATCTTGAAGGAAAAAACGTTTTTAAAATGTCGGGAGACGAGTTGGCCCGCGTCCGCAATAAAAAAATGGGTTTTGTTTTCCAGTCTTTCAATCTTTTGGCCAGGACATCAATTTTTGATAACGTGAAATTGCCCTTAGTCTACGGAGGATTGTCCAGCGAAAAAGAGGAGGAAATGGTGGAGAAGGCCTTGGAAAGCGTCGGCTTGAAAGGGAAGACAAACAATTTTCCGAATCAGCTTTCGGGCGGGGAGCAGCAAAGAGCCGCCATCGCCAGGGCACTGGTGAACCATCCGGCCGTTATTTTTGCCGATGAGCCGACCGGAAATTTGGATAGCGTTTCCGGCCAGAAAGTTCTGGAGATACTGCAGAAGCTTAACGATGAAGGGCACACGATAATTTTAGTGACGCATGAAAAATATACTTCGGAAATGGCCCAAAGGATCATCCAGATGAAAGACGGCAAAGTGGTTTCCGACGAGAAGGTATTGGATCGAAAATTGGCTAAGAACGGTTTGATAAAATAGCTATGAGCTTGATGGAGTCGATAAAAACGGCGTTAGTCAGCCTGAAGAGCAATAAAACCCGCTCGGCTTTGACCATGCTCGGCATCGTTATCGGCATTGCTTCCGTTGTTACCATGGTTTCTATCGGCAACGGCGCGAAGCAGCTGATCATCGGACAGTTTTCTTCTTTAGGATCGAACAATATTTTCATCGAGCCGGGAGCTTTTTCCAAAAAAATGGAGGGAAATCAGGGAATGCAGTCGATGATGGAAGAGATGACCATAAAGACTTTGAAATACGAAGATTACATAGCGGTCGCAAAAGACCCCTTGATAAGCAAAGCGGCTCCTCTGGCCTTCGGATCGGAGAAAGTTTTTTATAAGGGCGGCGATTTTAAAGTGACCTATCTGGGGACCACTCCGGAGGGGGTCAGCATCTTGAACAAAGCGGATTTCATCTATGGGAATAATTTTACCGATGAGGACGTTAAGTCTCTCGGCCGAGATATAGTGCTCGGATACAAGGTTAAAGAGGATTTGTTCGGGGATGAAGACCCCGTCGGAAAAATAGTCAGGATAAAGGGAAATAATTTTAGGGTTGTCGGATCTCTGGACCAGCAGGGAACCCAGATGTTTTTGAATTTGGACGAGGTGATCTATCTACCCGTCACGACCGCCCAGAAGGTCATATTGGGAGCCGAGCACATCCAGGAGATCGTCGCCCAAGCCAGGGACGAGAATAGGATAGAAGAGGCGGTCGAGAGCATCCGTTTGACCGTAAGAGAAAGGCACAATATAGATAATCCGGAAGGAGACCCGGCCAATGACGATTTTAAGGTGGTCAGCCAGAAGGAGACGGCGGAGATATTGGATACGGTGATAAGCATTTTTACGATGTTCTTGTCATCGGTCGCGGCCATAGCTTTGCTGGTGGGAGGGATCGGCATTATGAACATTATGCTAGTCTCGGTAACCGAGAGGACCAGAGAGATAGGGCTGAGGAAGGCTGTCGGCGCGCGCGAGTCGGACATAATGGCTCAATTTTTGATAGAGGCTTTAATATTGACCTTGATCGGCGGTTTATTAGGGATACTTTTTGGATGGGGGTTCTCTTTCTTGGCCAGCTTGATATTGGGAGCGGTCGTAAGCATGGGGTGGGTATTCTCTTTCCCGATAAGCGCGGTCATTTGGGCTTTCGGAGTTGCCACGGCCATCGGCTTGGTCTTTGGGATCTATCCGGCGCGCCGGGCCGCCAGGCTTGACCCGATAGAAGCATTGAGGCACGAATAATCATTTTTTTTCAATAAATATGGATTTTTGGCAGGAAATAATTTCCAACGAAACATTAATAGCGGTTTTACTGGCTTGGTTTATCGCTCAGCTTCTAAAGGTCTTAGGGGCATTTAGGGACGGATTTTCCAGGAAAGATCTGAGGAAATTCGTTGATACAGGAGGATTTCCGAGTTCCCACTCGGCCACCGTGGCCGCTTTGGCAACTTCTTGCGGGATCATTTCCGGATTCGATTCCCAATATTTCGCCATTGCCTTTGCTTTGGCGGTCATAGTCATTTACGACGCTTTCACCCTTCGCCGCGAGGCCGGCCGCCAGGCGGCAGCCTTGAACAAGGTATTGAACGATCTCTATAACAATAAAGGAATTCAATTCGATAATTTAAAAGAGCTTATCGGCCATACCCGAATAGAAGCTTTTTTTGGGCTGGTGATAGGAATTTTGGTGGCCGTTTTTTTGCACAATATTTACTAGAATAAAAATGAAAGGCAGTTTGATATTTTTTTTGATCTTGTTTTTGGGCGCTTCTTGGCTGTTCTTTAATTTCGCTTGGCAATTTTTTCCAGCCGGTTCCGGGTCTCCTGAAGAAATTTTTATCGTCTCCAAAAAAATTTCCCAGACGGAGATCGCTGCAAAATTGGAAAAAGAAGGATTTATAAAAAGTCAAAGCGCTTTCGCAAAAGCGATCGAGATGGAAGGGAAAGGAGAGGAAATAAGTCCCGGCGGCTATTCCATCTCGAAGAGCATGTCGGCCCTTTCGATCGCCAAGGTTTTGCTGGCAGGCCCTGTTCAGAAATGGGTCACTTTGCCGGAAGGATTGAGAAAAGAGGAGTCTGCTGAAATTTTTGCAAAAGAGCTCGGCTGGGACGGATCTCAAAAAGAAGGATTTTTAACTGGTTCCAGGGAAGGATATTTTTTTCCGGAGACCTATCTTTTGGATGCGAAAATTGGAGGAGGAGAGGCCGCCGAAATATTATCGGCCCAATTCGACAAGGAGATAAAAGAGCTTGGCGGAAGCTATGATAGCGGCCTTGGACTTGAAAAAACGGTCGTGCTCGCTTCGCTTGTTCAAAGGGAATCGAGGGGAGCGGAAGAAATGCCTTTGGTGGCCGGTATAATTTTGAACCGTTTGAATGAGGGGATGAAGCTGGACATCGACGCCACTTTGCAATATCAGATGGGCAGCGCTGAAGAATGGTGGCCGAAAGTCTCTTCAACGGAAAAGTCGGTCGTTTCCGATTTCAACACTTATTTGAACAAGGGATTGCCTCCGTCGCCGATATGCAGTCCCGGCGCGGATGCCCTTAAGGCGTCGATGTTCCCTCAGGAAAGCCAGTATTTTTATTATCTCCACGATCCCAGCGGCCAGATTTATTGCGCCAAGACTTATGAAGAACATCTGGCGAACATCAATAAATATTTAAGGCCGCGTTAAAGGGTATCTGCAAAGGGTCTAACCCTTGCAAACTGCACCTGTCCGACAGGTGTAGTTTATCCGGCCTGTGGATTGCGCGTAAGCGGCCGTTGACAATAGCAAAACTTAACTAAATAATGATATTGCAATAGTTAAATTTATATAAATTTGTATATTATGATGATAAAGCGGACATACGATCAAAAAGAAATTGATTGTTTTGATAAAAAGGAGGACAAGATCGTTTCTCTCGGCCAAGTAAGGGAAAACTTGGAGATGATCCGTTAAAAATTTATGGAAAAAGATAATCCGCAATCGCAGATCGTCATTTATCAGACCGAAGACGGCCAAGCAAAGGTCAATGTTCTTTTTGAGAACGAAACCGTATGGCTTACGCAGGACCAAATGGCGGATCTTTTTGAAAAGTCAAAATCTACCATCAATGAACATATACAGAATGTTTATGACGAAAAAGAGCTTATTCTGGAGCAAACCATGAGAAAATTCGGAAATTCCGAATTTTCTACCAAGCCAACCAATTACTACAATCTTGATGTGATTATCTCCGTTGGTTACCGCATAAAATCTCAAAGAGGCACTCAATTTCGCATATGGGCGACTGCGCGGCTTAGAAATTACATAATTAAGGGTTTTGCGTTGGATGATGAGCGGATGAAACAGGGAGGAGAAAGAGCGCGATATTTTGAAGAATTATTGCAGCGAGTTCGCGATATTCGTTCCAGCGAGCGTAATTTTTATCAAAAAGTGACGGATATCTATGCCACCAGTATCGATTATCGCAAAGATGATGAGATGACCAGGGAATTTTTTGCAACAGTGCAAAATAAAATGCATTATGCCGTGCATGGGCATACCGCCGCAGAAATTATATCTTTGCGCGCCGACAGCATAAAACCAATGATGGGGCTTTCAAATTTCAAGGGTAAATACATTACCGTCGGAGATGTGAAAATAGCCAAAAATTATCTTTCCGAAAAGGAGCTTAAGCAGCTTAATTTAATCGTGTCTTTGTACCTGGATTTTGCCGAGCTTCAAGCGACAAACGAACGGCCGATGAAAATGGCGGAGTGGATCGGGAAGTTGGACGATTTTTTGAAATTGAGCGAGAAAAATATTCTATTGAATGCTGGAAAGGTTAGCGCAGAAAAAGCGAGCGAAAAAGCGGAAAGTGAATTTGCAAGATACAGGAAAGAACAAGACAAAAAACAGATATCCGATTTTGACCGCGAAGTGAAAAAAATATTAAAATCAAAAAAGAAAAATGGTTAAAAATAGGGTCAGCCGCAATTTATAATGCAATAAAAGTCCATTGGGCTATTGTAAAAAAGAGGAAGGCCAAGAAATGGCGGCTGGCCCTGTTACCTCTAACTGTTGGATAAATAAGGTTAATTTGGGATAATAACGCGCAAAATTATGGATACCATCAAAGAATGTTTCGATATTATTTTGAAAGGCGGCAAAAATGATAGCCGATTGGCCGCGCGCCAGGTAAGGAAACTGCTTTATAGCGCGCGAAGCGGCAAGGATATTTATCAAGACATTGAAGATACCATCAATAAAGTTCCCCGAGAATACGCAAAAATTTTGGAAGAATGGAGGCAGGAAAATTTTGTGACGGCGATTTCAGTCATTTATTTTTTGCATGACAAAGAAGAAAATCCTGATTTTCTATTCCCTTGGCTTTTCCAATTATTGCAGCATCCCGGCGGCGTTATCCGCTACGCAGCCGTCAGAATGTTTGAAAATGAGATCGGGCCGTTAACTGTTCATCTTCGTTGTCCGGATTATAAGCAGAGCAAATTAAAATCCGAGCGATCCGATAGGATTTTGCAAAGCCTTTTTTTGAGTTTGAACGGATTGTTAACGATTCTTTGGGGACCGGAATATAACAAATTCAAATATATTGCTTCTTTGCCGGCAAGCCCATACAAGTCGGTACAAATGGTCTTGTCTGAAATGGAAGAATCTTGCGGCCAGGAATATTTTAGCCATTTTTTTAGCTAAGGAATAAAGATTGGATAACCTGCACAGGTGTCACCTGTGCATATCCCAGCCTGTGGATTGCGCTCGTATTGTTTTCCCTCAAATATATTTATATAATCAAACCAATATGAACATCTCTCAACTTTTTAACTCTCTCTCTCGGTTTTGGGCGGGAACTGAAAGGAACTGAAAAGGGGAACTCCCGCGGTTTCACTCTCATCGAAATCCTCATCGTCATCGCCATCATCGGCATTTTGTCCGCGGCGATTTTTG
>Ga0172381_10007325_pt1 | contig 10934 bp, 14 predicted proteins | sample Leawel6488metaG_FD_119754 | JGI IMG/M metagenome (GOLD analysis project Ga0172381, IMG submission 119754) | Leachate microbial communities from a municipal landfill in Southern Ontario, Canada - Leachate well 64-88 metaG | ecosystem: Engineered > Solid waste > Landfill > Unclassified | place... | reverse complement strand
TTAGGATATAAGGACAAGACAGGATTTGTTGTAGTAAGAGTAAGAGTTAGGAGAGGAGGACATAAGAGACCAAGACCTAACAAAGGAAGAAGAAGCGTAAGAATGCACACTAATATGAATCTAAAAATGAATTATCAAACAATTGCAGAGCAAAGAACTGCAAGAAAATATACTAATCTTGAAGTTCTAAATTCTTATCAAATTGGAAAAGATGGAATGAATTATTTCTATGAGGTTATATTAGTAGACCCTCAAGTTTCCGAAATAAAGACTGATAAGAATGTTAATTTTGTTTGTGACAGGAAGAACAGGAAGAGAAGCTTGAGAGGACTTACTTCTTCATCAAAGAAGACAAGAGGACTTAGGTAAATTTTTCTATTTAATATGAAAACAGTTGATAATTTGGTTCCGTTTGATGATGTTGTATTTTTCAAAGAACCAAAAGAATTAGTTGAAGCTAATTTTACGGGAAAGAATGGAGACCGCCTCAAACTTACTTTCACTTATAGATATCAAACTCTTGTGACTGAGATTTCTTCTGATAAAATTTATGCAATAAAAAATAAAGAAGGGGAAAGTTCAATACCCGGATTTAATGGTAAGTATAATATTGTCAAAAAATAATATTTCTAAAATTATTTAAACTCTATATCGTAATATATATTATGCAAATTAAGCGAGAATTAAAATTCTCACTAATTCGCCACATTAACATGAGTCAAATTAAGGGAAGTGAAACAGCTAAAAATCTTCTGAAGGCATTTGCTGGAGAAAGCCAAGCAAGAAACAGATATACTTATTTTGCGAGTGTTGCTAAAAAAGAAGGTTATGAACAGATATCTGCAATATTTTTAGAAACTGCTGATAATGAAAAAGAGCATGCAAAAATTTTCTTTCAGCATCTTCAAAGCTATGGCGGATTGCCTTTAGAAATTGATGCAAAATATCCTGCAGGAAAAATAGGAACAACAAAAGAAAATCTTCTTGCTGCTGCAAATGGAGAAAAAGAAGAATGGGGAACTTTGTATCCCGAATTTGAGAAAATAGCAAGAAAAGAAGGATTTAAGGAAATAGCAGATTCTTTTAAGGAAATAGCAGAAGTTGAAGAAAAACATGAAAAGAGATATAGAAAACTATTAAAAAATGTTGAAGAAAATAAAGTCTTCAAAAAAGATAAAGTGGTAAGGTGGAAATGCAGAAATTGCGGGTATGTTCACGAAGGAAAAGAAGCCCCTAAACAATGTCCTGCTTGCAAGCATCCTCAGGCATTTTATGAAGTATTTGAGGAGACATACTAATATGACAAAAAAAGGACAAATTTACAAATGTGAAATATGCGGAAACATAGTTGAAGTTTTAGATGAAGGTGTTGGAGAATTGGTTTGCTGCGGACAGCCTATGAAATTAATTGAAGAAAAAACAGAAGATGAAGGAAAAGAAAAGCATGTTCCTATAATTGAAAGAAATGAAGAAGGCGTTAAAATTAAAGTTGGTTCTGTTTCTCATCCAATGACAGAAGAACATTATATTGAATGGATTGAAATTTCAACTGAAAAAGGAAATTCAAAAAAATTCCTTAAACCAGGAGATTTGCCAGAAGCAGTATTTCCTGTGAAAGCAGAAAAAATTAGCGTGAGAATTTATTGTAATATTCATGGGCTTTGGAGAAACGAATGAAAAAGAAAATTCCAAAAATAAAAATCAATTTAATGAATTCTGCACGAGTATTAATTATACTGTATATTTTATTCATAACTTTATTTTCTTTTGATACTTCTTTTGGAATCGGTTTTTTTATACATCTTATTCCAACTGCGATTTTTTTGGCAACTTTAATTTTTACATGGAAAAAACCAAAACTTGCAGGAATTCTATTTGTTCTTGAAGGGTTTGGAACAATAATTGTATTTAACACATATAGAGATTTATTTGTGTTATTTACTATCTCCTTTATTCCTATACTTGCCGGTATTTTATTCTTGATTTTTAAAGGGAAGAAATAAAAACTTCTTATTCCTTTTTTTTGAATGAGGTATTTGAAACTTGCTGAATTGTATGAATCTCTTTCTGGAACAACAAAAAGACTTGAAAAAACAGAGATTCTTTCTAATTTTTTAAAAGATCTTTCAGAATCAGACAGGGAAGTCTTGTATCTTTTACTTGGAGATATTTATCCCGAATATACTGAAAAGAAAATAGGTATCAGCAGTCAACTTGCAATAAAAGCCATTTCAAAAGCAACAGGAACAGAAAAAGAAAAAGTTGTGAAAGAATGGAAAACTATCGGAGACTTGGGAAAAGTTGCAGAAAAACTAACTAAAAATAAAAAACAAATAACTTTGCAAAGCCATATTCTTACAACTGAAAAAGTCCTTGAAAATTTAAGAAAACTGCCAGAACTTGAAGGACATGGAACTGTTGATAAAAAAATCGCTTTAATTACAGAATTACTTACTTCTGCTTCTCCGATTGAGTCTCTTTATTTAACAAGAACTTTACTTGAAGATTTAAGGATTGGAATTCAGGAGAGTACTGTAAAGGAAGCAATTACTAGCGCATTTTTTAATGGAGATAAAGAATCTGCAGAAAAAGTCCAGGATGCAATAAACAAATCAAATGATTTAGCTGAAGTTTTCAGTCTTGCAAAGAAAGGGGGACTGAAAGAGCTTAGTACTCTGAAGATGGAAGTTGGGAAACCAATCAAAGTAATGCTTGCACAAAAAGTCAAGACAATAAAAGAAGGATTTGAGATAGTAGGAAAGCCATGTGCAATTGAATACAAGTATGATGGATTCAGACTTCTTATTCACAAAAAAGGAGATGAAATAAAATTATTCACAAGAAGACTTGAAAATGTAACAAAGCAATTTCCTGAAGTTGCAGAATATATACGGAAATATGTAAAAGGAAATTCTTTTATTCTTGATTCTGAAGCAGTTGGATTTGATAAGAATACAAAGGAATACAAGCCCTTCCAAAGCATAAGCCAGAGAATAAGAAGGAAGTATGATATTGAAAAAGTTCAAAATGAGCTTCCGATTGAAGTAAATGTTTTTGATATACTTTTTTATAACGGAAAATCATTTCTTGAAAAACCATTTAATCAAAGAGCAAAACTTGTCAGAGAAATTGTTGAAAATCATCCTTATAAAATAATTTCTTCAAAAATGATTGTTACAGATGATGAAAAAAAAGCAGAGGCGTTTTACAAGCAGGCATTGAAAGATAATCAGGAGGGAGTTATGATGAAGAACCTCGATTCTACTTATGACCCTGGAAGAAGAGTTGGCAATATGATAAAAATAAAACCTGAAGAAAAAGATTTGGATTTGGTTATTACAGGAGGAGAATACGGAACAGGAAAGAGGTCAGGATGGATTTCAAGCTTTATTCTTTCATGCAGAGATGGAAATAAGTTTTTGGAAATTGGAAAAGTAGGAACAGGGTTCAAAGAAAAAAGCACATTAGAAACCGATAATAATCTTTCTTTCAGCGAATTAACAGAAAAAGTAAAACCTTTTATTATTGAGGAGAAAGGAAAGGAAGTTAAAATAAAACCAAAGATTGTTGTTTCAGTTACGTACCAAGAAATACAGCATTCTCCAACATATTCTTCTGGATTTGCATTGAGATTTCCAAGATTTACTGCCCTTAGACCAGATCGTTCAGCAGATGATGTTTCAACATTAAAAGAAGTTGAGAAAGATTTTGAAAATCAGAAAAGAAACTGGGAATACGGTTAATTTTTAAACGGGTTTTCTTGTTAAAATTAAGATGAAGAAAGACTTAATCCTCCCAAGAAAAGTTTCTGAATGGATGAATAGATTTAATCTACATTCAAGGGATAGTTGGACAGAAGCAGGAATTATTGCTGGACCTAAAGATATTTCAAAAACATTATTTACTCTGGGAAACCGTGCAGAAACATTATCCACATTAAATAGTATTTATGGATTAAATCTTAATGAATCTTTCTTTGAGGTTAAAGGAAGTTCTCTTTATCATAAATCTTTAATTGATATTGAACACGATAGGGTTAACATCGTAAAAGTGAAATCTATTCTTCCAGAAGAATTTAATCTAGAAAATGATATTGTTTATATTGGCGGAATTTCAATACCTGATAGAAGCATACTTTATGTTGAATATTCTTTTTTAGACAGAGCTTTGCTTGAAAATTATCTCAAGCAGGATTATCGTCCTAATGTTCTCGCTGGTGTTGAATTTATTCCTCTTTCTAAAGAGAGCTTTGTTTGATTTTCCTTTAAATACCTTTATAAAGGATTTTTTCTAATATTATTTATGGCATTAGGCAGTAATTATAAAATTCAGAATATAGTTGCTACTGCTTCTCTCGGAAAACCTGTACCTCTTACTAAATTAGCGAGGACACAGCCGAATACAGAATATAATCCAGATACTTTTCCAGGACTTGTTTTAAGAGTTAAGGAACCTAAATCTGCTGTTCTTGTTTTTTCTTCTGGAAATTTGGTATGCACAGGAACAAAGTCAACTCTTCAGGTAAGACAAGTTATTGACGCTGTAATAAAACAGTTGAAGAAGATTAATGTTAAAATTACTACAAAGCCAAAAATTACTGTTCAGAATATTGTTGCATCCGGAACAATAAATTTGAAATTAAATCTTAATTTTCTTGCTCTTGAAATGGAAAATACAGAATATGAGCCAGAACAATTTCCAGGACTTGTGTATAAATTAATAGAACCAAATGCAACATTCCTTCTTTTCAGCAACGGAAAACTTGTATGCACAGGAACAAAAAACAAGCAGCAGCTTGAAGACAGCATGGAACAACTGCTTAAAAATGTGAAAGAAGCTTTGAAAAATTACGAAGCGTAAATTTTAAAAATAATATTTCTTTAGATATTTAATGAATAAAGGGGGCGTGGTGATACTTGGGTTGTTTATTTATATAATATTTACTGTCTCTTTTGGAAATACTGCTGATCCTGTTCTAAATGTTTCTGTAAATATTTTAGAACCTCCTCAACATGTTCTGAGGGTGGAAATTTCTCCAGATAATATTAATCTTGGAAATATTCTTCCAGGATATAACAGCAATTATTCAAATATTACTTTTACAAATAAGGGAGATTTAAAAGCGATCATTTATCCCAAATTAAATAGCAATCATGATGATGTTTTTAATTATCTTGAATTTAACACAGCTAGTTGCTCTCCAACTTCTACTGTCTGGCATAATATTAGTTATTATCTTAATGAAAGTAATAAATTCTTAATAATAAATAAGCCAAGTACTTTGGGCGGCGAAAGAATAGATAATGCGTGTATTCGGCTTAGATTAGAAGATTATGATAATCCAATTTCTCCAGGTTTGAAATCAACACAGATAACATTCTTAGTTATGTCAGATGAATAAATTATTTATTTATGCAATTATCTTAATACTTTTTCTTTCATTTATTCCTGCTTTTGAAATAGGAGTATCTCCAGCTAAACTAATCTTTGAAGGAAAACAAAGTGTGGAGATATGTAGAAATTTTTCTGTTTTTAATGATAAAGGAGGAATTTTTAATGGAGAATTAAAATGGAGCAGGGAAAAAACCAAAGATATCTCAAAATATATTTTATCTTCTAAAGAATCGAATGTTAATGTTAAATTCCCTATTAAAATAATAAATGGAAAATATGAAATTTGCCTCTCTTCTGAAAATGAAAGAGAATATTATGGGATTCTTTCTTATAAACTGGAAAATTCTTCTTATGCAATTGGAATTTGGATTGAAGTTAAGATAAAGAAAAATGAGTATTCCATTTTGTCCTTGACTGGAAAAATTGTTGAAGGAAATTCTTTAACAAAACTTTTTATTTTTACCCCTTTGTTATTAGTCATAGTTCTTTTACTTCTTTTATCTAAATTAAAGAAGAAGAATAGAGAATTAGTTTAGCTTTTCCTTTTGGAGAAATAGGATAATATTTAAAAAGTAGTTTATTCTATATTAAATATGAAAAAGAGTGTGATTGGGTTTTTTGCTATTCTATTTTTAGTTCTTACGCTATCCTTTATTTCATCAGCAATAATGCATAATTCTGAACAGATTATTGTTCGCGTTGATGATATTGACGATAGTCTTCAAGATGTAGTAGGTTCTGGAAAAATAAGTGGGACACATGTATATGCTTCTGGAACAGATATTTATGTTGGCGGACATGATGTAAGTCAAATTTGGGTTTCTGTTCAGGATGGGGAAATGACTCTACTTCAAGCATTGTCTTCAACACACAAACTTTGTCCAAATCCTTCAATGCCAACAACTTATTCTCCTACAAGCTCACTTTCTGTTTCTCATACGGCTATGGAAATAGCTTTATCTTCAGGAAAAACATTGCAAAAAGCAATTAATGATAGGGAATTTTGCGGAGTAGTGAATGGTGGTTGGAGTGTCCCTTATTATGGGACTTGCACCGCAGAATGTGGGGGAGGATATATGACTGTTGTAAAATATTGTAATCGTCCCGCTCCTGCAAATGGTGGAAGCTATTGCACGCCAGATACTTATGTTGAACGTTGGTGTAGTGATTGGTTCTTATTTTTCTGTACTGACTATGATTATGGTAATGTTCAATGGCATACTGGATTTACAGATGGTTTATTCTATGAATATATAAATCAAGAAGATGATGATTACAATGGGGCAAATCGTTGTAATATGCAAGCTTGTGGGTCTACTGAAAGTGGTGGACCTTCTAGTGAAGATACTGTTGAAGAAGAAGATCCTTGGGTGCCTGAAGAAACCCCTCTTCCTTTAACTAATTGGCCTCCCGCAGAAGATGATGAGACCGAGGGGGATTCTCCTCCAGGAGCTGGTCCAGGAGAATTAGAAGGGGTAGATGATACATTAGAATTAGATGAGACCCCAATTGAAGATACGGGTATTGTAGTTACATGGACTTATAATGATGATGGTACTACTACAATGACTACTACTTATCCAAATGGAGAGACCACTTCCACTACATATGGGGTTCCAGATGATGGTGGATATTAGTTCCTTTATTTGTTCCTTAAACAGCAGTTTAAGGAAGTAAAATTGGGAAGAAATAAACCAGAGTACATTTTAAATAAAATCTAAAGGAGGTTAAAAAATGAATAAAAGAGGGAAGGGAAACAGTATGAATCTTGTAGTTAAGATTTTGCTTTTTATTGCAATTGTATTTACTCTTTTTTCGGGAGTTAATGAGGTTGTAATTAGCACAGGAAGAGAAAGTCTTGTAAGAAGTGTCGCTTCAAATTCCGTAATTTTTATGAAGATTCTTTATGCGGTTATGGGTTTTGGTTCATTAATTACGGGGATTATTCTTTCAATAAAATTGTTGAAAAAATAAATTTTTATTTATTATTAATTTAAAATTTATTCTTATTAGACTTGAGTTTTTTAATTTAATAAGAGAGAAAGGATTTAATAAAAAATTGATAAGATGTATTTCTTACATAGATAAATATTTTAAAAGGACTAAATCCTCTCATTTATATGATAAAAAATGAATTAAAACAGTTTTTTAATTTAAGTTTTTCTTTAGCTAAATCAGAATTTAAATTAAGAAATGAAGGGAGTTATTTGGGAATTCTTTGGTATTTGCTTAATCCGATTTTATTGTTTCTTCTATTATTTATTGTTTTCAGTAAAAATCTTGGTGCAAATATAGAAAGTTATGATTTGTATTTATTTTTAGGAATAATCATGTTTAATTTTTTCTCTATTACAACCTCAGAATCAATTTGGGGGATATTAAGCCATAAAACGATTTTTAAATCAATAAATTTCCCGAGGTCTTCAATAATCTTTGGCACTGTGCTTAAGCATCTTTTTTCTCATTTATTTGAAATTATAATCTTGACTGGATGGATGTTATTTTCGGGAGTTAATATAATAAGCATATTATATTATTTACCGGTATTATTGTTTTTTATTTTATTCATTTTTGGAGTTTCATTGATAATAAGTTCTTTATTGGTTTATTTTGCAGATATATCTAATCTTTGGGATTTTATTACAAAAGTTCTTTGGTTCGTAACCCCCTTGTTTTATACTATTGACCCAAATTCTAATGCATCTATTTTAAATCAGGTAAATCCTCTTTACTATTTTGTTACTGCAGGAAGAGATGTTGTTATTTATAATCATCTTCCAGAATTAAATATTATCCTGGGGATAATTGGATTTAGTCTTATCTTTTTACTGGTTGGAATTATCCTATTTAAAAAATTAGAAAAAAAATTTACGGAGAATCTATAATGGAAAGAATTATTGTCAATAATCTATCAAAGAGCTTTAAAAACAATACTCGTTCGAAAAACTTTCTTGCAAGATTAGTATCTCCTTCAATTAAAGAAAAAAAAGAAAAATTCTGTGTTCTAAAAGATATTTCTTTAAAAGTTGATGAAGGAGAAATGCTTGGCATTATTGGAAAAAATGGTTCTGGCAAAACAACTTTATTAAGATTGATTGCAGGAATTTACGAGAAAGATTCTGGCAGCATAAAATTGAATGGGAATCTTATTTCAGTAATTAATCTTTTCATAGGAATTGAAGACCGTTTTCCAATGAAAGAGAATGTCTATTCTCTTTGCACTATTCTTGGTTTAAGAAATAAGGAAATAAAGAAAAGATATAAACAAATAATTGAATTTGCGGAATTAAAAGAATTTGAGGGAGTCGAATTATATAAATTTTCAAATGGAATGATTCAACGACTTATTTTTTCTATAATTGTTCATTGTGATTTTGACATACTTCTCTTGGATGAGGTTCTTGAATTTGGAGATGAATCTTTTAAGTCAAAATGTATAGATAAAATTCAGGAGCTTTTAAAAAAAGGAGTAAGCATAATTTTTGTAAGTCATGGGCTTGAATCAATTAAGAACTATTGTAATCGTGCAGTCTGGATTGATGATGCAGTTATAAAAGAGCAGGGAGAACCGTCAAAGGTTGTTGATGCATATCTAAACTCGCTTGAGAAATAATATTAATTTTTCCCTCCAAGAAGGTAATATAATCTTTGACTTATTTTTTTAATTATTTTTCCTATCTTGCCCATCAATAAAAGGATCGATTCTTTAATATAAGGTTTAAACATCCGTTCTTTTAAAAGCAGATAAAGTACAGTAAAATATCTCTTTTGGATAATTTTTATTCTTATCAAATAATCATAGTTTTCTTTTATTGCTCGGTTTAATGTTTCTATTTCTTGATTATAAAAAATATTATTTATAGGAACCCTCTTTTTTAATAAGCCCAATCCTTTTATTGTTGTTTTAAATACAATTTCATTTTTTAATAAAAGAGGGTCTCCTCTTTTTAGTTTTGTTTCTTCATAAAGTCCAATATTTCCTTTAAATCTATACAAATTATCTGTTCCTTCATGCCATATTGCTGAATATTTTTTAATAAAACAAAAATTAAATTTTATAAATATCCTGTGATAAAGTTCTATATCCTCAAAAGTTACTAATTTTTCATTAAAAAATCCACTCTCTTTAAAAACATCTTTTTTAATAACCATTACCGATGTCCAGAAAAACAAATCAAAAATTCCTTGGAAAAAAAATTTTTCATTGGCATTATTCTCAAAAAAAAGAACATCCCCCTTCTTCTTCGGTTTTCTTCTATTTATCTCTTTGTTAATTTTATCTAATTCTTGCTCGAATCTATTCTTATGCAATTTTCCATCTTTTTCAAAATATCTCCTTGAGCTGCAAAAATCAGCATTAAAATATTCCATTGCTTCTATACTATCTTTTAAATGGGATTTCATCCATTCATCATCCGAATCAATAAATGCAATATATTCTCCCTTGCTTTCTTCTATTCCGCAGTTTCTTGCTCCCGCAGGTCCTTTTTTATGAGTATTTTTTATGCATTTTATTCGATTATCTTTTTTGGAATATTTTTCAATAATTTCTTGTGTATTATCTTCACTTGAATCGTCTACAATTATCACTTCCCAATTTTTATAAGTTTGTTCTAAAACGGTTTTAAGGGTTCTTGGGAGAATATATGCTCGATTATATGTAGGAATTATTACACTTACCAATTTTTCTTTTTTTTTCATTTATTTTTTCCACCGAGAAGATAATATAACCTTGGATTTATTTTTTTTATATATGTCCCTACTTTTCCCATTAATTTATTTAATTTTCCTTCAATTTTATATTGCTTTCCTTTTGTAAAGAAATGGCAAATCCATTTGTGTTCTTGTACAATCATTGTTTCATTTATTCTTGAATGCAAAAGACTTTTCTTTAATTTTTTAAATGCAATTCTCTTAAACTTTGGGTCTATTCTTTCATAAATAATTCCGAAACAATAAAAAAGCTTCCAATTTAAAAATTCTTTTTCTAATGTTTTGTAAAGATTATTTTTTTTCAAAATTTTCTCTACTATCGAGCAAATTTTGAGACCATTTGATAATACCTCCATTCCCCTCTGGTCCATTATGGATTTCCCGCTTTCTTTTCTGTAAAAATAAAGATTTTTTTTCAAAATATTTATTTTTTTTGCATGAATAAGGCATTCTACATAAAAAGGCGTATCTTCGTATAATACCCTTTCAGGAAATCTAATCTTATTTTTTCTTAAAAATTCAGAATTATAAATTTTTCCCCATGCAGTAATTGGAAGATCAAAAAAATCTTTTTTTACTATTTTCCAATTAAATGATTTATTGGTTAATTCTTTTGGCAAGTAGATAGTTCCTACCCATTCTTTTTTAATTTTTTTTGTTTTTTCTGAATAAACTTGGGATTCTCCCATAACAAAGTCAGAATTAAACTTTTCCGCAGTCGTGTAAAGTTTTTTGCAATAATTTTTATCTGCCCAGTCATCGCTGTCTATAAAACATATATATTTTCCTTTTGCCACGTTCATTCCATTATTCCTAGCTACGGATAG
>Ga0172381_10007324_pt1 | contig 10934 bp, 8 predicted proteins | sample Leawel6488metaG_FD_119754 | JGI IMG/M metagenome (GOLD analysis project Ga0172381, IMG submission 119754) | Leachate microbial communities from a municipal landfill in Southern Ontario, Canada - Leachate well 64-88 metaG | ecosystem: Engineered > Solid waste > Landfill > Unclassified | place... | reverse complement strand
TTTGAATCTTAATGGCAACGATATTAGTGTACTTCCTTCCACTTTACCAACATGGACCGGATATGCCTACAGATTTGAAAGTGCCGGTTTATCTTCCTCTGAAGTTGATGATCTATTAAACATAATTTATACACCCGCATGGGGTGGTATCAATATATACATTGGTGGAACTAATGAACCAAGAACAAATGCCAGCGATACTAATGTAGATTATTTATTAAATACAGGATACATAGCTTTATATGTAAACGAAACCCCAAACACCATCACCGACATTGATACAGATGAAATCATCACCATTACCCAAACCGGCGTAGTATTAACCGGTACGGGATTCAGAGCTACCCAAGGAACAGGCAGTATTATCTTAGCCAACAATGCCACCCTTGCTTCCGCTACCGTCACTTCTACCCAAACTATTACTTCCTGGACTGATACCTCTACCATATTCAGTGTGGTTCCTGGATCTTTAGCTACGGGCACAGTCTATGCTTTCATTACTAATAAATATGGTGGAGTAAATGCGACGGGGTTTGCGGTGACTTTGACAGAGTAGAAAGAGAAAATTAAAAAAAGACTGTGCCAAAATTTGGCACAGTCTTTTTGGTTTTGCTAACTTTCTAAATCCTCCCCACCAAACAATCAATCATCACTCCTGGCATTCCGGAACCGGTTTTAGTGGCAATATCTATTTCCAATAATTCTTTATAAATATTTTTTAGCTGTGTCAAAGAATATTTTTTTGTCATGGGTAAAGTTTTCTTTACCACAAACGGATGTAAGCCTAAAATTTTTGCCATGATATCGCTTGGCATATTATCATTTTGTTCCCACAAATCTCGTATTTGTAAAAGAATCTTAAACTGTCGTAAAATCATCGCAAATAAATAACCATCATCTTGACCTAACCGTCTTTGCTCATTTAATAATCTAAAACCCATTTTTTTATTACCGCCGATTATGGTTTCAATAGCATTAAAAATATTATCATCAATTTTTTCTGACAAAAACATTTTAATATCCTCAATTAAAATTTCCCGTCCATCAGTATAAGCAATCAACTGATCCATCAAAGAATTTAAAAGCCACATATCCGAGCCAATATTTGTCGCTAAATAATTCGCCCCGGCCTGACCAATACTTCCACCTCTTTTAATAATTTCTTTACTAATCCATTTATTCAATTCGTGTGGAGGTAATAAATCAAACAGATAAACAAATTGTTGTTTGGCTAAAATTCCGAACAGTTCTTTGGCTTCAGTAGTTTTACCAATCAATTCACCTTGCCAAAACACGACTACACATTCTTCAGGGATTCTCTTGTTTTTTATTTTATCAATCAGCTCACCTAAAAATTTTTTATCACTCAAGCTCAAAATATTTTCCACCACCACCATGCGTTTTTCCGCCAAAAAAGGCATGGTCAAAATCTCGGACATAATTTTTTCCGGCTTTTCTTTGGCTGCGGATAAAATTGCAGTATTAAAACCACGCGGATCTCGCTTTTTCTTAAAATCCGTGATGCTTTCTTGTAAAAATTGTCGTGAACGAAATGTATCCGTTCCGTGAATAAATAAAATCATATTATTTCCCCCAATTCTTCCCCTGATGAATTTCAACTTTAATTGGCACGCGAAGTTTAATCACATTTTCCATTTCTTGTTTAACCAAAGCGGAAATTTCGTCGGCTAATTTTTCTTCCACTTCAAACACTAATTCATCGTGAACTTGTAAAATCATTCTAACTTTATCGCCGTAGGATTCTATTTTTTCCGCCACAGCAATCATTGCCATTTTGATCAGATCGGCGGCTGTGCCTTGAATTGGTTGATTGATTGCCATCCGTTCGGCAGCGGCACGAAGTTGAAAATGTCCGGTATTCAATTCCGGAACATATCGCCGACGACCAAACAAAGTTTCCACATAGCCGGTTTGTTTAGCGAGCTTCAAAGTAGTATCTAAATACTTTTTTACCCCGCTGAATTTATCAAAATATCTTTTAATAAAATCTTGCGCTTCAAATTGTGATAAACCGGTGCGTGCGCTAAGGCCAAAAGAACCCATACCATACAATACGCCAAAATTTACTTCTTTGGCGGCACGACGCATTTCTTTGGTGACTTTATCCATAGCAACACCATTGATAATCGCGGCTGTAGCTTGATGAATATCTTTATCTTGTTTGAAAATTTCAATCATTCTTTCGTCTTCAGCGAGTGATGCCACAATACGCAATTCAATCTGCGAATAATCCGCTGAAAGCATCACATTACCATGTTCTGCCACAAAAACTTTTCTTATTTCTCGTCCGAGTTCGGTACGAATGGGAATATTTTGTAAATTCGGATCTGAGCTGGATAATCGACCAGTGGCTGTGACCGCTTGATTGAAAGTAGTGTGAAGTCGGTGGGTTTTTTCATTGACCAAATCCGGTAGCACATCCACATAAGTATTTTGTAATTTAGTAATCTCACGATAGTTTTCAATCAAATCAATAATCGGATGCAATCCGCGCATTTTTTCCAATTCCGCGGCCGCGGTGGATAAGCCGGTTTTGCCTTTTTTAATTCCTACAGTTGGAATATTTAATTTATCAAATAAAATTTCTCGGAGTTGTTGACTGGAAGAAATATTAAATTCTTCACCTGCCATTTTATAAATTTCTTTAGTAATTTTACCGACTTTTTCCGCTAATTTTTCTGAAAGTTTTTTTAATTCTTTTTTATCAATCGCAATGCCGTTTAATTCTGTTTTAGCCAAAACTTTCAAAAGAGGAATCTCTATTTTTTTAAATAAATCAAAATTATTTACTTTGACTAATTCTTTTTCCAACTTATCGCGGGTCAAATAAATTAAAAAAATATCATTAGCAACTTGACGGGCATCCACTCCGAATAGACTACTTTGTCCGCTTTCTTCTTTTATTTCTTGCCCAATGATTTTCAAAGCAATACTTGCCATATCGTGAGCTCGACTGCTTGGGTTTAAAATATACGAGGCGAGCATCAGATCAAACAAATCATTTTTAACCTCAATATTTTTATGAATTTTTAATATTTTGATTAACTTTTTCAAATCATGACCAACCAATTCTATACCACTTTCCGCAAACCACGGATAGTCAAATTTATCATTTAAAAAATAACCTTCATTTTCTACAACCACAACCACTCCGGAAAATTTTCCAAGAAAAAGATCATCTCCGGTAAAAACAGCTTGGCTGGAAAAAACTTTTTTATTTTTAATTTTTATTAAAAGTTCCTTAACTTCTTTTTCAGTTTTAATTTCTAAAAACTTAAAATCGTCTTTTTTAATATTTTTCTTTTTTTCTTTTTTCGCTTCAATTAAATTTTCAAATCCAGGCACTCTTTTTAAGAGTGAATTAAATTCTAGCTTTTGAAATAATTTAATAATCTTTTCTCGATCTAAAGGACGAATCTGGCAATCAGACAAAGAAAAATTAATCTCTGGCACATGCTGATCAATCGTCGCCAATTCATAACTCATTTCCGCTGAATCTTTACCAACTGTTAATTTATCCAATAGAGCCCCTTTGAGTATCTCACTTTTTTTACCTTGGTTAGTCTCCTCTACAGCTTGATAAAGATCGGTAATAGTTTTAAATTCTTGGATCAAAGTCGTTGCGGTCTTATCGCCAATCCCTTTGACACCCGGAATATTGTCAGAAGGATCACCACGCAATGCTTTATAATCAATCATTTGCTCCGGCGCAAATCCGAATTTTTCTCTGAATAATTTTTCATCATAAAGTACGGTGTCGGTAATACCCTGACGCAAAGTAAACACTTTGACATTTTTATCAATCAACTGAAAAGTATCTTTGTCGCCCGTGACTATATAAATTTCCAGATCATCATTTTTTTTATTTTTTTGAGTAATTGTACCAATGACATCGTCAGCCTCAAATCCGCTTTTTTCATAAATAGGAATATCAAAAGTTCTGACCACTTCTTTGACCAAAGGAATTTGATCATAAAGCTCTTGATCAGCTTTGACTCGCGTAGCTTTATAATCAGAAAATTTTTCATGACGAAAAGTCGGTCCGGCCAAATCAAAAGAAGCGGTGATGTGCGTGGGTTTAATCACTGACATTACTTTCAAAAGCATAGAAGTAAATCCATAGACCGCATTCACAATCTGCCCGTCTTTGGTGGTCAAAGGAGGAATAGCGTGATATGCACGATGAATAATGGCATTACCATCAATAATAACGAGGCGTTTTTGAGACATAAGAATATCAGTTAATTACCCATCTATAATAACTTGTTTTTGAATTTTTATCAAACAGAAATTTTAGTCTGTAAAGTTCACAGTCCATAAAATCAAAAAATCACCTAACGGTGATTTTTGTGAGGTACCGATCGGATTCGAACCGATGAATAACGGTTTTGCAAACCGTTGCCTTACCACTTGGCCACGGTACCTTTTTTATGTAGTCTCATATTATCATATTACTGCTTTTTTATCAAGGACTACCCGATTTCTGACTTTATAGATTTTTGACTATCTTACATATCCCAATGGATTCTTTTTTGCACCATTGACAATGATCTCAAAATGTAAATGAATGCCAGTCACCCCGCGAACATTTCCAGTATTTCCCATCAGACCAATAGTTTGTCCGGTATTTACATAGTCACCAACACTAACCAATATCTTATTATTATGTGCATAAAGAGTCTTCACACCACCACCATGGTTGATAATAATATAACAGCCATATCCACCATTCCAACCGCATTGAGACACTTCCACAGTACCACTTTTAGTGGCATAATTTGCAGAATTAAGCGGACCGGCAATATCAATAGCTGCATGTCGCCAACTGTAATATTGAGTGATGGTTCTGACTGCTGATGGCCAGACAAAGCCGGAAACTGATACAGCTTGATTGGAATTAGCCGGAGTGGATATGCTTGCATAGCTATTATAAGTTCTTGTTGGTTGAATAATGACAGTTTGTGGCATTATTCCGTCCGGGATCATGATTTTTTCTCCGGCAGTCAAAATTTTACCACCATCAGCAAGCATATTAAATTTAATAATTTTTTCTTCATCCACAGCATATTTCAAAGCTAATTTTCCCAAAGTATCTCCTGATTTTATTGTATGAACAACCCCAGTTACTGGCGGAATCAAAATCGTATCTCCAGGTCGAATAATTGATCTGAGGGTCATGTTATTAGACCACATAATAGTATTTATGGATACGTTATAATTATAAGCAATACTACTCAAAGAATCTCCGGGTTTAATAATGTAATTAATTATTTCTTGACGATTTTCTCCGGCAATGGTCGCCCCGGGAATAATTATTGGTTTCGTGATTGCCAGACCGCCAGCTATATTTGTGCCTAACTCAGAAACTTGGATTAAAGAGCCTTGTTGTCCTGAAGAAAAACCACCATTAAAAACGGCATTGTTTCTATAAGAAGGAGAATCCATTACTTGTTCAATGTCATTATCCATAATTTGAATTTCTTCCATATCAAATTCTTCCACCTTACTAAACAATCCATAGGCGATAGATTTTTTTCCGGCTAAGCTACTATCTTGTTTGGCAAAAAGTTTAGTTTGTGGCAAGGCGACAAAAAACAAAAGTAGTAGTAATGCCAACTGTAAATTATCCCGACGAAGCCACCAGATTTTTTCTTTACGCACGCCTAGTTTTTTAGATAAATAGTCTGTTTTATAGCTTAAATAGACAAGAGGACGCCATAATACCGAAGAAATTTTTAAAAACAAAAAACCGATTTTTGGTCCCAACCACCAAAAAAATCGTTTAAAATAGACTAATATTTTTAATAGTTTTAGTAAGATTTTATATTTCATAATTTGCGAGACCTTGACTAAATCACCCTAATAGAATATTATATTATTGACATAAAGTAAAGAGGTTAAACCCAACCTCGTCTAATTTAATTTAACTTTAAATGATTATGAGTTTAAACTTAATCATTGTTCTCTGTGCCATCCTTCCCGCAATTTTGGCGGTAATCTATGGTGTGATCCTCATCAATTGGATCAAAAAACAACCGATGGGCGACGAACGAATGCAATCAATTGCTCGGGCCATTCAAGATGGTGCCAAAGCATATTTGGGACGACAATATAAAACCATCTCCTTGGTGGCGGTTATTGTTTTCTTTTTACTGGGCTTTATTACCGATTGGGTGACAGCCTTAGGTTTTGTGGTTGGTGCTGGTTTATCCGGTTTAGCTGGTATTATTGGGATGAATGTTTCTGTGAGTGCTAATGTTCGAACTGCTGAAGCTGCGAAAAAAGGTTTTAAAGAAGCAATGAACATGGCAGTGCGTGGCGGTTCTATCACCGGACTTTTAGTAGCCGGCTTGGCTTTGCTTGGAGTTTCTTTATTCTATTATTTAACAAAAGATGTTTTTGCTTTGGTTGGCTTGGCATTTGGTGCCAGCTTAATTTCCGTGTTCGCAAGAATTGGTGGTGGTATCTTTACTAAAGCGGCCGATGTTGGTGCTGACTTAGTTGGTAAAGTGGAAAAAGGTATTCCAGAAGATGATCCAAGAAATCCGGCAGTGATTGCTGATAATGTCGGAGATAATGTTGGCGATTGTGCCGGTATGGCCGCAGATTTGTTTGAAACTTACGCCGTGACAATTATTGCCACAATTGTTTTAGCAGTTTTACTTTTTCCGGGTAATAATAATATTTTAATTTATCCTTTGGTTTTGGGCGGGGTGTCTATCGTCGCTTCCATCCTCGGTACATTTTTTATCCGTTTGGGTAAAAATAAAAATGTCATGACCGCTTTGTACAAAGGCTTGCTAGCTTCGGGTGTTTTGGCTTTAATCGGATTTTATCCGGTGACTCGTTGGTTAGCTGGTGGACTGATTGATTATTCGGTGATGGAAATTTTCTTGTGTGCTGTGGTTGGTTTAGTGATGACCGGTATTATAGTGGTTATTACTGAATACTATACCTCTACTAAACATAAGCCGGTCAAAGATATAGCTCAAGCTTCTACTACCGGTCATGGCACCAATGTCATTGCCGGATTGGCCGTCTCTATGAAATCTACAGCTTTACCGGTATTATTTATTGTGACGGCGATTTTAATTACCTATCATTTGGCCGGACTTTATGGAATTGCTATTGCCGTGACTGCTATGCTTTCCTTGACTGGTATTATCGTCACAATTGACGCCTACGGCCCAATTACAGACAATGCCGGTGGTATTGCCGAAATGAGTGGATTACCGAAAGAAGTGCGTGATATTACTGATCCTTTAGATGCAGTAGGAAATACTACCAAAGCCGTCACTAAAGGTTATGCAATTGCATCAGCTGCTTTGGCTGCTCTCGTCTTGTTTGCTGATTATACTCACAAACTTCCGGAGGCAACCAGATTCTTAATTAATGATCCGAAAGTTTTGGCCGGTTTATTTATCGGTGGACTTTTACCTTATTTATTTGCTGCGAGATTGATGGAATCGGTTGGTAAAGTCGCGGGTAGTGTGGTAGAAGAGGTGCGTCGACAATTTCGAGAGATTCCAGGAATTATGGAAGGCAATAGCAAACCGGATTATTCTCGAGCTGTGGATATTGTCACCAAAGGTGCTATTGGTCAGATGATTGTTCCAGCTCTCATTCCAATTGTTGCCCCGATTTTGGTTGGTGTATTCTTGGGTGTGGAAGCTTTGGGTGGATTGCTTGTAGGTATGATCATCACTGGATTGTTTGTGGCAATTTCCATGACCACCGGTGGTGGAGCTTGGGATAATGCAAAAAAATATATTGAAGAAGGTAATCATGGTGGTAAAGGTTCGTTTGCCCATCAAGCCGCAGTCACTGGTGATACAGTCGGTGATCCTTACAAAGACACTGCCGGCCCGGCTATCAATCCAATGATTAAAGTTGCAAATATTGTCGCGTTGTTGATTGTTGGGTTATTAATATAAAATTATTTCTATCAATAAAAAGACGGCTCTTTATGAGCCATCTTTTTATTATAAGATCCTATACTTGACTTTTTATAACAAATCATATAGAATAATCAAACAATTTAACCTATTTTTATTTAAAAATTTTATGGAATATATCACTAAAAAACTTATAGGCAGTGAAGTGGAATTGACGGTTACAGTGAAAGCCGAAGAATATAAAAAAAATATGGAGGATGCCGCCAAACGACTTTCTGAACGCGCCGGTATCAAAGGTTTTCGTCCTGGTAAAGCCCCTTATGATATGGTCAAATCTCAACTTGGTGAACAAAAAATATTAGAGGAAGCCTTGGAAAGCATTATTCAAAAAAATTATTATGATGCGGTGACAAAAGAAAAATTATCTGCCATTGGTATGCCACTTGTCACTTTGGAAAAAGTCGCGGCTGGTAATGATTTAGTTTTCAAAGCCAAAGTTGCTTTGATGCCTACTGTCAAACTTCCCAATTTGGAAGAGATTAAAGTCAAACAAGACGATGCCAAAGTGGAAGATAAAGAAGTGGATGAAACTGTAGATGGGCTGCGTCGTATGCAAATGAAAGAAGTGATAAAAAACGGAATTTCCACAGACAAAGACAAAGTTGTGATTGATATGGATATGTTGATTGATAAGGTACCGGTGGAAGGTGGTTTTGCCAAAGATCATCAGGTTTATTTAAGTGAAAAACATTACATCCCGGGTTTATCGGAACAATTAATTGGATTAAAAAAAGATGAGAAAAAAGAATTTAGTTTAGAATTTCCCAAAGAACATTATCAAAAACATTTAGCCGGAAAAATGGTAGATTTTAAAATAACAGTTAAAGATGTTTATACTTTGGAATTACCTCCGTTGGATGAAGAATTTGCCAAATCTCTTGGTCAAAAAAATATTGCAGATCTAAAAGAATTGATCAAAAAAAATATGGAAGCGGAAGCTGTCAGAAAAGTTGCGCAAAAAACTGAAGCTGAAATTTTAGAAAAAATTATTGCCAAAAGCGAATTTTCTGAAATTCCGGATCTTCTTATTAAAAATGAAAAACATAAAATGTTTCATGAATTGGAACATGATTTGGAACATCGTGGTTTGAGTATGGAAGATTATTTAAAACAACTCAAAAAAACCGAGGATGAAATATTCCAGGATTTTACCGTGGCAGCTGATAAAAGAATCCGCGCCGCTTTAGTGGCCAAACAAATCGCCTTGGATGAAAATATCAAAGCGGAACAAAAAGATATTGATGAAGAAATAAAACTCATTAAACAAAATTATCCGGATAATCCGACTGTGGAAGAAAATATAAAAAAACCAGAGGTATTGGATACAATCGCCGCTACCATTCAAAACCGCAAGGTGATGGAATGGTTGAAAGAAAAAGTTGCGAATAAAGAATAAAAAAAGTATAATACCTTGGATCATAAACCAAGGTATTATTATTTAAATTCCTATGCTCTTCGGTGCACACGTATCTATTGCCGGGGGTCTGCCTAATGCCCCACTCAATGCATCCACTATTGGTTGTGAGGTTTTTCAATTCTTCACCCGTTCGCCACAGGGCGGTTATATAGCCCAACTAAATAAAGAAATTATTACAGAATTTTTAAAAAACTGTAAAACTACTAAACAAAAAGAGTGGTATATTCATACCCCATATTTTATCAATTTCGCTTCAGGTCAAGGAAGAATTCGCCATGTTTCCATAAGTGTTATTAAAGAAGAGCTTCGTCGTGCTTCTGAGCTAAAAGCTAAATACTTAATGACGCATCTGGGAAGCTACAAAGACTTGGGGCATGATGTTGGATTATTAGCTGTGGTAGATGGACTGGATGAGGTTTTGAAGGATTATAAAGGTAGTACGAAATTTTTGATTGAAATTTCTGCCGGTGCCGGAGAAATTATTGGCGACACTTTTGAAGAAATTGCTGAGATAATTGATCATAAAAAGCTAAAAAAATACAATATCGGGGTGTGTTATGATACCCAACACGGCTTTGCAAGTGGTTATGATATAAGAAATACGGACACAGTCGCAGAAACTTTTACTAAATTTGATAAAATTATTGGTTTAGAAAGGTTAAAATTATCTCATTGTAATGATTCCTTAACTGAATTTAACTCTAAAAAAGACAGACACGCAAATATTGGTGAGGGTTTAATTGGAAAAAAAGGTTTTATGGCTTTAATTAACCAGCCTAAGCTAAAAAATATAAATTTAGTCTTGGAAACACCCACGATTGGAGTAGAAAATGATTTGGATATTTTAAAAAAAATGAGAAAAAATATATAAAATTCTATGCTGATAAAAGTGCGTGTTTTGCCTAAATCAAGCCAAAATTCAATCATTGAAGAAATTGGAAAAGATTTTGATCTAAAAGTCAAAATTACGGTTGCTCCGGAAAATGGTAAAGCCAACAAAGAGGTAGTCCGGCTTTTAGCTAAACATTTTCATAAAAAACAAGCAGAAATTAAAATAATTAAAGGACTAACTGTAAAAAATAAAATTATACAAATATGCTAAATTTGGCTAACAGATTGAAAAAAGACCGTGATTTTAATCTAATTATCAAGCACGGAGCTTGGCAAAACGGACAATTTTTTAGTCTAAAAGCAGTAAAATTAGATAAAATTCAAGATTATTATCCTAAAAAAGAGGATGTGGATAAGTTCAAAAAACAGCTAAAAATAGCCTTTTCAGTGGGATTAAAGGTGTCTAAAAGTGCAGTTAAGCGAAATCGTGTTAAAAGACAAGCCAGAGAGATTGTGCGGTTGATTATGAAAGAAACTGGGATAAAAGAAGGATATTATCTTATGATCGCTGCAAAACCGACGGCTGTAGATAAAACCTCTACTGAACTAAGCCAAGATATTAGATTATTATTTCAAAAATCTCGACTAATATAATCCTGTTTTTTGGCTAAGAATAATAAAATGTTAAAAAAACTCTTACAATTACCTCG
>Ga0172381_10007323_pt1 | contig 10936 bp, 13 predicted proteins | sample Leawel6488metaG_FD_119754 | JGI IMG/M metagenome (GOLD analysis project Ga0172381, IMG submission 119754) | Leachate microbial communities from a municipal landfill in Southern Ontario, Canada - Leachate well 64-88 metaG | ecosystem: Engineered > Solid waste > Landfill > Unclassified | place... | reverse complement strand
ATGGGTTCTATGGAGGAGTATAAAAAGGCTATACTTGTCGACGCGCTGGTGAAAAATCAGGGCATGACACGTGGGCAGGCACTCCGGTTAGTAGAGTTTATGCAACACGGACCCAGTGGGTTTTAGCTGTCTTTGTCCTCTCGCCAACGAACAAAGTTTGCATGGCGGGCGGCGCCAGAGTCAAAGATTCGGTTGCACTTGCCCTCACACCAGCGGTGTATAAACTTTTCTGGGCTGTGCCAGATCTCGTCTCGCTGTGCGTCGGTAAATCCCCCGCCTATCCGAATCTCCTTACCGGCTTTTGTGCATACTACCAAAGCACCTAAGGTGTTTGCGTATTTGCCTTCCGGTTTGCCAGGCTCGAAACCAACAACACGTCCGTCGAAGGTAATAACGAGTTTTTCGCGCAAGACTGGTTCGTGTAGTTTACCAAACGACTTACGGAAGATCACCCCTTCGTAGGTGTCGTGCACGACGTAAGCGTCCCATACGTGGTGGTAATTTACGAGTGGAACGCAGGTTATAATCTCGAAGTTTTTCGGGAAGAGGTGTCGATTGATAAGAAGAGCATTGTAGCGGTTGGTGTAAGAAACGTCTCGGAGGGTGTTGCCTTCGAATTCATAGCAGTCGTGCAAGAAGACTTTTCCTTTACGGGAAGGGTCTTGCGCCCACTGCGTGCCGAACATATATTCAGCGATGAAGTTGCCGTAGATTCTGTGATGGATCGGCCAACGGCCAAGCTCTCGACCGGTCTCCGAAAAAACGGTATCGATACCAGCGACGCAGATATGTTCCGTGTACCAGCCATCGTACTTTAACTGGAGAGTATCATAACCCAACTCAAACGCTTCGTCGAAAGTTGAGTCAGAGAAGGAAAGTTTAGGAGTTAGCATTAGTCTGGTCCTTTCCTGGGACAACACTGTTGCGCAGCACAATAAACTGTCGAGCAATGTTGTTGGTGGTTACTGGTTGGCGAAAAATGTGCTCGGTGGTGATAAGATGATTGATAATATCGTCGCATTCTCGCCCGGGCGCGTCGCGGAACATAAGTCCACGAAGCTTTTTTTCGTCGAGAGCACGAGCGCGCAGTTCGGTACCTTTGGTGTCTTTGAAGGTAATGAACTGGGCACAATGCAGAATCTCAAGAACCCGGTTTGCAATGGCGTTGAGTTCGTTACGGCCAATGCCTTGAAAGACACGGGTGAGGGTCAGTTCGGTGCGTTCAAGAAGAGCCATCGCAGTTTCCCAGTGATCGATGCGGAGGACGCAGTCGAAGGACTCGGAGAGCGAAATTAGCATGGCGACTTTAATGACTTGGTTGGGTTTGGTTTGGTAATAGCCCGCTGTGTCAAAGTCTTTGGGAATCTCGCGGGTGCGGTACCATTCTTCGTAGGCGGATTTTGCAGCGGGAGACCACTTGAACTCGCCTTTTATCGACTTAAGTTGGGTCGCGTAGATAAGTGCCCGTTTGCGAGCTTCCCGTTGTTCGTCGGTAATGACGAGAAAGGGCTTTCTACGGGTCTTGTCATCGATAGAATCGCGGGGAGGTTCGTTGACAAAGATCACTCGACGAGTAAAACCACCACCGATAATGTCGCTTTTTAGGTAGGTAGTTATCCACTCCTGGGTGGTACCGGCAAGGAGAGAAACAAATGGGCGTTCGATGAGATCATCCCCTTTGTTCTTTGTGCGGGTGGAGTACCGGCGATCCTTTGTGTAAATAGTGGTCAAGAAATCGATCATATGCCCAGAGTTGGGCCCAAGAAGATGGGACAGTTCGGTGGCGTAGATCGTGATTGGGGTAATGACGTAGGACATCCCATCAATGTCCAACGACCGGGGACAGGTATCTCGCATGAAACGAACGAGAGATTCCTTTGTCTGTGCGTCGCCAGAAAAATTTATATCTCCTACGTCATCGATAAGATCCTGCGAAATGTTCATCGCAAAATCCTTCCCCGAACCGGGCTGGCCCAAAAGGATCACGTAGAGGTTGGGAAAAAGATTATACATTCCTAGACTGATCCAGACCTGCCGGTTTACGATAGCCGACAAGGCAGAGAGAGCAGACCAAAAGTGATAATTTTCCGCAACCTCGTTGTTCGATGCAAAAAGCATGTAGTCTTTGATGAAGGACATTTGAGTCAGTCTTCGTCAGGTGTTTCTTCGTCAGAGACAAGATCGTAGTAGGTGTCTTTTATAATGCGTTTGAAATTAGGAAACGGGTTGAAGGATTCGAGAAAGATGCGTTCAGCGGAAGGAGCAACTCCGAGAACCTGGATTAGTGCAAGAACCTCGCGGTAGAGTTCGTTGATGTCTGCCACAGCAATGGGGTAGAAGACCTCGGGTTTGTGGCACTCAAGAATGATAGGACGCTGACCTAGTGAGATTCCCAGGTCATCGGCGACTCGCCAAAGCTCAACTAGAATTCGTTCTACTTGCGCGACCTTTAGGGTAAAAGGAACCTGATTAGGCGGGTAGAAAAACACTCGGCGGTTGGACGATTCCATCCAGTTGCGGACTTTTTCAAGATCGGAAGTCATATATTTAGAGAGGTATAAGTTTCTTTCCAGTTTGGCCCATACTTGCAATCCGCCGGGATCGTTAGGCGAATACCGTGAATTGTGAGTGGGTTGTTAAAATACTCGGCAAACTTTTCGCGGGCAAAATCGCGTACGGCTTGTCGGCTTTGGCCGGCAAGTGCGTCGTGGATTTGAAGAAGCGGTTCGATAAAAAGGGTACCGCGACTTGTCCGGTTGGTCGGATCATACCACATTTTTTCCAGTGCTTTATTGGTTGACCAAGTTGTATTTGCCTGCGGGTCGAACGAAGCGGCTTCTCGTACGATGGCGTCGTCGATAAAGCTGCGGTTGCGGATGCTAAAGAACTGGCGGCGAATGCCACAAGAACTAACAAGGGTACCAGTTCGTGAAAGCTGACTACGTATCCAATCGTTGCGAACGTCGGTTTTGTAGCGCAGTTTGTAAAAGTATTGCAAGAGACCGGCGTCTTTTTTCGAGATGTCAATTGTGCCATCAGAGTCAGTGAAGATCACTTCGGCGATTTTGTCCGGTTGTGCCCCATAGTTGGTCCCGTGCTGACCACGCTTGCAACAAAGATAGCGCCAGTCATAATCACGCCCATCGGGAAGTTTTTGTCCGTCGTGCGAATCGTAATCAACCTTGATTTCTCGAATACGGCGTTTTATTTCGTTTCGGTCCATTTGGTTGACCGCTGCAGCCGGTCTACCAGCTTCGTACTCATTCCACATGAGGTTAAGTACGAGGGCAGGTTTGATACCCGCCAAGTAATCGTCCAACATTGCTGGATAGCCGAGTGCTGCCAAGTCAGCACCGACAGTCCAGCCGTCTGCTCCCGACAAATCGCACTGCCAGAAATCAAACTGTTCTGAGTCGGGAATGAAGCAGACACGCAGGTCTTTCGTAACATTTTGTAGATTTGTTCCGGTCTTTGACCACTCGCCGTCAATAAAGCGGAGAGCCGTTGAAGCGCGTGAAGAAAGCCGACCCGTGTTGGTGCCAACTGGATCGAAAGACGTACGAATACGTCCGTCTTCGTTAAGGACAAGTTTGTTGATGTCTTGAAGTCGAGTACGTTGTCGTACACACTGGATGACAAGGCGGATGATGGGATTGTGGTCTTTTGCCCAAAAGTGAAGAAGGACAGACTCGTCGGTTTGCGGCTTGCCGGTTTTGGTAAACTTGCGCTTGAGAGGGGTGTAGCCGAGACGATCGAAGAGTAGCCACGCTTTGTCGTCGCCGGATTTGGAGTTAAAGTCGCGACCGGTGGCTTCGCGGATTTGCTTGTTGTAGGAGTTGACTTGGCCTTCGACGGTCTCGCGGATTTCCGCCAGGCGGTTGATGTCGAATTTGCACCCTCGGAGCATGATGTAGTTGTACGCGGGGATAAGGTTAATGTTGAAGCGATAATGTTCGAGGGAGAAGGGATATTTCGTGAGGGCTTTATTTGCTTCGGTGCAGATTTCATGGGTAACAGCGGAGTCGAGGAAGTTGTAGTTTAGTTTGGTTTCGGTGTTTTTAGAAAGACGCTGGTCTTTGTAATAGGGTTGCTCGGTCCAGATAGAGCACACAGAGCCTAGGTCACGACCTAGCCCAGTCGTACGTTTTTTGCCCGTGTCCGTTTTGTCCGGGTCGCCACCCGCTTCGACGAAGTTTTCCCAGTGGAGGAACATGGTGTCGTCGTGGAGGTTATTGACGACGCAGCAGTGTCGCCAGGCAAGGACAAAGAGTTCATAAAATCCGCTGTGGGCTGTTTTTCGTACCAGCGGATTTGCGAGCATTTGTGAGAGAGCTTGCCAGACCTGGACTTCTTCGTCTTCTGACCAGTAGTTTGTGCCGTCGATCCAAAAAGGGATAACGATTCCTGTTGTTGGGGAGTCGCAGATGGAAAGCATAGTAACTCCGACATCGTCTGCGAATCCTTCAATGTCGAAGGAAATTGGCGTTTCTTCCAACTCAATACGCCGTAAGAAGTCGAGAACTTCGCACAAGCAGGGGCGGAGCGTCCCGCGTCGGGGGAGGAGATTGAGTTCAGGAAAGCGAGCATGTTTCGCGGCCCGTGCGAGATCGAGTTTGAAGTATGCAATGTCCGCATAAGACCTGAGGATAAAAGCCGGATGGAAGGTGGAAAGAGACTTAGCCCCTCCGAATTTTTCCACCGTAAAAAGGCTCCCTCGCCAGTCCGAGAGAGGAACAACGTAGCCGTTTTTGGTTGGATAACACAAATCAGGACGGGCCGCGCGAAAGGCTGTTTTGCCAAGTAGGAGTATGCAGTGTGGGTGAAATTTCGCCAGGTTGCTAGTAAGTGTGGCGATGCCGGATTGAATTTCCTCGCCGTCGAAAGAGAATTTTTCGATGTCATTTTGTGGGGGATGGTGTTGACAGACGTTGCCAAAAAAGATTTGATTGGTGGAAAGCCCGGCATTGGAAAGCATGGCACGAAGAAACCGGCCAGAGGTACCGACGAAAGGCTCGTGAACAACCATCTCGTCTTCGCCGGGAGCTTCGCCGACGACAGCGAGGCGAGAGATTGTTGGCGGGAGTAGAGGAAAGAGGTTTGGGCAAAGGTCAGTCATCGTCGGTGTCGTCAAAGCGGTCAATGATTACTCGCATATTCATCTGTTGGCGGGTGCGTTCGACAACAAGGGAGATGGTATCGAGGGTGTGGGTAAAACGGACGTTGTCGTGAGCGAAGAGCACCAAATCCGATAAAGCAATGATCAGGTCACGTACACAGGTCTGTTCAGGAGAATTGAACGTTTGGGGAGAGGGATTTGTAGACATTTTGAAGATTAACAATTTGTCGGTTGTAGTGAGCTTCGTTACTTTCCATAGTGATAGGACGAAGACCACGCTGAATGGCCGGGATGGTAGAGGAACCAACACCTGCAAACGGGTCAAGAACGGTGGCGCCTTTGATAGTAAGTGCCGAGTAGATCCAGTTCCACAGACCGAAGGGTTTGACAAAAGGATGACCCAGGGCTTTTGCTTCTACATCGTTGGAACTAGAATACACCGAAGAGGGTTGCGGAGTGATTAAGGTGGCATTTCCTTTACGAGCGAGAAGAGCGACTTCAAGGTTTTTGGTAAAGTTATATTGCGCGGCCTGGTTTTTGCATTGGGAAGTTTTGTGCCACACGAGAGGCCAACGCTGCACAGAAAAGCCCGCGTCCGTTGCCAGGTTACAAAGATGCTGCCACCAGGTCATATCGCACCACATCACAAGAAAACCGGTTTCATGAATGGCGGCGTAGAACTTGGGGAGCATTGCCTGCCAAAGGCTTAGGTTTTCCGCAACATCGTGTTCGGCGGCAACTTGCGAAATGTCTATGAGAGATTCGTTTGATTGGGAAAGCATACTCATATCGATACCATAGGGGATGTCGGTGATGATGTGGTCGCACATGTCGGGGCGCAGAAGGTCGAGGCAGTTACCGAGAAAACACATCTGCGAAAGTGGGACGATTTGAGGCGGAGTGATGGGGACTTGTCCGGGTAGCTCGAATTCCTCTTCGAGGTCAGAAATGCCGGGCTTAAAAGTAACAAGAGAGGGCTGAAAAAAGGAAGCTGTTGCTGGGGTGGCTAGTTTGGCCAGGGAGTCTTCCGCCGCGGGACGTTTTGGCAGTGTGGTAGCAACGATTGCCCGGTTGACTTCTTCCTCTCGGCGAAGGAGTAGGATACGGCGGGCATCAGCTAGTGAGTCTGCTTCCCAAACTTCCTTATCGTTGGCATGTAGGTATTCTGCGATGAGAATGGCTTTTCCGACGGGTGATTTGCTTATATTAAGTAACCGACCGGTCTCGCGAACACCCCAATCCTCGCTGGCGAGTGCTGCCTTTGTGGACATTAACTGATGGACTTTGTCGATCGCCAGGATACGTTCCTGCCATGTAAAATCGCGCCGGATAATATTTTCGGTCGCTTCAAGGCGAACCAAATGTGCCTCGTCAAGAACCTCAAAAAAAAAACAGCTTTGATGGTTTTTAGCCCGAGGTGCTTGTGAGCACGCAGGCGCCGTTCACCGGCGATAAGGCGGCAGTCCTGTGTTATTACTATGGGCTGAATCAGCCCTTCCGTGCGAATCGATTCAGCTAATTCCGTAATGTCGCCGAACTCGCGGCGGACACGATCACCGACCACAATCTGGTCAATGTCAATTTCAAACGATGGGGTTGCCGTTGGCGTCGAATAGAGAGTCGGTGTTTCCATTTGTGGAAGATTCTTTAGTTGGAAAGTTGATTTGTTGCCGAGAGACGATCTGCTTGACAAGCTGTTGTTCAAAGAGCGGGTTTTCGCGGAGGAGGATAGACCATGCGGATTCGACGGTGTGTGTTTCGCCACCACAGGCCGATGCCTGAAAGTCCGCAAGCTTTTTGTTTGTAGAAGACCATGGACGGTCCATTCCCGGATCAAAAAGAAGAGTTGGGTTGCCGTGCTTGTCGCGAACCATGACGACAAAGACCTGTCGTGCACGGTGGAGAAGAAAGAGTTCTTGTGGAGACGACATATTAAAAATTCCCCCCCAGGTATTGGCCGAGGGGGAATCCTTTGGTTCAGTCCTTTTGAGGGACTACACCTTCCGGCGGACGTAGCCGGCGATGGTGGTTTTGGGGCTGTAGACTTCGCCCGATTTCTTGTTCTTGGGGGCGGGTTCGAACTTGAGGTTGAGGGTGATAGGCTGGTTGATATACTGTTCGAGCGGCATAAGGCTGTCGCCTTCCTTTGCCTTACCGAAGATCGCTTCGCGGAATTGGGCAAGACGGACCATCCCGAAGTTTTTGATTTCGTGGGATTGAGGATCTTCCCAGTCGTTGAAGTAGATGCGTTCGTTGAATGGGAAGCCGACTTGGATTTGCTTTGCCTCGCTTCCGTCGATAGGTTGACTGTGCCACGGTTGGGCGAGGGTGTACTTGATGGTCAGGAATCCCTTTCCATCCTTAGCATCGGCGGTAACGGAGGAAACAATGGCGCTGACCGTACCGGTAGCAAGAATAGGATAGGAAGTCTCGATTTTCGTTGGGTCGGCAGCTTCCAACTGAGCAAGAATGTCAGTAGGAGAGACTGGAGTGGTAGGAGTGTCTTCGTTCATGTCTTCGTTCATGAGTATATATCGATTGGTTGGTTTGATTTGTTGTTTTTCTTCGTGTGAGTCTTTGACGACTTACTTACGAAAGTCCAGTGAAGTTCAGGGTGGTTAAGAACGCGACCACCCGGGATGAAGATAAGATAGTTGGTGTATTCAGAATGAGTAAAGGTGTCTCCGATTAGTTTGGGGGTGATAATATGAACGTGTCGGAGAACATCATTTTTGTCCCAGTAGGCGATCGGCGGATTACCGATGAAGAAACATTTAAGGTTTCGGAGCAGGTTTTTCATAGGAAAGCAGAGGAGAGAGTGTGGACCAAATTTCTTCAGGTTTTTTGTTGGTTACATCAAATTTCGGTGGGAGATCGAAAGAGGTTTTAAGAGCGACGTGCATGTTGGTCGGGCGGGTGGAGACAAAGTATTTTACGCTGTCGCCTACGACGGTAGTACCGGTCCCCCACACGTCGGAGAAGAGTCCGCCAAGACGATCTTTAAGCTGTCCGGGAATGGCGAGGTTGTAGTACCAAGCACCGGAAATGTCGTTTTTGTCGGCTGTTTGATGGCAGGTTACATACACGTATTTACCACCAATACGGAGCATGGTGATGTATTCGGTCATCAGGTTGATGAAGTTCTGATACTTCGCCAGATATTCTTTTTTAACATTAATGCCCGCTTCGATAAGTTTGGCCTCGGCATACTCAAGAAGCCATTCGGAAAGAGTGGTCAGCCCGTCGATACAAATAGACTCGGTGTCCGGGGAGGCGATAAGGAGTTTGGTTTCCTTGACCGCATTTGGCCAACGTTGGGCTTTTGGCAGTTCGATGCCTTTGTCATCGTAGACAGGCTGGGAAAACATGAAGGACTTGTTCGGCGCGACTCGGATGGCGGAGCCCATGTTCAGATCGACGTCGAGAATGCCTGGACGCGGAAGGGAAAACATGAGACGGGTTTTGCCGGTTCCGGGATTGCCGACACAAAGAATGGAAATGGTTTTTTGTGGGGTATATTGTGTGGAAGGTTTCATTTTGCTATAAGTCCGTTTTCACGAAGAATAAGTGTTTCTTCTTTGTCGAGAATTTTTTTTAGGCGTTCGATGGTCTCTGCCAGGCTTTCTCCCGGGAGAAGGTCAGCGCGGAACTCAATTCGGATGCTTTGATAGTTGCCAATGTTTATGGTTTTACCGTAGGATACTTGTGTAATGTTCATTTCAAGGGACTCCAATCGTTGGTGACAAACTCTCCCGAGTTAAGGACCAACTCGCGCTGATCCATACTGTCGAGAGAACAGACTTTGAGAAACGGACAGGTACCAAACTTACCCGCACACCAAGCGGTGTGTTTGGGGAAGTAGTCGCGTCGGGCGTTTTCGAGAAGGTCTGCACAAATGTGAAGAATGTCGTTTTTCCATTCGTCGATAAGAAAGTGAGAGGATTGGTTAAACCTGCGTTCGAGAGTGACGGCAGTGCCGGTACGAGTGGGCCGGCGAACGACGATCCGGTTGATGACTGTACCGAGAACGGAGCGGCCGAGTAATTGCTCGACAGCCCAGGCATAGCCGTAGAACTGGTGGGAGATGACAAACTCGTCCATGTTGGTCGCGATGGAAGCGGTCTTGTGGTCCATGATGTATAAGCCAGGACCAAAGGGCATGGTGTAGACAAGATCAATACGGCCCTGCCAAACAATAGTGGTCTCACCAACCTTTCCCAAGGGGAGTGCGAAGGGAACTTCAATGCAAGGAGTGCCATCGGCAAACGTGGCGATTTGAAAGTCTTCCTCGGGGTAGGTTTTCCCGTATTCGAGAATGACACTGGTTGCGCAGGAAAGATTCCGAAAGTCCTCTTCAGGCGGAGACCATTGAGAGAGTTCTTTCTCGGCGGTTTCTAGCATTTTCATCTGACAGAGTGAGTCTTGTGGATAACCCGGAAGGTTGCCGAGACGATAACGGGTTTCGAGGACTTTGTGAATAATCCCGCCGAAGTGTAAGGCCACCTTGTCGACATTTGGACGCAGGCGGCGTACGATGGAGTATTGTGCAGAGCGGGGACAGGTCTGCATAAACTCCAATGCGGAGTTGTCGATCAGAAGGACTGATCCTTCGAGGGGGGAAATGGGTTCTTCTAGAGGTGAAATGGGAGAGTTCATGATTCCTCCAAGCTTTTTAGTAGGTCGTCAACAGACTCCGTCTTGGTCCGTGCCCGAGCCTTTTTATCTTTCACTTCACTCTCCTCACCTTCCTGTCGTAGCATCTTCCCCAGACTCTGTGCTGAGCATCTTTTGGTGCGCAGCTCGTTCGCGTAAGAGCGTTGCTCGTCTGGCGACTTTTGATGAAACGGACGTTTGAGCAGGGCAACTAAAGGATCGTTCGCAAATGTATCGGACGAATTCTTCGGAGTCGGCGAAGGTGAGGTGGTTGGATCGGACATAGTCTGCGGTGAATTTGAATGTTTGCTGGATGATATGAGAAATTATACCGGTGTTGGCAGCAACGCCAAGCACGGCACGATGGTCGGCGACAGGAATGTCAGCCTGGACACGGATAGTCTGGCCAGACGCTATTTTTGGGTAGACTGGGGGCCAGGGTCGGTGGGCGGACATTTTGCTTTTAGTTGGTTGTTTAGTTTAGCCTGGGCTTCTGCTCGGTCCTGGGCTTTTCTCATAAGAAAAAAGACATCAGAACAGCCAATCTCTGAGTCCATTGGCGGAAGAGGACGTCGGGCGGGCGGTTCGTAGCCGGGCAGTGCAGGGTCGTTGGGGGACCAAGGATTGTGGGAAAGACCACGCATGGTAGACAGGGTTAGTTTATTACTGTTCGCCGTCCCGGTTCGTCGTCCGTGATGGCAACGTTGTAGGTTGCCTCCAGGTCGTCTCGTATTTCTTCAGGGAAACGTGCCTGGAGAACGATGGGACCGCGAATCCGGTTAAAGTGGATGAGGACGCACAAAGCGGTCAGTTCGCTGTCGGTCGGGACAGGAACGGACCATGTTGTTTCCAGGTTTGCGTTCAGCGCCGGGATGGCCTGTCGTGCCTCATTAATTAAGTCCGTGGGTCTTCCTGCTCGGTGCCTGATTCGGAACCACACGCTCCGGCCGGAGGGATCGACGGAAAGGGTGTATTGGCCAGAAATGGTCCAAAGTTTTTGGCAGTCGACATCGGTTGGCCATTGGAAACGCTTAAGAGAGACGATGGCGTCACGAAAGCGTGCGAGGAAGGTGGTGGGAGCAGTGCCGGCGGGAATTGGCGTTTCGGTTTCTTCAGGGAAACGCGCAACGCTGGTTTTGATAAAGGGTTCATACCGGCGAAAGGAGT
>Ga0172381_10007322_pt1 | contig 10937 bp, 12 predicted proteins | sample Leawel6488metaG_FD_119754 | JGI IMG/M metagenome (GOLD analysis project Ga0172381, IMG submission 119754) | Leachate microbial communities from a municipal landfill in Southern Ontario, Canada - Leachate well 64-88 metaG | ecosystem: Engineered > Solid waste > Landfill > Unclassified | place... | reverse complement strand
TGGTTGCTCTGGCCTAACTTTATTGGAAAATTGTTTTTACGAACAAGCCGATAAAGGGACACGTTTTTTAAACAAAACAGTTAGTTTTTCAAACTGTTTTAATCGAAGCACTGCCACGGGATCACAGGGGGTGGCACCTGATTTATGGAATTGTAATTTTGGGACAGGGACGCCTACTACTGACGATTGTTTTTCCGGTGACGGAAACAGCGCTACTAGTCTAGAAAATTATAAAAATATCCCAACAGCTTGGGGTGGAGCTCCCGTAAGTGCGCCCACTATTACTGATATAGATACGGACGAAAACGTTCTTACTAATCAAACAAACGTTGCGTGGATAGGAACCAATAATCTTCCGTATCAATACGAGGGCGTGTTATATTTATCCGACAGTGCTACTCCCGGCTCTGGTACGATGGTCCCTCAAACTATCGTGGATTGGAGCGATACTGGTGGGCACTTCAATGTAGTTCAAGGAACCTTGTCTGCGGGGATTGTATACGCACACCTAACTACCGACCGGGGTGACCAAGTCGCCAGTGGGCTTGCGATTACCCTAACGGCGGCCCAACAAGGATGGCAAAACGTCATAGAGATGAACGGCATCGCGACGAGCGGAATTTCAAAAATTAACGGAATATCGGTTTCAGGTATTTCAAAATTGAACGGTATAGCCGTTTAGAGGGAGAACGAAATGAGAATTTATATCGCTTTCTTGGTATTGGTAGTGTTCGCCTTCACCGCATGCGCGGCGTCCCAAGGGAGGACGCAACACGAGACCGCGTGCGTGGTGGGGTGTGCTACGCTTTCGGCGGTAGATGGTGGAGCCTGTTTCGAAGAGCCAGTGCTTCAGCTCCTATCGTCCGGGGTCAACGCGGGTAATTGTATGGAGCGCTGCAAGAGCCTCACTATCAAAGTCGACACGGCGAAAGTGAACGCGTTGAAGGCGACCTCCCCGTGCGGGGAAGCCATCAAACAGGCGGCTCAGGGGTTTACGCGATAACGGGCGGAGGCCCGGAAAGGGTTTCAGAATGGGAAAGCGACTGACAGTAAGGCCGACCTCTCCCGGGCTCGTGGTAATCGACCCGGGGACCGGTCGGCAGGTTCCGGAGGAAGGTGTCGAGCTCACTTGGTCGGCGCACATTCAACGGCGTATCAATGAGGGGTCGTTGGTCGAGGTTATAACCCCGGCCAGAACGGTTCCCGCACAGAAAAAGAGGGAGGCCATCGAATGACCGGAGTACCGAGCAATTGGGGTATCCCTATTATGGGGGTAGATTTCAACAATTCGCAAGCGGCCGAGGGGAGCGCGGAAGTACCGGTCAACCTCCTGCTTATCGGGCAACGTATTTCGTCGGGCACCGTGGCGGCGCTCACCCCGTATGTCCCGCAATCGGCGGACGAAGTGGGGCTCAAGTCAGGCTACGGGTCCGTGAGCCATCGGCAGGCCATCAAAGCGTTTTCCAATGCGGGTACAGTACCCATCACGGTGGTGTCCCTCGACGACGGGGAGGGTACGAAGGCCACAACGGTATTCACGCTGTCCGGCACGGCGCTGGAAGCCGGAGAGCTCGCGCTCTATATCGCCGGCGAACGCTGCGCGGTAGGGGTGGCCGTCAACGATACGGCTATCGTCGTGGCGACGGCGCTCAAAGCGGCCATAGATGCCCTCGTAAATCTCCCCATCGTCTGCACTCGGACGGACGGGCAAATCACGCTCACCGCGAAAAATGACGGGGTGTATGCGGGCGATCTGAATACCCGCTGGTCGTACAACGCCGGCGAGAAGATCCCGGCCGGCCTCGCGTCGACGGCCATCGTCGTAACCCCGGGGACGGTAGACCCGTCGGTCGCCGGCGCGCTCGCCGTTCTGTCCGGTTGGTACAACGTCATTTCGCTGCCGTATACCGACGCTACCAACATGGGGCTTGTGCAAGATTATCTCGACACCCAAGCGGACGCTTTGGCCACGCGGACGTCGCTGTGCTACGCGGCGAAGCGCGATAGTCACGCCAATCTCCTCACCTATGGGGGTACCACGGCGTCCTACAACAGTCCGTGCATGGCGTGCGAGGGGCTGGAAACCACCCGTCTCGAGAGTACGTACGAGTACGCGGCCGGCGTGGCGGCCATTTCGGCTCAATCGGTACAGGAAAACCCGGCGGTACCGCTTCACCGGCAACTGTTGACCGGGTTTTCCGCGCTCCCGAAGGACGAGCGCTTCACCCCCACGGAGAGAAACCAGCTGGCGACAGCGGGTATCTCGACCCTTACCGATGACGTTGGGGTTGCGACGGACGCCACGGTAACCATGTACCTGGTGAACGTGGCAGGAGCGGCGGATTCCAGCTACCATCAGCAGAACAAGATCTTTCAAATTGCGTTCTCGAACTACCGGTTTCAGCAGCGCATTCTCACGCGGTACCCTAGGGCCATCCTGATGGATGACAGTGAGGGTGTTGAGGCTGATGTGCAAATCATGACCCTCGACGTCGGTAAGACCGAGGCGGTAGCGTGGTTTATCGATGAGCGGCGCAAAGGGAATTTCGAAGGGGGAGCGGTAGCTCTTGCGGATTTCATCGAGCACCTGGTAGTGCGCCGGTCCACAACCAACGAGACGAGAATGGATTGGCTGTTGCCGCCGAATCTCGCCAACCAATTTATCGTCGGGTCGGCGACGAACTACTTCAGGAATTGAGGTGATACATGGCTGATTTAATCGCGGGTAAAATCGAAGTGACGGCGAACGGGCGGACCATCAACGCTTTTGGAAACTTCGTTTGCCAGCACGGAGGCGAGGCCAATCCGAAGCACGAGGGAATGTTGAACGGTAAGGGAGTCCTCGTCGGGAAGAAGGCGACCTTCGTTATTCCCTCCATCACGGGAGAGATGCGAGTTGCCAAAGGAGTCAACGTGAAGAGGGACATTTTTGACATGGACGATGCAACCGTGGTGGCTATTTTGGCCACCGGAAAGAAATTCATGATCGAAGGGGCGTACTACTCCGGGGACAAGAAGCTCGAGACCGAAGACGGCACATGTCCGTTCGAGGTCCAGGGGAAAACGTCGACCGAGATCGACTGAGAAGAAACGAGGAAAGTATGGAACGGGAGAGACCTTTTAACGATTACGAGAACCAATTCGACGATGCTCAAAATGAAGCCCCGAAAGAGACGAGCGAACCGGTATACGATCTGCCGTTTACGCTCACGCTTTTGGAGCCCTTCGACCTCGGGAGCAAACGGTATACCGAAATTGAATTCATCCACCGTCTTACCGTAGGGATGATGAAGCACTTCCCTGCGCAGAGGGAAGCCCAGAAGATGGGTCATTCGGTGCCCCTCGTCCAGGGCATGACGGGGTTGCCGACGGTCGTAGTCGAAAGTCTAGGTATGCGCGATTTCGATGCGGCGATGAAGGTAGTGAACTATTTTTTGTAGGTCTTCCGGATGGGTGGGAGTGGGGTCAACGGATTATTGCGCGGGCTTACCGTTGGCCCCCGAGCGAGATAGATCGCTTCGACGTTGATGAGTTCGGTTATTGGGTGATAGCAGCGCGGGCGGTGCTGGAAGGGAAATACTGACATGCCGACTACCCCTCCGATTAAGGTACCCATTCTTGGTGTTGACAAGTACACCAAGGAGTTCAACGCCTTCACGAAAAAGGCGCATGAGCTCGGGCGCAATATTGGAGCGGTCGGGGCGGCGATGACGCGGTATGTCACCCTCCCGCTCGCCGCCGGCGGTATCGCGTCGATGAAGTTTGCGCGGGACCTCAATCAGAGCATGGCCAACGTCGGCACCATGCTGCCCGGGCAGACCGAGCGGCTTAAAAAAATGAAGGTTGAAGTGATGGACCTGGCGGTGAAGACCGGTATCTCGACGGAGGACATTGCCGAGGGACTCTACGAAACGATAGGCGCCTTCGGGGCTTTCGACCGGTACGGTCGTGATAAAGACCCGATGGGCACGCTGGCTATAGCGTCTACGATGGCGCGGGCGGGAGTTACGGGGGTCAAGGAATCGGTATATCTCCTCTCGGCGGTAATGAAGGGTTACGGTTTGGAGACCGATGCAGCGGCTCAATCGGTATCGGATATGGCGTTCAAGACGGTGGACCTCGGTCAGACTTCCTTCGCGGAGTTGGCTAGTGCGCTGACCAGCTCGGTGCCTTTGGCTAACGCGATGAAGTGGTCCATGAAGGAGCTGTTCGGGGTTTTCGCGACCGCTACCGGAATAACCGGAACCGCGAACGAGGTGTCCACCCAAATAGCCTCCCTCGCAGGTGAGTTTTTGAAACCGACCGCTGCGATGGACCAGGCTGCGAAGCACGCCACGAAATTCGGGGCCGCGATGGATTTCAGCTCGGCTATGGAGATGGGGTCCGTTCTCGGTATAGCTAAATCACTCGACATACTCAAGGCGGCGTCTAAGGGTAATGAGTCGGTCTTTTCTAAGATGTTCGGGCGTAAAGAGGCAACTAATCTCGCGATGATTTTGACTGGTACTCAGATGGAAGCGTTTGGGTGGAAGACCGAGGAGGTCGGTAAAGCCCTGGAGGCTACCCTGAAAGCTTTCAAAGCGCAAACGGGAGGGATCAACGAGGCCGGATTTACATGGGACCAAGGGGTACAGCGGACGAAAAACATGGCGGTGGTCCTCGGGGACAAGCTTCTACCGCAGGTCGAAAAGTTCGTGAAGTGGTTAGAGCCGCTCATCGACAGGATTTCCAACGCGTCCGACGCGACGCTCACCTTCGGGTTGAAAGCGGCGGGGGCTGCCCTCGTTATGGGCCCGCTTATTTCCGGAATAGGGAAGATCGTATACATCGCCCCCGGCATCGTTAAGGCCTACAATTTCATCATCCCGGCCATATCGGCCTACGTGAAGAAGCTCGCCGCGGCCAACGCGGCAACTATGTATTTCGAGGGGGAGAGCTGGAAGATGACTCGTGCTATGCGGGGGTCAACGGCCTCGGCTAAAGAGCTGGCGCGTATCAACCCGTCCGCCGCTATCGGTACGATGAACGCCAACCTGAAATCAAGCGTCAAGGAATTCGGATATCTCAACGCGGCGGTGGGCGTTCTCGCGGCCGGGTTCGCCGGGTGGACAATAGGCACGGTCATCTATGACCAGCTAATCAAGCCTCTCATGAGGGCGCATAATATCGCCGCGAAAGTCGATGACGATTTGAACTTCATGAAAAAAGCCGGGGGGGCGTCGAAGCTGACTACCGATTCTCAAAAAAATCTTGCGGCTAAAATCAAAGGTCAAATAGCGTACGAAGAGGGCCGTGATGCGTTTAGGCATGAGGGTATGGGGGTGTTTAGGTATGATGATGTGAGAGAGAAGAGAATCAAGAAGCTCCGGCGGGCGCTCGGCGAAGTGACGGCCAACATCGAACAAGAGGAGGCGCTCGGGGCCGCGCGAAAGCGGGGTATTACGGATACCGGCGGGGGTCAATCTGTATACGGGGCGTCTGAGTCTCAATACGACGAGCTGCTTTTGTATAAGATGAGTCAGGCGCAAGAGTCTAAAATAGAGGTCACGTTCAAGGGATTGCCGCCGGGCACGACGGCCGAGGCGACGGCGTCGAAGGGTGGTAAGGTCAAGGTCAAAGACCGTGACCGTGGTCCGGTAATGGAAGGGGCTTTCTGATGGGCTGGCAAGAGGGATACCTACAGGCGTCCTTCCGGGGGGCCCAGTTCCACGTCCGGACGGCGACATCAAAAGGGGGACGTAGGACGGTAGACCACGTGTACCCTCGTTCTGATGTTGTGGAGCGGGACGACCTCGGGGCCTCACCGCGTGACTTTTCGCTTGACGCTTTCATAATCGGACCACGTTATTTCGAAGAGCGCGACAAGTTCGAGAGGGCTCTTGAGCAGGGCGGCGTCGGGCTTCTTGTTCATCCTTATCGTGGGTCACTCAACGTCAAGGTGATTGGGGATTGGAATGCGGTAGAGACGAGCGACGAAGGCGGGATGGTCCGTTATACGCTCACGTTTGGATTCGAAAAAAAGTTAACCGCTACGAAGTCCGCACCAGATACTAAGTGGATGGTACGGAAGGCGAAGGCGGACATACTTAGGACGGCGAAGTCGAGCTTTATGGACATCTTCGACCTCGCACAAGCTCCGGCCAACGCTGTCCGGGACGCTCGCGCGGCGATGGACAAAGGGTTGTCAGTAATCGATTCGGCAAAGCGTATTGCGGGTAGCGCGGCAGACTTCAAGAGGCAGATCGAGAATACTCGTGGGCGTCTAGAAGCAGTGATGTACAACCTAGAATACCTGGTAGATTCGTTCACTGCGCTTATTGATTGGGGTGTAGATGAGGCGTCAACGCCACGCGACCAGCTACGGGAACTAAAAGAGATAGCGTCGTTTTCCAATACTGTGATAGGAGACACGACGATCAATACTGGGGACTCACACCCTGTTCGGCAAATCCAAAGGTTGGTAAAGCTGATAGCCGTTGCGGGTCAAATCGAAATCGTATCCGAGACACCGTTCACTTCGGCGGAGGACGCGGGGGAAGTCCGCGGGGAGCTGCTCGGTACTATCACTGACATTATGTCGTCGCCGGCGACGTCGGATGACCTCTACGCGGCCTTGGCGGACGGCAAGCAGGCAGTCTTCGAGGACTTGGAGGCCCGGATAGTGACGCTTCCCCGCGTGTTAGACATCACACTACCTTACCCCGACAACACGCTTTCGTTGATGTATGCCTATTTCGGAGATCTCAAGGACGAACAAGACTTTATCGACCGAAACGGGATCGTGCATCCGGGATTCCTTCCTACCGGACAGCCGCTAAAGTTGAGGGTGCGTGATGCTTCTTGATGCCGACAAGAGTAGTATCGACCTCCTCATCGATGGGACGTCCTTCACGGGGTGGGAGTCGTTCTCGGCTACGTTCGATATGGAGTCGCTCGTCTCATCCTTCCGTTTAGATTTACACGACTCGGGGAACGTCCTGGCGGACGTTGCGTCGTCTGACCTGAAGACCGGCGCGGCCTGCCGGATATCAATATCCAACCCACTCGTTTCGATACCCACCCCGGTTATCGACGGATTCTTGACCAACACCTCGCGGTCTATCGATACGGCGTCAACGGCTTTGATGGTCGAGGGGGCGGACAAGCTCGTCGACCTACTTGATTGCTCCGCGATGCACACATCGAGGACCTGGTCTCGTAAGACATTCTCGTCGATAATCTACGACCTATTGAGTCCCTTCGGATTGTTCGTCAATCCGAACGCGCTCGGGGCGGACGACCCTCTTATCGAGAAATTCACATTGCAGTCGGGGGAGGCGGTATTCGATGCGGTAGAGCGCTTGTGCCGCTCTCAAGCGGTGCTGCCCCTCTCCTCGTTCTCGGGCGACCTCATACTCGGATACGCGGCGACGGGTAACGAGCGCGCCTTGGAAGACCTATCACTCCCCGGAAACCTCTTGTCACTCACTGAATCGGTGGATTGGACTGAGCGGTTCAGCGAATATACCGCCATCGGGCAGGGCCCAGGGGACGGTAAGCGGTGGACGAAAGAGATGCTGCAAGCGGCGGCCACGGCCACGGATACAGGCGTCACACGGTATCGTCCGAAGCTCATCATGAGTGAGAACAAGGTCACGAAGGAAATCCTCGTCAAGCGTGTCGGGTGGGAGGCGCAAGTTCGAAGCGGGCGTTCAACGGAATTCACGGGGGTAGTCCGGGGCTGGTACCAAAGGACCCCCTCGGGTATCCCGGCTGCCCTCTGGGAGAAAAACAAGCGCGTAGGACTTCGGTGCCCTGAATGGCACGTCGATGTCGATCGGCTCATAACGAAGGTAGTGTTTTCTCTTGACGCGACCGGCGAGCTTACGACGCTAACCCTGAAGCACCCTGGGGTCTTCGCGGCTGACCCGGGCCAACGAGTGGATCTCACATGAGCACGATCGACCGCATAGGGCACCGGGTCAACGGGTTGCTCGTAAAAGGCCTCATCAAAGGGGTAACGGATTCCGGGGACCTACAACTTGTAAAAATCGAGACGCTCTCCGGAGAGGTGCAAGGCGGCATAGAGCGTCTTCAGCCCTACGGTATAACTACCTCGCCCCCCATCGGTAGCGAGGTGGTGGCGGGCCACCTGAACGGAAACAAGGACCACGGGGTAGTACTCGTCGCGGATTCGGGAGCCTATCGCGTGACCGGCCTCGGCGCCGGGGAGGTGGCCATCTATTCGCAACACGGTCAGAAGATACTGTTGAAGACGGGGGGCGCTGTGGAGATTACGGCGCCCGGGGGTGTATCCGTGGGGGCTGGGTCGGATGCGGTGGCCCTGGCGGCGAAAGTTGACGTACTCTGGGCGACCTTTTACTCTATGTTTTCAACCTGGGTTCCGGCCCCCCAGGATGGCGGATCGGCGTTGAAGGCCGCGTTCACCGCGGCGTTCGCGTCGCCGCCCGCATCGGTAGCGAGCACAAACCTAAAGGCGGACTGATATGGCTGAATCTTTTGAGGATTACGGTGATTTGAAATTCTACTACGGGTTCCTACCGCCTAACGCACCAGGCCCGGCGGACATAAGGGTTACCGGTGCCGTGCTTCACAGGGACCCGGGATTCGAAACGGCGAACCTTATTTCCCTCGGGTCGGATGCTCGAGCGGAAGAGCAAGACGTTTTACCTCAGGGATTCAAGTCCCACTCGGGGTTCTGGGGGTCGGCTGTTACAGGTGACGAGATCGGGTCAAAGTTGTGGCTCCTTGGCCGGTCCGTAATAACTGAGGAGGTACTCCGGCAGGCGGAGCAGTGGGTGAGGGAGAGCCTTCAGTGGAAAATCGACGACGGTATTGATGCCGACATACGAGTAACCGCCACGCGTGGCGGGGAGAACCAAATCAACTTTATTATTAGGGAGCACAGGACGCTTGGTGATGTGGTAAACCAGCGGTACTATATCAATTGGGAAGCACAACGGCTCGGGAGGCTTGCATGACATACCCACGGCCTACGCTGGAGACGATATATTCTCGGATAAAGGCCGATATGGAGGGGTACGTAACGGAAGGCGTACCAATACCTCGGCGTAGCCTCCTTGGTATCCTCGCTCTCATCTTTGCGGGGGCTATCCACCTATCCTACGGGTTCCTCGTATGGATGGCTAGGCAACTGTTCGTCGACACTGCGAGCGGCGAGGGGCTTGAGCGTTGGGGTAGGATATACAACCTACCGCGCAAGGCCGCGCAGTATACGACGGGGTATGTAAAATTTACCGGTACCGCCTCGACGGTTGTGGCTTCGGGAACGGGGTTGGTAAACGGCGAGGGCAAAGAATATGAGACCGAGGCCGCCTTTACAATAGGAACTTCCGCGTCGGTGTCCGTAGTCGCAGTTGAACCCGGGGCGGCTTCGAATACTAGGGAGGATACCCTCACGTTGAGCAGCCCCGATGCAAATGTCGCTAGCGTGGTTACTATCGTCAACGCCGACGGGACGGCCCCCGCCACGGTAGGGTTCGACAATGGAGTAAACCTGGAGACTGATGAGGCGTGGACGCTCCGTTTGTTGCAGCGCTCGAGGAACCCCCTTGGGTGCGGTAACCCGGGGGACTATATCAGGTGGGCGTTGGAAGTCCCCGGCGTAGACCGTGCGTGGTGTGTCCCCTCGGAGATTTGGGCGAACGGAGCCGGACGCGTGGCGGTCTTCGTCGCGAGGATAAATACCGAGGGGGACCTTGCGTCGGTATCCGCGTCGGTGCTGCTGGATGTCGGGACGTATATTGAAGGTATCCGACCGATACCCGCGCTGGTGGAGTATTTCACCGTGGACGAGATACCGGTATATTTCCGTATTTCAGTGACACCAAATAATCCGGATATGCGGTCGGCTATAGACGCGCAGTTGCGGCTCATGTTCAACACGGAGACGGAGCCGGGGGGGACTATCCTGCTATCGCATATGAGGCGAGCGATAGGCGCGGCCGGTCCGGACGACTACGAAATTACTTCGCTTACTGTCGGGTTTTCAGAGGTGTACGACCCTCCGGAGGACGTTACGAGAAACTATCCGGAGATTCTTCGGTTCAACGGATCAACTTACACGGACCTGACATGACGGTATTCGACCAATACAAGCTCCCACACAGGTACACCCGTGAAGGGTATATGTGGATGCTCGCGGGACTCCTACCGAAAGGCTTCATTTGGTTCGGTCGCCATCTTACCGTGGGGCGTATAGTCCAAGACATTTCCGAGGGGGATACGGGGTGGCAGGACGGCGAGGCCTATACTACCGAGGTCCAGGACGTATCGGAGGTATCCGGGTACGGAGATTTGTTGCTTCGCCTGCTCGCCTGCTTTGGGGCTGAACTCGAACGCTTGGGGGATGACGCGTACCAAGTGCTAAATGAGTCCGACCCAGGATCCGCCGTTTGGTTCCTCGCTGATTGGGAGCGTGTCCTCGGTTTGCCTGAAACCGAAATTGCGGGCTTACCCCTTACGCTTGAGGAGCGCCAAAGGCAGGCGCACGTCAAACGATTTCATGCGGAAGAAATTACGACGTCAGCTTGGTACATCGCCTATGCGGCCGCCCTCGGATTTGGAATCACGGTAGAAGAGCTTCCGGTATGGTGTAACGCGCGGATTTACGGGGCTGCTCAACACGGTCTAGAGCCCTACGGAGGGACGCGCGGTTATTCGGAATTACGGATAACGATAAACAGTGCGGATAGTGATATAGCCATACTGCAAGCTATGCTTAGTCGCCATAAGCAGGCGCATGTGACGATTGAATACATTGATGCCACCTGAAGAAGGGGGACACCTTGACCGAATACGTAAAGATAATACGCCAAAACAAAACGCTCAGCGGGCTCGCCAACAAACAGATCGGGGTAGAGACCGCGGCGGACGTCGATCTCGGCTATTGCGCCTGGGGCGGCAAGGACGCCAAC
>Ga0172381_10007321_pt1 | contig 10937 bp, 7 predicted proteins | sample Leawel6488metaG_FD_119754 | JGI IMG/M metagenome (GOLD analysis project Ga0172381, IMG submission 119754) | Leachate microbial communities from a municipal landfill in Southern Ontario, Canada - Leachate well 64-88 metaG | ecosystem: Engineered > Solid waste > Landfill > Unclassified | place... | reverse complement strand
GCAAAAAGAATAGACATATACAATCAATCAAACATAATCATTAAAGGTGAAGATTTAAGCATAAAAGAACTTAAAGAAAAAATCCTAACCCTTTAATTAAAAAATAATTAATTTCGTTCGAACCTTGACTTTTTGATTCTATTAATAAATAATTATTTCCTTGTCTTTTGGATAATTAACAGAATATGTGAATGTAATAATTCTTGACTCTAATGCATCAAGTTTTAAATCCCAAGTTAGTTTCCCAGTTTTTTCATCATATTTTGCATTAGCCTTATCAATTGGAGTTATGGTTATAGATTCTGTGTTTGAAAGAGGAATTTGGTCTTGGACGTCAATGTTTATAATACTTTGAGTATTATTCTTAACATTAAGTATTATTGTATTAATAATCTGTGCAGTATTTCCCATAAATCCTATCTTTTCAGGTTTAGTTTTAGAGGTTTTTCTGTTTACAACTATTCGTTTTTCTTTTCCAACAGGAATTGAAAGTGTGTCTTGAGTTTGAAGTGAATTTATCCAAGTTTGACTAACATAGTTATTATCAACATAAACCTTAGCCATAGCATCAATAAGTTCTAAGTCTTCCCATGAAGGCAAAAGAGTTGAAAGATAAACCACTTTTTCATTTTTAGGAACAGAATAATATTTGTAGTTAATATTGGTTTTAAGAGTTTCTAAGGGAATAATCTTAGCATTATCATCATTTTTAATTGAATAATTCATTGGCACTTGATATTCCTTACCTATCAAACTTCTTTGAGACTCAGAAGGCAAATCGTTAACAGCATCAGATTTTTTTGCTTGATTTTCATCTTCATCAGCAATTGAATATGAATAAAACTTATCTTCATTCATTGATATTCTTGTTCCTGATTCGGCAGTCCCTGATTCTATTAATGGAACGGCATATGATGTAATAACAACTTCATCAATTTGTATTGAGGTTGGTTCTAATTCTAAGTTGCCTTCTTTTGTATAGCCTTGTTGTGAAACATAGATTTTGTTTTTATTCCCTTTTTTGTATCCAACAAAACTTGCAATTATATCATAATATCCAGAAGAAAGAGGTTCTATTGTATAATTTCCATCCATATCAGTTTGAGCTCCTCCCAGTTGTTTACCATCTTGTTCTACAACAACATTTACAAAAGGCATAGGCTCGCCTGTTTTTTCATCGGTAATTGTTCCTACTAACGTTCCTACTGATGGATTTCCTTTCAACTCCCTTGGTTTGGGTGTATAAGCTGATTGTTGAGATTGAGATTGTTGTTGAGGCTGATAATTATTATATGTTTTCGTTTGTTGGGTTTGATAGTTTTGTGGTTTTATTGAAAAAAATTCAGGTTCCAACTTAGAAATTTGTCCTTGATTATTTGGCTCTTCAGTGGAGAACAGTAATTTTACATCTTCCCAATCCTCATTTGTAATTTGTATTAGATTGGCTTTTAAAATTAATTCTGCTGAGTCCTTATTAGAGGTTAGTTTTATATCATAGAATGGTTCCCAATAAATTTCTCCTGCCATATAAGAGTATTCTAATTTAGCATTCTTAATCGGTCTTTCACAATAAATATTTACCTTAATATAAGTTTCTGTCTTATTTAATTTATCATCTTCACTATTTCCCTGAAGAATAATATTAAGATTAGCTTTAGTTATTTCTATTGCCTTATTTATTTCATCAATCTCTTTTATTGTGTTTTGAAGCATTGAATTAACCTTAGTAATTTTTTCACGGAAATATATCAAACCGTCTTTAACTTTACTTATTGTGTCAACCTGACTTGGATGTGATAATATTTTCATATTCTCCAATGCATTTTTTTCTTTTCTAAAAACAATTTGAAGGTTTATTAGTTCGGTAAGTTTATAGTTAAGTTTTTCAATGGAGTCTTTTAGAAGTTTTACTCTTTTTTTATTTTCATGTGTTAATTTTTCTTCAGCAACCTTATCTGCCCTAACAACTTGAGAGTATGGAGAAAATTCCATAATCATAAAATCATCAGAATTATTAAACTGAATGCTTTTTGTTTCCAACTTGTCGGTATTTCCAGCAAGAATATATTCATTGAAACCTTTTTTAAGTGATAATTGAACAGTTTTTTCTATTTGAGCGTGGGTTTTATATACTGTAACCTTATCAATTTTTGCATACACTTTGTTAGTATCTTGGGCATTTAATGAAATGCTTATTAAGGAAAAAATACAAATGAATATTATATTATTTTTCATAGCTTATACTTTTTAATTCAATATTATATCTGCCAACCTTGGGTAGCGAACTGAGTAATTAAAGGTAATTTTCTGTGCTTCTAATGCCTTAAGTGATAAATTCCATTTCAAAACTCCTGTCTTTTCGTCATAAGAAGCATTAGCTTTATCAATTGGAGTTATGGTTATTGTTTCAGAATTTGAAAGAGGGATTTGATCTTGAAGGTCAACACCTATATTCTTTTGAGTGTTATTTTTTATGTCTAATGTAATTGTGTAAACAACTTCTGCTGTATTTCCCATTAAACCAATTTTTTCTGGTTTCGATTTTGCAGTTTTCCTATCAACTGCTATCCTTTTTTCTTTGCCTACTGGAATTGAAAGGGTGTCATCCGTTTGCAAAGGGTTTATCCAAGTTTCGCTTACAAAGTTATTATCAACATAAATCTTAGCCAAAGCATTCATTAGCTCCAAGTCTTCCCAAGAAGGCAAAAGAGCTGAAAGATATACAATTCTATCTTTTTTTGGAATGGTTGAATACTTATAACTTATATTTGCACTCATCGTTTCCAAAGGTATTATTTTTGAATTATCGTTGTTCTTAATAGAATATTTCATAGGAACAAGATATTCTTTCCCAATCATGCTCCTTGAAATTTCTGATTTAACTTCAGCTATTGCTTGTTTTGGGATATTTACTGAACCTTTCTTAGATACTCCATTAACATAAGTAACCATACCTGATTCTCCACGAGCTGTTGATGAAGTATTTTGAGACTGGGTTGACGAATTAGGCTTAGTTTGGGAGTTATGACCATAGTTTTTAGGCTTAAAAATAATATATTCAGGTTGAATTTCAGAAATTTGTCCTTGATTATTTGGTTCTTCTGTTGAGAAAACTAATTTTACATCATTCCAGTCTTCTTGGGTATTTTGTTTTAGATTAGCTTTAAGGGTAAGGTCAACAGAATCTTTATTTGTGGTAAATTTTATATCATAATATGCTTCCCAATCAATTCCATAAACCATATATGAATATTCTATGTTTGCTTTCTTAACCGGCTTCTCACAATATAAGTTTATTTTAATGTATGTTTCTGTCTTATTTAAATTATCATCTTGTCTATCATTTTGAAGAATTAGGTTAAGATTTGATATTGTAATATCAATTTGTTTATCTAAATTCTCCCTTTCTTTTTCTTTTTTTTGAATCAATGAATTTACCTCAATCATCTTTTCATGAAAATAATTTAATCCCTCTTTTATTTTTTCAACAGAGTCAACTTCGTGAGAATTTGAAATTACTTTTAGATTTTCCAAAGCTCTCTTTTCTTTATCTAAGGAAGACAATGAATTATCAACAGCTTTAAGATTATAACGAAGTAATTCAATTGAGTCTTTAAGGATTTTTACTTTATTTCGATTCTGTTCTGAAAGTTTTTCTTCGGCAACCTTATCTGATCTAACAACTTGTTGATAAGGAGAAAACTCCATAATCATAAAGTCATTTGAATTATTAAACTGAATACTTTGGGTTTCTAAGCTTACTGAATTACCAGCCAAAACAAATTCATTAAAACCTTTTTTCAAAGAAACTTCTATGCTTTTTTCAATTTGAGCTTGATAGGCATAAATTGTAACTTTGTTTATTTTAGCATATACTCTATTAGTGTCTTGAGCTTGAATATTAAGACCTAAGAGAAGTGAAAAGCAGATAAAAAAGATATTTCTTTTCATGGTTTTTGATTAATTAACTTTATATTTATCAGCAAAAATATAAAAAAAATTGCAATTATATCATTATATATTACAAAAAATCAAAACCTTATTCCATTTCAGTAGAACTTGATTCTATTTTCGTAGAACTTGATTCTATTTCAGTAGAACTTGATTCTATTTTTTATTCGTAGCGAATGGCTTCAATTGGGTCGAGGTTGGCTGCTTTCTTGGCTGGATACCAACCAAAGAATATTCCGGTAATTGTACAAACTGCAAAGGAAAGAAGTACAGAAAATGTTGACACTGTTACTGCCCATCCTGAGGCTAATCTGATTATGTAGGAAACTCCTGATCCAAACAAAATTCCTATAAGCCCTCCTGTTATGCTGATTATTATGGCTTCAACCAAAAACTGAGAAAGAATATCCTTTCCTCTTGCTCCAACTGACATTCTTAAACCTATCTCTTTTGTTCTTTCTGTTACTGAAACATACATTATATTCATAATTCCTATTCCTCCAACAAGTAATGATATTCCCGCAATTGAACCTAATAGAATTGTAATAAAAGTTGTTATTGTGTTTATTTGTTCAAGAATTTGTTCTTGTGATTCAACTGTAAAATCGGACTCTTTTCCTTCTTCTGACTTATGATTTCTTTCTAAAATATCAGTTATTTCTGACATAGCTTTTGAAGAATATTCTGCACTTAATGAGGATGCAAATATTGCATGTAAATGGTCTATGGCAACAATACGTTTTTGAACAGTGGTGTAGGGTGCTAACATAACGTCGTCCTGATCCTGACCAAATGTGCTTGAGCCCTTAGATTTTAATACTCCAATAATTTGAAATGGAATATTATTATACCTTATAATTTTTCCTATTGGATCTTCATCATTGGTGAATAATTTTTCAACAACAGTTTTTCCTATAATACAAACCTTGGCGGAGTTTTTTATATCTGATTGTGTGAAACCTACTCCATCTTGAATTGTGTATTTTCTAATATCTAAATAGTTTTCATTACCACCCTCTACTCTAATTGGATGATTATTTGAACCAAAGATTAATTGTCCACTTGCAGTAACATATGGTGATGCTCCTGTTATATATTGACATTCTAATTCAATTTCCTTATAATCTTTTATCTTTAAACTTTCCATTGAAGAGGCTCCTTTTGAAACTCCTTCCCTATTATAGTTCGGCTGAACCATAATCATATTAGAACCCATATTTGATATTTCTCCAGTAATACTCTGCTTTGAACCTTCTCCAATTGCCAGCATAATGATTACTGAGGACACACCAATAATTATCCCAAGCATGGTCAAGAAACCTCTCATCTTATTATTTATCAATGCCCTTAAGGCTATTGATATTAAATTTTTTATATTCATAATTAATCTTCTTTTGGCAAAGAGTCTAATACTTGTTTTGCATTTTTTATATTTTCATTATGTATATCTTCAAGTATTTTCCCATCCTTAAGGATTATTTTCCTTGAGCTAAATTCTGCAATTTCAGGGTTATGCGTTACAAATATTATTGTTCTACCCTTTGAATGCAGTTCTTGAATTAGGGTAAGTATTTCGTATGATGTTCTTGAGTCGAGGTTTCCTGTAGCCTCATCTGCCAAAATCATAACAGGATCATTAACCAAGGCTCTTGCAATAGCGACTCTCTGCTGTTGACCTCCAGACATTTGTTGAGATTTATGCATTATTCTATCCTCAAGTCCAACATCAATCAATGCCTTCTTTGCTTTTGTCTTTCTCTGAGATGCAGAATATTCAGAATTATATAATAATGGTAACTCAACATTTTCCAAAGCTGTAGTCTTAGGTAATAAATTATAAGACTGAAAAACAAAGCCAATCTTTCTATTCCTATATATGGCTCTTTCATTTTTAGTCATCATTGCGACAGGTTTGCCATCCAAAAAATATTCGCCTTCTGTTGGTGTATCCAAGCATCCTAGAAGATTTAGTAAGGTCGATTTTCCACTCCCTGAGGTTCCCATAATGGTTACAAACTCTCCTTCTTGAACCGAAAAGCTAACCCCTCTCAATGCATGAACTGTTTCTTCTCCAACTTGGAAATTTCTTTTAAGATTTTTTATTTCAATAATTTTATTGCTCATATTACTAATGTTTAGGTCCAAACATTGAGCCTTCTTTTTTAATTATTGAATTATCAATTGTGCCTGTTACAATCTCTTCTCCCTCTTTCATCCCACCAACAACCTCTACCTTTGAACCATTATTAATACCTATTTGAATCTCTTTTGTTTTTAGAGTATCTCCAATGGCAACCCACACGAATTTCTTTTTCTTATCCTTTGGCTGCTGAATTATCCATTTCTTTCCTAACAAAGCTTGATCTGGTTTAAAACTTAAAGCCTTAGATGGAATGGATAATACGTTTGTTTTTTCATTGGTAAAAATATTTACACTTGCAGTTAGACCTGGTTTGAGTTTAAGATCTTCATTTGGGGCTTCAATAATTACTTCATAGGTTACAACATTTGTTGTGGTTGTTGCATTCAAACGAACTTGCTGAACCTTTCCTTGAAAAACCTCATCAGGATAAGCATCAACAGAGAACTCAACCTTTTGTCCATCTTTAATTTCGCCAATATCAGCTTCATCTACACTTGCAACAATTTGCATCTTAGATAAATCCTGAGCAATTGTAAACAAAGTTGGAGTATTAAAACTTGCTGCAACTGTTTGTCCTTCTTCAACAGCACGCTTTAAAACTACGCCGTCGATTGGAGAATAAATGGTTGCATAAGCAAGATTAGTTTTTACCTTAGTGTAGTTTGACTGAGTCATTTCATAACTTGTCTTAGACTTATCGTAAGCATATTGTGATTGTTCAAACTCTGCATCACTAATTAATTGTTTCAAGTGCAATTCTTTCTGACGATTATAGTTTAGTTTCTGGAAGTCAAACTCAATTTTTGAAGCATCAAGATTCGACTTCATTGCCTTAAGCTCATTATCTAACATTTCCTTATCTATTTCTGCCAACAGCTGACCTTTCTTAACCACAGAATTAAAGTCAACATACAATTTCTTAATTATACCTGAAACCTGTGTTCCAACCTCAACCTGATTAATTGGTTTAACAGTTCCTGTTGCAGTAATTAGAGTGCTAATATTTTCCTTAATAGCCTTTTTCTTTTCAAGAGATATAAGGTTATTTTTCTTAGGGGAAAAAATCAAAAACAATGCTATAATAATGACTATTAAGCTTGTTGTAATTATTATTATTTTCTTTTTCTTGGTCATAAGAGTTTATTATTACTTCTTATTATTATGATAATTATTAATATTTAAGGTCTAAGGGTTGGTATTGGTAGAACAACATTAACTGTTTACTCATTATTTCTTGAAATTTTGATTGAAGCATTTCTTGTTGGGCAATTAAGAGGTTATTCCTCTCTGTCATTAATTCAATAGTGTTTTTCATACCAAGGTTAAACTTTTCTTCAACCAATTGATAAGATGTTTCTTGAGCCTTTACCTTTGCTTTGGCTGCCACAAAAGAGTTTTGATTATTTATTGCCTCAAGATATAGAGTTTCAATAATTTTCCATGCATCTTTCTCTGCAAGTGCAAGCTCAACTTCCGACTGTTGAATGGAGATTTCTGCTTTCTTAACATTTGATTTATTCTGTCCACGTGAGTAAATAGGCACTGAAATATTTAATCCTAAAGATTCAAAAAATCCACTCTTTAACTGGTTCATCAAATTTAAAGTACTTTGTGAATTATGTCCTGTGTTAAGACCGGCATTTAAACTAATTGTTGGATAATAACCCCCTTTTGCTATACTCTTAGATAATTTTGATATCTCAATATTATTCTTGCTATTTGTAATTGATATAAATCCATTATAGCTGTTTTTATAAATATCGTTTAATGATTGTAGTGGAGCAACAACATCCTCATCACTAATTTTGGGAATAACAATTTCAATATCATCTGTCAATTCCAACAATTGTTTAAGATCTAATTTCGTTTTCTGCAAAGAGTTTTTTGCTTGAACCAATTGATACCTATAAGAAACATTTTGACTTTCAAGCTGTGCATAATCGGCCTTTGAAATACTTCCAGCTTTCAACAAAGCATCTGAGCGTTTTAACTGCTGCTCAGAAAGTTTTAAAATAGCATCTTGAATATTTACAGATTCGCTTGCAAAAAGAATTTCAATATAATATTGAATAATGGCAACAGTAATTTGATTTTCCACATTTTTAATCTCCAACTTACTAATCTCTTCCTGCTTTTGACTTTGAAGAATATTCTTCCTTAGCCTACCACCATTATAAAGGGTTACCGAGCTATTCAATCCATAACTACCTGTATATGATAATTTATCTAAGGCTGGAGATTGTTTTTCGTTGTAATAAGATAAGTTTTGACCACTACCAAAACTAAGATCAGGATAAAGAGATTGTTTAGCTTCATAAACACCCACCTGACTTTGCTCATAAGACAACTTAGCCTTTTTGACCGTCAAATTATGTTCTTTAGCATACTCAATACACTGATTTAAATTCATTGTAATATTTTTGCTCTCTTGCGAAAATACATTAAGAAATAAGATTGATAATAAAACTAAGACAAATAGCCTTTTCTTTAAATTCATATATATTATTATTAATTTATCAAACTAAAATATTCCTAAATAAAAAACTGCTATTAAGACATTAAAAATATCTAAAAGTTTATTCAAAATGAAGAATAAATTAATTAAGTTGTAAATTTACATTTTTAGGATGATGAACAATATAACTAAAGGTTATTGTTTTTGATTCTAATGGGGATAAAGAAAAGTCCCAAGTGAGTTTTCCTGTTTTTTCATCATATTCTGCTTTTGCCAAATCGCCTGGGGTTATGGTGATTTTTTCAGAATTAGAAAGAGGTACTTGATCAACTAAATTAAAGTCAATCTTAGTTTGGTTGTTGTTTTTAACATTTATTGTTATTGTAACAATTGTTTCTATTGAAGAACTTAACAAACCAACCTTCTCAGGTTTTGATTTTGCAACTTTTCTATCTACTGCAACTCTTTTGTCTGCTCCAACTGCCAAATTTAATGTATCTTGAGTACTGTTTGAATTAATATAAGTATCGTTTATATAGTTATTTTCAAGATATATTTTTCCATTTGCATCCATTAATTCTAACTTTTCCCATTCAGGAATAAGAGCTGAAATATAGGCTGCTTTATCGAGCTTTGGAATAGAAAAATGTTTATAATCTGCATTTGTTGTTTTAGTTTCTAAGGCAATTGTTTTTTCTTTTTCATCACTAAGAATTGTATGTTTCATTCCAACTTCATATTCTTTTCCTAACATAGTAAGTTGAGAAACTGTCATTTCTGAATAGCCTGATCCATTTGCCATTTTAGAAGAAGTTGCCATTGGAGCATAATCTTCTGTAACACTAATTGCATCAACGCTCTCAGCCGATGAGCTTGTTTTTCCCCTAATGGCTTTGTATGTTATTGGAGCTATATCTCTTAAATAATAAGGATAAAGATTTCCTAAAACTCTTCCATTGTTTGGTTGTTCTGTTGAAAATACTAATATAACATTATTCCAATCCTCGCCTGTTAGCTGTGTTAGTTGAGCTTTTAGAACAAATGAAGCAGGGTCTGATGGTTTTGTAAATTTTACATCATAGTATGGTTGCCAATAAACACCTGTTACATTATAAGTGTAATTTAATTTACATTGTAGGATATCTTTTTCTGAGTAGATATTTAAACGTACATAGTATTCATTTCGAGGATTTTCTTTTGTGGTTTCTCCTTGCAAAATAAGATTAATTCTGTTATTTAAACTTAATATCAATTCATTTGTTTTTACAATTGAAGCGTTTTCCTTTTGAAGAAGCTTTGAAACTTCAATCATCTTCTCACGATAATAACTTAATCCGTCCTTTATTTTTGGAATTGAATCAATTGTTTGAGGCTGACTTATTATTTTCATATTTTCAAGAACATTCTTTTCTTTGTTTAGAACAGAAACTAAGGTATAAGAATCGGCATTCTTATAATTTAAAATTTCAAGAGAGTCTCTAAGTATTTTCAACTGTCTTTTCTTTTCAGATGAAAAATTTTCTTCCTTTGGTGGTTTTGGCTGAACATATTGAATGTATGGAGTAAAGTCAGTAATAATAAAATCATTAATTGAAGTAAATTGGAGACTCTGAGTTTGCATATATTGCGAATTTCCTGAGAGGATTATTTCATTACTTCCTTTTTTTAGTGGAAAAGACACTGTTTTTTCTAATTTGGCTTGTTGAAGGTATGCTTTTACCTTAGTTATCTCCCCATTATAAGTTGGGATTTCTTCATCTTGGGCAAAACTAATTGAACTTACTGCAAATAAAATTGCTAATGATATGATTATTCTTTTCATATTGATAAATATATTTTGTTGAATACTATGTTAATTTATATTCCTTGCAAATATAGTAACAATAATTATACCAAAACAGCTTTTTTATTATTTGATTTCTAATTTCAAGTGAAAACCATTATCTTTGCAGGCTATAAATTTATAATTTTTGAGTTAGATGATTGAGATTGCACCAAAATACGAGCCGAAATTAATTGAAGATAAATGGTATTCTCAGTGGATGAGAAGAGGTTATTTCCACTCTGAACCAGACGAGAGAGAACCTTATTGCATTGTTATCCCTCCTCCAAATGTTACTGGTGTCCTACATATGGGACATATGCTAAACAATACTATTCAGGATGTACTTGTTCGCCGCGCAAGAATGCAAGGAAAGAATGCTTGTTGGGTTCCAGGAACAGACCATGCTTCAATTGCTACCGAGGCAAAGGTTGTTGCAAAACTTAAGGCAGATGGGATAGATAAGAAAGACCTAACAAGAGATGAGTTTCTTGAACATGCTTGGCAATGGAAGGAAAAACACGGAGGAATTATACTTGAACAATTAAAGAAACTTGGTGCATCAT
>Ga0172381_10007320_pt1 | contig 10938 bp, 11 predicted proteins | sample Leawel6488metaG_FD_119754 | JGI IMG/M metagenome (GOLD analysis project Ga0172381, IMG submission 119754) | Leachate microbial communities from a municipal landfill in Southern Ontario, Canada - Leachate well 64-88 metaG | ecosystem: Engineered > Solid waste > Landfill > Unclassified | place... | reverse complement strand
TTGTTTGACCTGGTGCTTAAAAAAAGCGCTGATCCCGTTATTTCATTTTTTATTTTCGAATCAAACACTATGGAGTAGTTAGTAACAGTGATATATGAAGGCATATCGGATGCTGATTCCCTTCCAGCCACCCACGCCCCGTATATTCTGTCGTTGTCAAATTTATCATGCTTCAGCTGCATTACAAAAGAAGCACCGTATCCCGGTTTGCTCGGAGAGTCTATCGTCATTAGAATTTGTCCCGAATTAACATCGAAAACATTTTCATTGTGCTGTGTGGCAACATCCGTAAGAAAAACATCTCCGGTGCCGTTGGGAGTTTGGCTGTCAGGATCAAGGACATCTAGGATTTCTTCAAACTCCTCACTTGGCGCCTCAACTGCCTTTATGACGACATAATCGCTCCACCTTGGAACACCTGAAGCAACAAGGCTGCCTCCGGATGACTTGACTACCGGTGTCACGCGGGATCTTATCACACCGGTCGCCCATTCTGTCTCTGTTGCCCCTGTGTCAAGATGAAAAGCTCCTGTTGTGTCAAGCACCTTTCCCGTAACCGGATCTCCTCCGGAGACAAGCTGCCAGTAATAACTGTTTCTGTTTAAATCTGTCGGACTGGCCTCCGTCACAGTAAGATCGGCGGAAATACTTCCGCTTATGAACCATTCAACGACCGATTCATCCGACATCGGCTGTGATGTCCCCGTCTGATTGATCAGGTCATATACAGCCTCTATTTTTGTGCCCTTGTGCATTGTCAGTCCGTTGATCTTGATCTTTGTATCATTGTCGTAAAGGTCAAGCCTGTCCAGATAGAGGCTTGCCCTGATTTTAAGTATTGTTCCCCTCAGGATGCCTGAAACCGGGGTACCCTTCTTCTCGGGCCTGTTGTACAGCGCGCTCTCAACCTCAAGGTCAAGTTTAGCCTTCGGCTGATCGCTGTTTTTTCCATGTATGTCCATTTTAAAGATATAGTTTTCCTGGGTATCTTCCGAAGAAACCGGTATCATAAACTCGAGACTATCAATATATTCGGAACCCTCAAGCACATGGTCTCCCTTAGAATCCCTGTGCACGACCGAACCGTTTAAGAGGAATACGTAGTGGATGTCTTCGGAGAGCGACTCGGGAGCCGGGATGGTGGCTGCATCTGCTGAAAGCAGCTTTATCTGATCAGTTACGTTGAGCATGGGGGCAACGGTCCTCTCGAAGGAATCCGCAGTGAAGCGCACGCCGCTGATCACAACGGCGTTGGACTCTGCCTTGGTGAAGAGGTCAAAGCCCGAGCTGACTGTAAAAGCTATGCCGGCGATCACGATTGACATCATGACCACGCCTACCAGGAGCTCAACAAGTGTAAATCCCGCTCTGGCAAAGCTTTTCATGGTGTGTTCCCCCTTTTGATCAGATACATCTCTGTTCCCTCTTTACCTTCCTGCTTATACCTGTAAAGGGTGAAGGGCAATTGCCTGCTGTTTATTATTATCTGGTCAGAACCAATAGAGGCCCCTGCGGGGGATGGGTCAGATCCCTGGATTATTCCCAGGATCTCATTTTCTACAGAGTTCTTGTACTCCTGCTCTTTTATGGTCTCTTGTCTGGACTCGGTCACCATCTTTACACCATAGAAAAGCGTTCCTGTGAGGGCAAGGATTCCAACAGTGAAAAGCAGTATGGAGACGATTACCTCCACAAAGATTGCGCCGGTCCTCTTCAATTTCCTGCGCTCCATGTAAAAGTTCTTGGCGTTACTGTCAGATTTATGGTAGTTCTGACAATAGCTGATCCGCCTTTTTCAGAGGATGCTTTTGCAACGACTGATGCTCTCTGGTCATCGCCTTTTATAGTTATATCTATGGAAGCTGAGAAGTTTCCGTCTGTAATTTGTTTTGTTTCTGAAACTATCCCTGTCCTGTTCAATATACCGAAAGCTTCAGGGTCCGCTGTCAACTGTTCCGTCACTGCCTGGGCCGTAGTCCTTGCAAGATAATCGAGCCTTGTTTTTTCGATCTGTTCTGTTTGCCAGGCCCCCACACGGAGGGTATTCCTGGCTATCGTCACAACGACAGCGCTGACAAGGGAAAGCACAAGAAACCCTATAAGCACTATCGCTAAGAGGGCTGCTCCGGGACGTTTTTTTGTCATTGCACGATCAACTTTCATAAAGACTCCCCCATTTAGAAAGTATAAGCGCAGCGACGAATTACATCAATAAGAGAGATTTGCACATAATAATGATTTTTGAAGCTTTGATCAAGACAATGTGCTGTCTGCAAAAAGTTAAACTATCGAAAGGATAAGCTCCCTGATCACTTTGCATGCAACTGCTGTCGAGACTCCGCTGTTGTCATAGTGCGGGGCAAGTTCGTTCACATCGCATCCGACTACATCAAGTCCTTTCAAGCTATGGACAGCTGATATCAGATCTGTGAAAGATACGCCGCCCGGCTCAGGAGTCCCCGTTCCAGGGAATATGGATGGGTCAAGTACATCAAGATCTATCGTGATGTAGACAGGTTTTCCCATAAGTTCATCAAAGACTTCATCCAGGGTCCCGAAATCGTACTTCCTTTGAACGGTGTTCTCCCTGGCCCAGAGGTCCTCTTCCCTTGTCATCGAACGGATGCCAAACTGATATATTTTTCCTTTAATGAGTTCATGGCAGCGCCTTATGACTGTCGCGTGAGAAAGTTTCTCTCCCATGTAATCGTCACGGAGATCTGCGTGTGCATCAAAATGTACTATATTGAGGTCTGGATGCTTTTTTACAATGGCCCTGACAGCTCCAAGGGTGACAAGATGCTCTCCGCCTATCATCAGTGGTATCTTCCCATCAGAGACTATTTCTGATGCCGCCTCTTCGATCCTTTCAAGCGCTTCGCAGGTGTTGCCGAAGGGAAGGTCCAGTTCTCCCGCATCAAAGACAGAGAGATCTGTAAGATCTCTTTCAAGATAGGGAGAGTAGGTCTCTATGCCGTATGATTCGTTGCGGATAGCAGACCCGGCAAATCTCGAGCCGGGCCTGTAGCTGCACGTGCCGTCAAAGGGGGCGCCGAATATGACAAGATCCGCCTCGTCATAACCGCCTTCGCACCCTATGAAGACCATCGGGCCGTTATTCTTTATCCGCGTCATCAAGGAGTTCCTTAACGTAGGTCGGTATCGCGAAGCAGCCCTTATGGAGGTCCGTGTTGTAATACTTCGTCTTTATGCCGAGGCTGTTCCATCTGTTCGTATCAAGATCCTTAATCGGATCCTTTTTCTTGGATGCGAAGCCGAAAAGCCAATGGCCTGACGGATATGTGGGAATGTGGGCCTGATAGACCCTTGTGACAGGAAAGAATTCCCTGATCCTTTTGTGGGCCCTCTTCATCGACATTGCGTAACTCTCATAGTAGGGGCACTCGTGCTGGTTGACGAGGATACCCTCTTCTGTCAGCGCCTTGAAGCAGTTGCCGTAAAACTCTTTTGTGAAGAGCCCTTCTCCCGGGCCGAACGGGTCTGTGCTGTCGACTATTATCAGGTCATACATGTTGACCTTGTCGCGAACGAATTTCAGCCCGTCCTCATAGTATATGGTGACCCTTGGGTCAGAGAGCTTGGATGAGGTCTGGGGCATGTACTCAAGGCATGCCTCGACGACCATCTTATCTATCTCGACCATGTCTATTTTCTCGATCGTACTGTATCTGGTGAGCTCGCGGACAGTTCCACCGTCACCGGCGCCTATAACAAGGACCTTCTTTATGTCGGGGTTCGACGCCATTGGAACATGGACGATCATGTCGTGATATATGAACTCGTCCTTCTCCGTAAGCATCATGAGCCCGTCAAGTGTCAGGAAACGGCCAAACTCTTCGGCTTCAAAGACGTCAATTCTCTGGAATGTGCTCTTCGCCGAATAGAGCTGTTTATCTACCCTGATGGAAAACCTTACGTTTTCACTATGTTCTTCCGTATACCAGTATTCCATTTTTTATTCCTCCACTGTCTCGATATTGTTCATTTCCATGTCCTTGGTACCGGTCATGACGCATCCCTTTTCCTTGGCGTAGCTGATGTAGTCGATTATCTCGGCTGTCAGCCTCTCACCGGGCGCAAGTATCGGGATGCCCGGGGGGTATGCCATTACAAGTTCCGCACTGATCATTCCAAGGCTTTCCTTTATGGGAACACTTTTTTTCTTTGCGTGGAAAGCCTGCTGTGGAGTCATCGCCACCTGCGGATCAATATACTCGTGGTCAAGCATGTTCATCGGGTCGCGGCTGAAGCGGCGCTGTATCTCTGCCAGAGCTCCAAGGAGCCTCTCAATTTCAAGTTCTCTGTCACCCACTGAAATAATGGCCAGGACGTTGCCGATGTCCCCAAATTCTATCTGTATACCGAATTCATCCCTTAGGATGTCATAAACTTCTATTCCTGCAAGACCCATCTCACGGGTATGTATGCTTAGTTTGGTCCTGTCAAAATCAAAGACTGTCTCTCCGTTGATTATCTCTTTTCCGAAGGCCCTGAGGCCGGGGATTTTGTTTACCTCTCTCCTCGCATATTCGCTGAGCGAACATACCCTTTCGAATATCTCTTTACCGTGGAGGAAGAGGTTTTTTCTGGCAATGTCGAGGGATGCCATGAGCAGATAGCTTCCGCTAGTTGTCTGTGTCAGGTTTATTATCTGCCTTACAGTTTCGGCATCGACTCCCGGGCCCAGCAAAAGCATAGAGCTCTGAGTAAGGGAGCCCCCTGTTTTGTGTATGCTGACTGCTGACATATCCGCTCCAGCGTCCATCGCTGAAAGGGGGAGGTCCTCACCGAAGTAGAGGTGTGTTCCGTGGGCCTCGTCGATAAGGGCGAGCATGCCTGCCTCATGGGCTATTTTGACTATCTCTCTCAGGTCACTGCAGACCCCGTAATAGGTTGGATTGTTAACAAATATAGCCTTTGCGTCCGGATGTTCCGATACTGCCATTTTTACATCGCTGACTGACATGCCCAGGCTTATCCCAAGTTCCGGTTCGATCCCGGGGTTCACGTAGACAGGTGCAGCTCCGCAGATCACCATTGCGTTTATTACGCTCTTATGGACGTTTCTCGGCATGATGATCTTGTCGTTCTGCCTGCAGCATGAAAAGATCATATTCTGTACTGCTGCAGTCGTACCGTTTGTTATAAGGAATGCCTGGTTCGCTCTGAAAGCCTCTGCTGCCAGGATCTCTGCCTCCCTGATGACTCCGGTAGGATGGGTCAGGTTGTCAAGAGGTTTGCTTGAGTTGAGATCCATCGAGATGCACTTCTGGCCAAAAGCATCAACAAGAGCCTTATGTCCCTTGCCCTGTTTGTGACCGGGGACATCAAAGGAGACTATCCTGTTTTGTATATATTCCTGGAGCGCATCGTAGATCGGAGTCTCATTCTGCCTATTCATAGATATTCATTCCCGTATAGATCTCTATCATTTCCCTGCGAAGCCTGTTGGTTATCTCAAGCCTCTCTTTGGGGGTAAATTCAAGCACATCATTGTTGAAGAGATAATTCTGAAGGTGCAGTTCCTTTATCAGCATCTTAGTGTGAAAAATATTGGCCTGATAAACGTTAATGTCCTGGGCGTCATATTCCTGCAGGGTCCTGGAATCTATGAAATCCTGTATCGAGGCTATTTTGTGGTCGATATAGCATTTACGGCCGTCCATCTCACGGGTGAAGCCCCGGACACGGTAGTCTATCGCAATGATATCCGAATCAAAGCTGCCGATCAGATAATCAAGGGCATTCAACGGAGAGATCTTGCCGCATGTCGATACATCTATGTCCACACGAAAAGTGGATATAGACTGGTTTGGGTGGAACTCAGGGTAGGTATGGACCGTAAGGTGGCTCTTGTCCAAATGGCCGCATACAGTTTCGCGTTTCGAGAGTATCTCAAGCCCGCAGTTGCATGAATCGTCAAGGGTCTCCGGAGGAATGGGCATCTCAGCGATCAGGATGGTGACGCTTGCCCCCTGCGGGTCGTAGTTCTGCTTGGAAATGTTCAGGACATGGGCACCAATCATATCAGTAACATCGCAGAGGATATTGGTGAGACGCTCTGCGTTGTACTGTTCATCGATGTATGCCAGATACTCGTTCTTTTCTCTTTCTGTCTTTGCGTAACACACATCATAAATATTGAAGCTAAGCGTTTTTGTAAGGTTGTTAAAGCCATACAGTTTAATTTTCTCGGCCATCTCAGGCTCCTTTCTGAAAATGGCCTCCGCATGAGTGTTCATCCACTCGGGGTGCTTGCTTTACACCCCTTAAAATAAAAAACAACCACCCGCCTTCCTCAGGGGAAAAGACAGGATAGTTGTACTTGATAGATGATCCCTACTTTATTTGATTGATGTATTATACAAATATTGGTAGTTTATTTGAGCCTATACAGTAATATATACTTTTACTGCTCATGTCGACCATTCACAAGTACTCTAAACTTATGAACACAATTTCGCGGAGGTCTCCGCAACAAAATTTGAGCTCTGGCTCATCAACACGATATCACAATCGCTAGTTCGGCATTTGACCCGGCTGTCCGTATGGCCATTCGTATAACTGTAATCCAGTTAGGTCAGATTTTAAAAATGCTTGACTCGGTTTGTGATGATAGACTTAAATACCCTACCCTCCTTATTACCGCTATCACTAGTCGCTTTTTATCATATAAATCGAAATGATGCAAGCAATTTTATGTAGATTTGGTACAATTGCTCAGATATGTCATTTTTCGCGTAGATAAAAGCTGAGACAGATCAAGACAAAGAGATGAGATTTACCTCATGATTCTTAATGTATCAATGTCGGTCAATCATCCGTAAAAATCCTACGACCTACTCTTTTCACATCTTCAATGCACATTCTCAGAGAGATGCCAAAGGTATAACGAAGCGATAGTTCCGTATGGGGAATATCTTTTCCTGTATTTTTCGAAAGTTCCCCTCTCGATGTCCTTCAGACCGTAAAGCGACATCATCCCTTTTCTGATGGCAAAATCTTTGTAGCTTAATATGTTCATCCTGCCAAGTGAAAAGATAAGGAACATCTCGGCAGTCCAGTCCCCTATGCCCTTTATTGAGGTAAGACGCGAGGCCACATCTTCGTCCGGCAGACCGGCAAGCCCCTCGATGTCAAGTGCGCCGGAAAGGACAGCTTCACTCAGTCCCTTTATATACTGCGCCTTTTTCATTGATATACCTACGGACTTGATCTCTTCATCGGGAAGGAATGCTGTCTTTTCCGGGGTAACTATCCCAAATTTTTGAGTTATCCTCATCCTCACAGTTTCCGCAGCCCTGTTGGATATCTGCTGCGTTGCAATATAGCCCACCAGTGAGTCAAAGAGATCTTCACTCACTTCACATTTCAGATATCCCGTGTTTTCGATCAGCTTCCCAAGTTTTTTGTCTTTCCTGGAGAGGAAGAAAAGTTCTCTTTCTCCGTATTCAAGAACGGGCATTTTTTCTTTCCAATTCCAGCAAAAATTCCTTTATGTCCAGACCCCCGCCGTATCCGACAAGTTTGCCGTTTGATCCTATTATTCGGTGACAGGGGATGATTATGGCGATCGGATTTCTGTTGTTTGCCATCCCCACAGCTCTGAAGCCTTTTGGGCTTCCCGCCGCCCGGGCAATATCTCCGTAACTTCGGGTCTTTCCATAGGGGACCTGGAGCAGGACCTTCCAGCATCTCATCTGAAAATCTGTTCCCAACGGCGCAAGTGGAAGGTCAAATACCTCACGTGTGCCCTCAAAATATCCCCTTAGCTGCTCCGCCGCTTTTTTGTGAAGAGGAGTTTCCTCCCTCCTGTACTCTGACGGAGGTACGAAAGACTTCGCAAAATGGACATCGGTTACGCTCTCTGACTCTGTCCCTATCTCAACTTTTCCGACACCGTCGTAAGTGTAGCAGTAAAATGTTTTCATCTATTGCAGGCCTCCTTTGCCGTGCTGTTTTACACTACTTAAACTATACTTGCTTATAGGCTAAAATTATAGTTGCTCTGTATCATCTCATAAAGAGACAGGAGGAATGTTTATGAAGATTTTTGTTTCGGGCGCATCGGGCAACGTAGGAAAGACCCTCGTTAGGACAATACAGAAGATAGAGTGGGCAGAACTAGTCGGGGGATGGTGTAAGGAAACGGGAGAAGATCTCGGAGAAATTGCCGGGATAGGGCCGATAGGAATAATCGCCACCAACGATCTGAGGTCCGGCATCGAGGCCGCAAAGCCTGACATTGTCATAGATTTTTCTGCAACACCTGTGCTGCCGGGCAACCTGAAACTCTACGCAGAGAAAGGTCTCAATGCCGTGATCGGCACGACCGGACTTACGGACGACGACCTGGCGCCATTCATAAAAGAAGTAAAAGAAAAGGGGCTTCGCTGGTCCGTGATACCAAATTACGGTCTGGGGATAAGCCTTGTAAGAGATTTTATCAAAAAAGTACGCCGGTACTATCCCTACCTGAGCATAATCGACCGTCATTTTCCGGGAATGGCCAACGCTCCGAGCGGAACCGCGGCAAGCCTTGCAAAGGCCTCTTCGGGAGCACCCGCACCTGTGGAAAGCAAAGAGATCTACCCAGGGGTACTGGGCGCAAAGATATCTGACGTCCCGGTCCTTTCACAGCGACTGCCATGGCCGGGACCATACTCTGAACATGAAGTGCTTCTCGGGAGAAATGACGAGATCATTAGGATTTCTGTTCAGGACCACACAAGTGATATTTACATGGACGGGGTCTTCCTGACGGTGGAAACGCTTCCGAAAATGGCTCCAGGAACGTTTATACGCGAACTGTCAGAGATCATCGAAGCCAGCTGAGGTGTTTGGGGCCATCAATAAGCAAAGAGCACGATACGGTCAATGATCATGCCTGTATAATTGACCCCAAATCCATACTGAAAAGGTGATTTAATGCGTCGTCTGCTTATACTTGCACTGGTGCTTTTTACCATGATGATCCCCGCGAGCTCGTGGTCATCCGATACCGTTGAATTCAGCGCGCTTATTATTGAGAAGGACAATGGCGTGGAACAGAGGGGAAAGATCTACGTAGCTGAAAACATGTTGCGATATGAGCTCGAGAAAAGCGACGAGGTCGTAGTCACCAGACACGATAAAAAAGTTATCTGGCTGATATTCCCGAAGCTCAGAAAATACGTCGAACAGCTATATCTTGGCGATCAGAAACAAAATTACGCCGGTGCTCATGAAGCAGATACAGGCAATCTCTCAAAGGAATTTATAGGGCATGAAATGGTGGATAGCTACAGGCTTAAAAGATTCCTTGTCACAGTTAAATACAACAACGGAGAGAGCAAGGACCAGTATTATGAATGGTACCGGGACAATTTTCCCGTGCCTGTAAAGACACAATCCCTTGATGGAATGACATCTTACGAATACGTGAACATCAAGCTGGGCAGACCGCCTGCAGAGTTTTTTTCTGAGCCAAGGGGATACAAAAAGATAACGGTCGAAGAGCTGGCTGAGATAGAAGAAAACAATAGCACTCAGCCCTGATAGAATAATATAGAGTGAGGGAGCGGACAGATGCATCCTCACTCTTTCTATATTTCTTCAATATATTATGACTGGCTGGCTTTCTTCAGATCATAAAGGTCCCCGCTTCTTCTTACCGCGATGATCTCGGCAAGGATCGAGATCGCGATCTCTTCGGGAGTCTCAGCTTTTATCGGAAGTCCTATCGGCTGGTGTATCCGGTCCAAATGTTCCTGTGAGACACCTCTTGCAACAAGCATCTTCCTAACCGCCGCTATCTTTGAGCGCGAACCTATCATTCCATAATATGCCCCGGGCTTTTTGTCCGTTATCGCCACAGCCTCTGCATCCAGGGCATGTCCACGGGTCACTATGACCACATAGCTTCTCTCGTGGAGATTTATCCCTTTTTCGTATATATTGCCGATAGGACAGACGACCGTGCGGGCGCAGGCGATATTCTCGCTGTTAGCATACTCTTCCCTCTCGTCCCATACTGTGACCCTGAATCCTGCAAAAGCCCCGACCTCGGCAACAGCCTTTCCCACATGTCCTGCACCAAGGATCACAAGTTCATCTTCTCTACCTATCACTTCCATATAGATCGTTGCTGAACCTCCGCAGAGCATTCCGTCCTTCTCTGTAAGCTCCTTCTTCCATACTAGCACTGTATCACCTGAAGCTAGAAGTTCCGTGGCTTTTTTGATCGTTTCAAATTCTAAGAGTCCCCCGCCGATAGTGCCGCTGATGCTGCCGTCCTTGTACACCCACATGGAAGCACCTTTGCTCCTGGGGGTCGATCCGGATTCCTCGGTAACTGTGCAAAGCACACCGTAGTCACCGGCTTCGACCTCTCTGCTTATTAGGGCCAAAAGATCTCTGTTCATGCTTTATGCTCCTTTGCCAAAAATTTCCTGATGACCGAAGGGAAGCAAGATTGCTCTCCGGAAGGAAAACACATCAGCTTCCTGCCGCGAAAGAGCACGAAGGATACCGGCAGGTCGGGCAGTGTTCGCAAAGCCCGCCCACGCCCCACCTTCGCACAAGGTCGCCGGGCTCTATTCCTGCAAAGACAAAAGGCAGCAGTTTATCCAGCGCCGTCCTCTCATCAAAGGCAACGCAGGCAGGTGCGCCTATGACAGCCACATCTTCTCCGTCGACGGGTGACTTGGCATACCCAAGCATAAGCATTGCACCCGGCAGGGCCGGAGATCCCTGGAAAGATATCTTCCTGCAGACAGAACGTATGGCACCCGGCGTCCTGTCGTCAGCATCCACGCTCATGCCTCCCGTGCAGATTATCACCTTGGCTCCCTCATCGAGGAATTTACTGATTGCGCCGGCTATCTGTTCAAGCGAATCAGTGCAGAAGGCCTGTCCTATAACGCTGCCGCTGAGCCT
>Ga0172381_10007319_pt1 | contig 10938 bp, 18 predicted proteins | sample Leawel6488metaG_FD_119754 | JGI IMG/M metagenome (GOLD analysis project Ga0172381, IMG submission 119754) | Leachate microbial communities from a municipal landfill in Southern Ontario, Canada - Leachate well 64-88 metaG | ecosystem: Engineered > Solid waste > Landfill > Unclassified | place... | reverse complement strand
GACCAGAGAATTGATAGCGAACTGCAATCGTTCTAGAGAGAAGTAGCAGGTAGGGCTTCATGATTTTTTGTTGTGCCTAACCCTTTTTTGCACGGGAACCCAAAAGCCGGTCCAGTGAAAAACCCGTTAAGCGGTGAAACAAATGCAAAGGGAAATTAATAAAGAGAGAATTATATTAGGTGACTAATTGGGATTAGGTGGGATATGGCGGGATGATGTGAAATATTAGATAGATAGAGATATATTTATAATTTTTATTAGCGATTTGACAAAACATAAAATGCGATTCAATCACCGATTAAAAGGCGTTTTTTGGGGATCAACTAAGTATAAAATGAGACTACTTTTAATTAATATGCATCATGGATCGTGAATAAATTTACTCCGCTTTCTATTTCATATTCGTCGCCTGGTTTAATTATCGCGTCGACGTTATCAATCGCCCCGGGAACGGTTGAATAACTTATTACAATATTAAAATCGGAATCATTTAGAATAGTGATAGCAGGCTTTTCGGCCTCTGCAGCGTAGGCTGCTTGTTGCTCTGGGGACGGATCGCCACATGCCAGAAACAATAATACCAGTATTAAAACAACATATAATAATTTTCTCATAAAAAGACCATCCTTAGTATTATTTTAAAAATAAGATTATAAATTGCTTTGATAATAGCATAAAAAAGTGATAAAGATTATATTACCTGATCTTTTAACTTTGTATCTTCCGGGTTGCCCCCTTTAATCAGTTTTACCTGATTCTCTAATGATTCCATACGGTTCTTAAGCTTTTCACATTCTATCCTCAGCTCCTGGATGGTTTCCCCCTGGGCCTGGATGAATTTTTTATTAAAAACCGCCATATTAAAGGCCCTTATATTAGAGGCTATGGCCGGGACAAATACCGGATCGTTTGAATCGTATATTTCTTTTAACGCGGCCACCGCTGCAATGAAAGGATCCTGATGATTAGATGATTCGCCAGGATCGCCGCCTGACGGCGAAAAAGATGTGACGTTGAAATTTTTACCACCTGCTATAATCTGTTCTGTTTTGCCATAAAGACCGACAGGATCTTCAAGGCCAATAACTCTGTTTTTTTTATACGGTTCACCTTGTCCAGTTAAAAGCCAATTTATATTAACATTAAACTGTTTATGGATTTTTTGTAAAACGTCACCCTTCGGGATATTCTCATCATTTTCATATCTTTGAATAGAACTTTTATCAATACTTAATTTTGCGGCGAAGTCCTCTCTTGAAAGCCCCCCTCTTACCTGTTTTATCCTATTTCCTATACTCATTATTACCTTTTTTGGTTTCCAAAAAATAAAAAATTTTAGAAACTAAATTAGAAACCTGCATATATGTAGTAAAAACAAAACGTTAGCCTATTTTATAAAAATATTCAAAAAAAAGTTTTAGAAACTCATTTTTGAGTTGACAAGGTTCGAAAATGCCTATATTGTATCTAACATGTTTAAATTGCATTTATAACCCATTCAGGGGGCACTATGGAAACATACCGGTCATTAACAAATTTTATTAATCGGGTTTCGGATCGTCCTTTTTCACAATCTTTAAAAAAGTATTCAATGATTTATCAGATCCGGATGGATCAATTATATTTTCAGAGGCGAGCTGCCCGGAGAGCCACTCTAAATAATGTGTTGCAAAGGTATCTTCCGGCCAGTCTGATATCTGTCTTTTTATTGCCTCTGCGAGTACAAGTCGATCATCCCTGTTTTTACAGGATGAAAGAGCTATTGGAAATAATACCTGAACAATGGGGTCAAGGAGCTGCTCTCTTACAGCTTCTAAAATTAGTTCTAAAACAATTTCAAACTCTTCTCTTTCCACGGAGACCTCACTAAATGAAAGTTTTATTAAACATGTTAGGTATTTTAAATAATTTGAATGACAAATGCAATGTCTATTTTTATCTGTTTTCAGACTGAAAACAGGGGTAAACGGAGCCCGGGATGTACGATGAAAAACAATTACAGTTATTTCAGGGCCGGTCAATAAACCCGACAGCGGAAATAAAGAGACAAATACGTCTCGCAATGTCCGGATCGCGGATGTCACGGGACGAGATTGTTGATGAGATGAACAGGATCGCGGGCCAGGATGGAATAAAGGGAAGTGTCAGCAAGGCTACCCTTGACTCCTGGTGTAAGGATGACCCCTCCCGGTTACCTTCACTTCCCTGGCTCGTGGTCTTTTGTTCTGTGCTCAGGACGGCTGCGCCGGTGGGCGCGATGGTTGAGCCCCTGGGTTATGGAGTGATAGGGCCGGAGGATGTGGCGGTTTTAAAATGGGCGAGGGAGGAGCTTGCCAGGAGAAAGGCGACAAAGAGGGCGCGGTTGGCGCTGGAGAGCCTGGAAGTAGGAATTTGAGATTTGAGAATTTAAGATTTGAGAGAGGGAAAAAGAAAAAGAAATTTAAGATTTGTGAATTTGAGATTTGAGAACGTATATATATAAGGTTGCAAAATACATGCCAGAAAACAAGAAAAATGAAAATAGTTTAAAAAAGATAGATTCCCGCCTGCGCGGGAATGACGGAGATGGACAAATAAAACGGATATGCGCCTGGTGCGGCGATGTGATGGGTTATAAACCGGGGAACGCTGTGGTTTATAAAGGCGTTAAGATAGATATGACGCACGGGATCTGCGAGGCGTGTGAGGCTGAGGTAAAAAAAGAGATTGAGGGACACAGAATAAACGGGCAGGCAGCCGCCTTCGCTAAGGCTTCGGAGAGCCAAACAGGACTTGCCCATACGGGAAAGATGGAGGTGACATTATGAGAATATCAAGATTTTTGATGACCGTTGTTTTGTTAAGTTTTGTTAACTTTTTTGCCGGGTGTGTTTTGGATGACCCGTCTCCTGAACAACTTGAACTGCAAAAACAGGCAAAGGTCGCGGCGGAGGCGCCGGCTGTTACTATATATAATGATACGGATGTGGATATTATTATTGTGTACGCGGCGGACGGCGGAGATGACCAGAATGTATCCGCTATTATCAGCCCGGATGAAGAGTTTGAGGTTGAGAGCGGAGTTAAAAGGTTGACAATAATCGGGATTGCCGATTCGGAGTTTTACCGGTATCCGATGACAAAAACTTTAAAATAGAAAGAGGTTGAAATGGAATCCGAGAGCTACAGACACAAAATATCAGTTGATATAAGAAATGAAATAACCCGTCGAAGATTTGGCGGGATGGTGACATCAAAGGGAGAGCCGATGAGCATGGCCGCGATCGGTCGGACGCTTGACCCGCCTGTATCGCGGGTTACTGTCTGTCAGGTCGTAAGCGGGAATGCTGAGAGCCGAAGGGTTAAAGAGGCTGTAGAGCGAGAACTGGGCAGGCCCTACTGGATAAAAAAAGAGCCCAGACACAGGTCGGGAATTGCTAAACCCGCATCTAAGGCAGCGGCATGATGGCGGATAATGACATGGTTACAGCGCGTCAAATTGCAGACGTGATAGGGAAATCAGTGCAATTTATAAATAGAATAGCCTCTAATGAGGGATGGCGGGCCGAGGTTATTAATAAACGCGGAGACAGGCGGTTTTATTTAGAGTCTCTGCCTCCGGAGATCCAGGAGAAGATTATGCTGGACCGGGTCGGGATACGCGACGATGAGGAGTCTGTCGAGGCGTATGCCGAGGCGGCCCAGCGGTTGAATATTATTGTTCCTCCGGAGAGGCTTAAAGACCCTAAAGTGGCCGGTAAATTCCGCATGGTTTGCGAGTGCCTGGCAGTGCCTGCGGGTGCGCGGGGGCGGCGGGAACGAATACGGCAGATTGCTGAATCTTTTGGTTACAACGTGGGATCGGCTTATCGTTTGATTGACCGGGTAAAAAATGGCAAAGAGCTGATTAATGGCAGCAAGAATCACGGGCACAGGATCGAGTCTCTTGGGATTACGGTAAGGGCCTGGGCTCCGGAGGCGGCTCATATGGCGATCGAGGAGATAATGAGCAACCGGCGCAGCCATGCTGAAAAACTTACCTTATATGAGCGCGTGCGGGACCGGGCAAAGGCCCAGGGACTTGCGTTTGGGTGTTACGAGTCTTTTCTTTCTCTTCATAAAAAAATATCCGGCAGCATTTTAACTTACCGCGACAAGGGCATTCACGGGCTCAGGGAAGATATTGTGCCGGCGATCCAGCGGGATCATACCGCGTATCGGCCTATGGAGTGCCTGGTGGGTGATCAGCATAAGGCTGATTACTACTGTGTTGATTATACGGGCAATGTGGTGACTTTGGAGCTTTTTTGCTGGTTGGATTTTAGAACACAGATGGCCTTCGGCGCGATCGCCTACAAGCATTATAATAGATACACTGTCGGGCAGGCGCTTATTAATGCGGTGCGCTGGGGCATGCCGGCGCAGGTGTATACGGACTGGGGCAAACCTGAAGAATCAAATTATACAAATCAGTTGATTGACCAGCTATCGGGCCTGGGCGTTATGTGCCGGGATATCCGGCGCGTGCATGCAAAGGTGCGGCATCCGCAGGCTAAACCGATTGAGCCTTATTTCGGGCGGCTGGATAAGTGCATTAAAAATACGGGGATCCCTGGATATTGCAAACGGCTCCATGATGACCGGGAAAACGAATTACAACAGAAAGAAATAAAGGAACTGGAACGAGAGCATAAACTGTTGAGCATTGATGAAATGACGGACGCTCTTTTTGACGTGATAGAAGAGCGTAATGACCATATTTTTAAAAACCGGGGAGTGGATAACGGGAAGTCTCCGCGCCAGATTTATTATGAAGAGACGCGGCAGATGCCGGTTACTACTCTTTCGGATGATGTGCTTGATTATATTTTTCTGCCGGTGATCAGCACAAATGGGAATAAACAGCCGCTTACGGTGAAGCGGAGCCAGGTGAAGATTAGGCATGAATACTTTAAACGGGTGCTGACTTATTATTCGCCGGAGCTTTCGGATTACAACGGGGCCGAGGTTTCGGTGCGGTTTAATCCGTTTGAGCCTTCGCGGGTTTGGATTTTTGCCACAGATACACACAGACATAGACAGATGGATTCCCGCCTTCGCGGGAATGACGGGGTTGGGCGCGGGAATGACGGGGTTGGGCGCGGGAATGACGGGGTTGGGCGCGGGAATGACGGGGTTGGGCGCGGGATGGCGACAGGTCGGCTGCTTTGCGTCGCCGAGGAGTGGGGGATGATTAATCCTAAAAATATGGATCAGGTATCAGACCGGATCGCCACGCAGGAAAGATTGATTAAGCGCGTGAGGGAAAAATATCAGTTGTGGCTGCCGGATAAACCTGTCAAGGAAAATAAGGTGAGGGTGCTGCATCCGCTTGAGCGTGAGGCGCGGGCGTATACGCAGAGTAAAGAGGAAAGTGAAAACAGGAAAGAGGAAAAGGCGCGGGCGGTTGCGGGGCTGGGCGATATCCGGCTGCTGACTACGCAGTTGGAGGATGGAAGACAGACGTTAGAGGACAGAGGACAGAGAACAGGATACAGGCCGTTGACGTTTGAGAACCGGGCGGACACAAGGCCCGCCCCTACGGGTGGACGGACGTTTTTGAATTTGACGATTGATGATGGTAGGGGCGAATAATTATTCGCCCGTACATTGTTTAAATATTGCTGTTTATGTTTAAGATTAGGCTGATACGTTTAAAACATTAAAACAAGAGGGGTCAGGCATTGACATTTTACACGGTGGATCGTGTGTCAAACGTCAAAGCCAGACCCCAGGGAGGTTGTTAAATGGGCGCTGAAGCGGCTTTAAAAGAGGATTTAAACGGTGTTTATGATCAGGATATTCATGCCCGGTTTTGTTTGTGGAAGGATCAATCGGGAAAATCTTTGAAAATTATCGCGGGGATGATCAATCGATCTACCGCCGCGATTTCGCAGTACATTAATAAGATCTACCCAGGGAACATCCCTGAGCTCGAAAAAGATCTTCTCTCTCTTCTTACCAGGGAGGAGGATGTGCAGTTTGTGTCCGGGACAAAACAATTTGTGGCGACAAAGGCATCTATATTGATATGGGAGGTTTTGCAGTTTTGCGACCAGACGCAGACTATGGGAGCTGCCCTGGCGCAGTCCGGTACCGGAAAAACAGAGACCTGCCGGGAATATAAGAGAAAAAACCGGGCGACCATATTTGTGACTGCGGACATTACGACAAAGACACCGTCGCAGATTATGCGGCGAATATTAGAGCATGCGGGCGGCGTGGGACGGCGGAGCAGTGTGAGTGAGTATTTGCAGGCACTGATCGAGAAGCTTCGCGGGACAAATCGTCTCCTTATTATAGATGATGCACATTTTTTGACCTGGGAGGCGTATGAACTGATCCGCAAACTGCATGATTGCGGCGGGATCGGCGTTGTATATGTAGGCCAGGAGCGGCTTTACGAGCAAATGAAAGGCACGTCCGGCAGGGCGTATCTGTTTGATCAGATATACAGCAGGATCGCGATTAAACGCGATAAGTTTTCCATATACAAAAATGATGTTAAGGCGGTTGCCGGCAGCGCCTGCGCGGCGGGTTTGAGCGGGGAATGCATTGATTTTTTGTTCTCGCGCGCGAAAGGTCAGGGCCGGTACCGGTATGTAACCAATCTATTGAGGGTTGCACAGATGATACATGATCAGCATGGGACGCCGATGGGCGTGCAGTTGCTGCAGGAGGCGGAGAGGTTTTTGTTGGGCGTGGAATAATAAAATTTGAGATTTGAGATTTGAGAATTTGAGAATGGCTCAGACAAAACGAAAAACTAAAAACGATTATCGGCGGGCGTTGCTTGCTAAGGTGCATATTGCGAAAAAGGCTTTGGGCGTGGATGAGGATGTTTACCGGATGATCTTACGTGAGGAGTTCGGGGTTGAGTCGGCTGGGGATTTGTCTAACCGGGAATTGGCACAGCTTGTTGCCCGGTTTGAGAAAAACGGCTGGAAGGGAACCACGAAACACACGAAAAACACGAAATATAGCGGGCGCGGGCAGGTTGATGCGCTTAAGGAGCGGGCTCGGGCGGCTCTGGATGAGGCTGTTGAGGATGGTTTGGTTAATTCGGAGCGCGGGCTGGTTAAGAAGATCTGCGGGGTGGATGATCTTCGATGGTGCGGGGAGGCGGTGCGGCTAAAACGACTGCTGGCTGTGCTGCAGAGCATAGAATGTAAGGGCGAATGATTATTCGCCCCTACGGAGGAGGTCAACATGAATCTTAGTGAACTGGGGATTAATCCTAAGACAGGGGCGCACACGAAGGAGCCCATGACGCGGGCAGAAAATGCCTTTTTGGGTATCTTATGGGTGGATCATGTAGGGCAGGACAAAAAAATTAGCGCAGAGGAGCTTGCGCGGAGGTATGCGTTTGAGATTACCGGCGTTTTGACTATACAGCGGATTAAGGCATACATGAGAGATATCCGGTATCTGCATAATCATTTATTGTTTGATCATAATATTCCGGTGCTCAGCAAGGCCGGAAAGGACGGCGGGTATTGGATTGCGGAAAATAAAGAAGAGGCGGACGCGTTTTATGCCACGTTCCGCAAGCGCGGCCTTACCGGCCTGGTTAAGGCCAGCAGAGGCAAGCAGAGTGCTATGGTTGACCTGGTGACGCAGCTCTCTTTTGAATTTGATGACCTGGTTGATAAGACGGACCGGGCCAGCGAGATCCCGGCGAGACGGAATGCCACACCGATCGAGGTTGTGGACGCGTTTTTAAAAAAAATGACGGAAAACCCGGAGCAATACGCGGACGGACTGCGCCGGATAGGCGATAAATATGGGAGCGTTCTCATACCGAAAAAACGGTATGAGGATATGATAACAGGCATCAGGACAAAGGCGGCGGAGCTGCAGGCGATGGTTGCGTCGCTGGAAGGATAAGAAGATGACAAGTCCATTTTTTGTTGAGAGAGGCGTGCACAAAGAGATGACGACAAAATGTATCGAGTGCATGCATAGGAGAGTAATACATGCCGGCGATATTTCGGCGGTTATTTTGATTTGTGAAAATGAGCGGTCGGATCATTACGGACATGTGCTGAATGGGAGCGTGCATCCGACTTGCTGTGAGTGCGAGATTATTGAAATTATTTGATAGGATTTACGGGATTTACAGGATTGTTTTTATTATAGAGGCCGGAAGGAAAAAGAATATGAATCCGCAGATTACGCAGATGGACGCAGATGTTAAGAAAAACGATTGGGCGTTTTATTTGGAGACTTATAAATCGGAGGAGTGCCTTTGCGGGCGGGTGAAAAAGCCTGGTAATTCGTTTTGTTTTCGATGTTACAAGGAGCTGCCGGCGGACATGCAGCGGGCTCTGTACCGGAAAATGGGCGACGGGTATGAAGAGGCGTTTGAGGAGGCGGTGGCTTGGTTGCAGACGGAGGTTTGGTGATGAGATTCACCGCAAAGGCGCGAAGGACGCAAAGAGATGGATCAAATTGCTGAAGATATATTGTCCGGACCGGATTATTTTTATTGCGAGCGGCTGCATATGCGAATGCGTCGATCCGCGTGCATTACGGAACACGCCAGACAGGAAAATATGTGTAGCGTAAACATGTGCAAGGGGTGCCGGCAGTATTATGCGAATCGCGAGTATGTAGGGGCGAATGATTATTCGCCCGTACGGGGGCGGGTAAAAGCGCCGCCCAGGTTGGATATTATAGAGAAGGTTGAGGCACGGCGGCGGGCCGCGTCTGTTGAGGATAAACATGTAGGGGCGGGCCTTGTGTCCGCCCGTGAGGAGGATGGGATGTCAAATACAGAAGGAAATTGCATTGTTGAGGGGTGTGAGAAGCCGGTGCAAAACAGAGGTTTGTGCGGTCTGCATTATTACAGATGGCAAAAAGGGAAGGACGAAACAATTGTCCCATTGCCATCAAGGCGCGGGGAAAGAAAAAAGGCTGCTCCGAAGATAAAGATCGAAGAGACACAGGGTGTTGCTGCTCCTGTACCGGAGATTATTGATGCCTCCGTAGGGGCGAAAGATCTTTCGCCCGTACAGGCGGTTATGGTTGACAACAGCGAGACTTACCGGGCAGTGGCGATGGCGTTTATTTCGCGGATTGAACGCAGGGTTATTGATGCTGTGGTGGAAGGGTTGAAGGATTAGGCACAGACAGGCACAGACAAACAAAGACAAACACGGGCGGACACAAGGCCCGCCCCTACGGGGTGTTGATGAAACGTGATCAGATCATAGGGGCTATACTGGCTATAATAATAATGGTGCTGTATCAGTGGATGGTTATTGACCAGACTCGCACTATTTGTCGGCAGCATGATGAAATTGCATCTTGCAAGGATCTGATCAGTGTCCAGGAGGCATATATTTATGAGTTGGAGGGGCGGCTTGAGGCCAAGTATCACCGGGACGTTACTGTTACGGCGTACACGGCACGAGTAGCGGAGTGCGATGCGGACCCGGATAATACGGCAATGATGACAAAGCCTGTGCCTGGTCGGACGGTGGCGGTGCCCAGGGATCTGTTTGACGATGGTTGGACGTTTGGCAGATCTGTGTATATCGCAGGTTTCGGGGTGTTTGTGATCGAGGATTTGATGGCCGCGCGACATACCGAGGCCATTGATGTTTTGGTCGGGTCGGTTCGTGACGCCCGGAGGATCGGGCGGGGTAGCAGGCGAGCGGTGCTCATTGCTTCGCGATGAGAGTTGAGATGCAAAAATAAGATTTGAAATTTAAGATTTGAGATTTGATAGGGGGGGGGAATGGCTGAAATTTTTATTGCGGTTGGGTATCTGGTTGGAATTTCGACGCTTGTTTGGGCCATTGTGAAAATTATTATCACGATATTTGAGGATTGATTATGGTTCTGCATTGTCCTGTTTGTCATTCTAAGTATTCGGTTGATGACCTTATCCGGGAGGGTATCCGGGATGATCTGATTGACCTTGCGGCTTTTTTTGGGAATGTGTGGCCGCTGGTTAATGAGTATGTTGATTGTTTCCGGGCGGGCCAGTGGGGGTCGGTTGGTGAAAAGAAAAAAGTACGGCTGCTGACTGAAATAAAAATGCTGTTTGAGAAGGCCGAATTCGAATGTGACGGTAAGAGGTACCGGACGGATCGTGCGGCGATCCTGGGGGCTCTCAGGGCCGTGTGTGATACCGAGAAATATGGTTTTAAAAATCATAATTATCTTAAGAGGGTGCTGCTGGGTTCCAGGGGTCAGGGGTCGGGTGTAGGGGCGAAAGATTTTTCGCCCGTACAGGTGCGGAGGCCTGAAAGGGTATCGGCCGAGGGGATGACCGCGAAAGAAGAGAAAGAGCGAGAAAATAAGAGGATGAGACGGTCAGAAGATAAATCCCCCCTGCCCCCCTTTGCAAAGGGGGGTGATGAGGAGATTACCGGGGCGGAGTATTTGAAGAGACATGATATATCGAGTTTGTTGGATAAGGTTGGGAAGGGGATAAATTAAATGAAATGTCCAAAATGTAAAGAAAGTATAAATCATCGAGATTGTGTGTTTATTGACTCGCTTAGAGATGCGTCTAAAAATTATGTCGATGTCCATGTCATATGTGACCATTGCGACATTGAATTTTTTGGGCGAGTCACAGAAGATGATTTGATTGAAATTGAATGATAATGCCAGGGCGGCAGTCGGTTATCCGGATAAACTCCGGCGCGGGGCCGGGTTAACAAAACTTAACAATTTTGTTAATCAGGCATTAACGCCGCATTCCGATTTAGCCCGTTTAGATAGCGCCTGGGTAGACCCAGGCACCCGGGGGTCCATTTGGGGCCCCAAATATGGTAATGGCAAAAACGGTCGAGTAGGCATGGGAGGTAACAGTCCGCGTATATGAGCAGTAATAGACGGCTTAGAAACCCTGGAAAGCGTGAGCGTGAGGCTGGAAAACGCCGTAGGCGTGCCCTTATGTGGTGT
>Ga0172381_10007318_pt1 | contig 10939 bp, 11 predicted proteins | sample Leawel6488metaG_FD_119754 | JGI IMG/M metagenome (GOLD analysis project Ga0172381, IMG submission 119754) | Leachate microbial communities from a municipal landfill in Southern Ontario, Canada - Leachate well 64-88 metaG | ecosystem: Engineered > Solid waste > Landfill > Unclassified | place... | reverse complement strand
GAATTTAAATAGAGAAGACGTATATGTGACTAATTGTATAAAATGCTCTTCGCCTAAAAATAAAACGAATATAGAAATATTTGATAAATGTTCTAAAAAGTTCTTAATGAAAGAAATAAATGCAATAAAACCGAAGATAATTTTTATTGTAGGGAAATCAATAGAATCTTATTTTTATACTGATGAACAGCAAAAGAATGAAATTGAACAAAAATTGAATTGTAATATATATTGTATTTCTCATCCTGCATCTTGTTATTACGGTTCTAGCATTGAAGAATATAAAAAGCAATTAATTGAACATAAAAGTCAAATAAATAATGCTTTATTAGAGAGAAGATTTATTCATTTACATACTCATAACTGTTTTAGTTTTAAAGACGGCGTTTCTAAACCAATAGATGTGCTAAACTGGTCTGTAAGAAATAATAAAAAATATGTTTGTTCGACGAATCATGGAAATATATGTGACGCAATATTGAATTATAATTTTTGTAAAAATCACGATATGATATCTATCATTGGTTGTGAGATATACATAAACGAAAATGCAGAAGAGTTGAGTAAAGCTTTATTAGAGAACGATATAGAATCTAAAAAAAAATATTCTAAAGGGAACAATCATTTAGTTCTGCTTTCTAAAAATCTAGAAGGTTTTAAGAATTTAATATATATTCATAACGATGCTTGGATAAATAGATTTTATTATAGACCTATTGCATCTCACTCTGCTTTAGAAAGTCATAGTGCGGGATTGATTTGTTTAAGTGCTTGTGCTGCAGGTGAGATTCCTACAGCTATATTGCAAAAAAATTATGAAAAAGCTGAAAAATTAGCAAATAAATACAAACAAACTTTTGGTGAAGATTTTTATATAGAGCTTATGTTGTTAAGTTATAAAAAGCAAGAAAATATAGATCAACATAAGAACATGATAAGAGATTTAATTTTATTAGCAAATAAATTAAAGATAAAAACTGTGATTACTAACGACTGTCATTATTTAGAAAAAGATCATTACTATAGTCAGCAAATACAGTTATTGGATGAGTCTAATTCAACTATAGAAGATTTAATAAAATATCAAAATGGAGAGTTAGATGAAAAAAACAAACCCTGGTTTTTTGAGTGCGACGATTTGTATTATAAAAGTCTCGAGGAATTGAAAGAGCAGTTTATAAAAGATTTTGAAGATGAAGTATTTACTAAAGAAGTTTTTTCTAAATCGATAATGAACTCTATCGAAGTTACTAATAAAATAGAGAATTTTAAATTAGATACTTCGATTAAATTGCCTAAAATGTATGAAGACTCTTATTCTAAAATGAATGAAAAGATTTTAAAAGGGGTCGAGAAAAGAAATATACTTAAAAAAAGCAACAAACAAGAGTATTTAGATAGAATAGATTTTGAATTTCAAATTTTAAAAAGTAAGAATTTTGTAGATTATTTTTTAATTTTAGAAGATATGATAAATTGGGCTAAAGACAATTTTGGTAAAGATTCTGTGGGCCCGGGAAGAGGGAGTAGCGCGGGCTCTTTGATAAATTATTTACTTGGAATTACTGATGTCGACCCGATTAAGCACGACTTAATGTTTGAGAGATTTTTAGATATCGAAAGATATGACCCCGTTGATATAGATTGTTTACACGAACTTACATTAGTTAAAATGTTTGATGGTTCGATGAAAACTCTGAAAGATATAAAAATTGGTGAAATAATTTTAGATCATAATAATTTGCCTCAAAAAATTTTAAATAAGACTTCTAGAAAAGCAAACAAGAAAAAAGAAACTATATATGAAGTTTTTTTACAAAATGAAGATCAATATGGGTCGATATTATGTCCGGGTCATCATAGAATGATAGATGAAAATAATAAAGTTGTATATATCGAAGAATTAAAAAAGGGAGATAAAATAAAATCAAACGAGAGTTCTTTCAAGTCTTCTGTTTTTTTAGAAAAGAAAGCAATAGATATTAATTATAATAAGATTGATTTAGTTGATATTCAAGTAGATAATTCTAAAACGTTTCAAATATATCCTTTTAAACATTCTTTTATTAGAAATTTAGTAAAAAGAAGAAAGTGTGTTTTTTTAGATTTTTATTTAAAAAATAAAATTTTTAGAAGTAGATAAGAATTCAAGAAAAGAAGATTTATTATTATCTAAAAATTTTGCTGTTGATAAGTATGTCGTAGTATACGAGTCAAAAATTAAAGAAAATATTAATTATTGCGTCGACAGATGTATCAATATAATTAAAGGAGATACTAATGGACTTATCTATTTATAATTTGAATTTTTCTTTATGTTCTCATAACACTGACTTTGAACCCAGGATAAGAGATAAAGTTATTGATTACGTTATAAATAAATTTGGCGAAGAAAGAGTTTCTGCAATTGGTACTTTTGCTAATTTAAAGACAAAGTTCGTATTGCAAGATATATGTAGAGTACTTAACATACCCGCGTCAGAAGTTTTGAGCATAACAAAGAAAGTATTAAAGGATGTCAATGACGATGATTCTTTAGAACAGATAGAACATAAATTTCCTGATTTTAAATATTTTCTAGACTTTCAAGAAAGTAATAATAAAAATATAAGATCACATTTCAAAGTATTGAGGAATAATTGTAGACAAATAGGTCAGCACGCTGCAGGGGTTCTGATTTCGTCTGAAAATTTATTTGAAAATATTGCTTTAATAAGAGCAAAAAAAAGATATGTTACGGGATGGCAAGAGGGCTCTGATTATCATGAATTATCTGATTTAGGTTATTATAAGTTTGACGTTTTGGGTCTTAATAATTTACAAGTAGTTAACGACTCTGTAAGTTTAATAAAAAAAAGACGGGGCATAGAAGTAAATTGGGACGATATAGATATCGACGATCAGGGAGCATACGAAGTTGCTTGCTTAGGTGATAATTTTGGAGTTTTTCAATTTGAAACAGCTTTAGGGAGAAAGATTTTACTTCAAATCAAACCACATAATTTTGATGATATTTCTGCTTGCTCTGCTTTATTGAGACCGGGACCACTTCAGATGGGTATGGATAAAGTTTTTGCTGATCGGAAAAATGGGTTAAGAAAATATGAAGAAGTTGAATGTTTGAAAGATATTTTGGGCTCAACTTATTTTATATTAGTCTATCAAGAACAGTTTATGAAAATTGCGATGAAAATAGGTGGGCTGGACAATAAAGAAGTAAATGAATTTAGAAGAGCATTAGTGAAATATGGTAAAAGCCCAGAAGCTGAAGAAAAAAGAAAAGCGAAAGTGAAGACTTATCAACAGGGATTCGTTGAGAGTGCAAAGAACTTTATTGGTAAAGACGAAGCTGAAAAATTGTGGGACCTTATAGCAAGTTTTGCTAGTTATGGGTTTAATAAATCTCATTCTGATTCTTATTCTTATACTACTTTTAGAGAACTTTACTTAAAAAGATATTTTGATCCTGAGTTTAATGTTTCGCTGTTAAACAATACTCAAAAAGGTAAAGAAGATTCTTCGGGCACTTCTGTAATATTTAAGTATTGTATCGAAATAATGAAGAAAAATTACAAAATACTTCCTCCTAGCATAAATGATTCTTTATACGAATTTTCTTTATTAGATGATAAGACTATTGTTTTTGGGCTTGGATGGATCAAGGGTCTTTCTGAAGATATAATACAAAAAATCGTAACTTTAAGGCCCTTCTTCGATTTTGATGATTTTGTCGAAAAGATCGGAGGTATTAAAAGTTTAAATAAAAGAAATTTTGATTCATTATTTTTTTCGGGTTGCTTTGATTGCTTATCAAATAAGAAGGAGATATACGAAAGTTATTATGCTAAAAGAAAGAAGGATGTGAATTTCGAAGAAGAGAAATTAGATTTAGATGAACAACAGAAGAGTAAAATAAATATTTGTTTTAATGACTTAATTCGAGACGCTAAAAATAAAGTAATTCTAGATAATTATAAAGAATCTTTAGTTGGAGCTAAAGATCTATCTTATATTAAGAATTCAGACTTTATTGGCGAAGCTGAATCATTGTGTGTTGTCAAAAGTATTTCTAGTGAAATTACTAAAACTCAAAAAAAGTATTTTAAAGTGTCTCTAACAGACTTCGAAGAAGATTTATTAGTATATCTGTGGCCGTGGAAGTTTATTGAATTAGAGAAGCCTAAAGATAGAAAAACAGAAATAAATGAAAATTGTTTTTATAAGGTTTATCTCGAGAAAAACGATCAAGGTTTCGTTTCTTTAAGAAAAATACTAAAATTAAATAAGGAGTGATGAGTATGAATAAAGAAAAGTTAGATGATTTAAGAAAAGTTATGGGAACTTTGCCAGATGAAAATCCAGAAATGAAAACGCCTTTTTTAAAAGGTGTAGAAGGGATGAAAGTCGCTCTTATAGATTTTCCTACTAATCCATATAAAGCATTTTATACTTTAGCAACTTCGTGTTGGGGTAAAAAAATCGATAAATGGAGAGACACTTCTTTTGAAGGGAGAGTCAAAGTTGTCGAAGCAGTTCTTAAGAGATCGGCTCTACCTTTAGCTTACGAATCTGTTTCTTTTACTTTTGCAATAGATGATATTTCAAGATGGGCATTTGATCAGATTGCAAGAGCTCGTATTGGCGCTGTATTTAGCTCTATGGGTTCGAGAGACAATAATCATTGTGATGCAGGATTTAGGATCGCGAATGAAATATGGGAAGATTCTGAATTATTAGAAAAATATAAAAATGCTTTACTTGAGTGTAAAAATGTTTATAGCGATATTGTGAACAAAGGGACGAGCAGTTGGCAAACTGCTAGAGATATACTTCCTATTAGTAATTTACATAGATTTAGTATGACGATGAATTTTGCAGCATTACAAAATTTTTGTGCAAAGCGTATGCGTTTCTGCGAAGCTGATCAAGTTGTCGCTGTTGCTTGGTTGATTAGAGAAGAAGTTAAAAAGAAATTCCCTTTATTAGCAATGGCGCTTAGACCGGGTTGTGATTTTTCTAAAAAATGCGATTATCATTCTACGTATTACTTATCAGAAGTATTTGGTTGTCTGTTTAAGGAATGCGGAAGGAACGAATGTAAAAATGTAGATGGATATTCTACATTTAATAATTCTTGTTCAGATAAGAAAGTGATAGAAAAACAACTTAATATAAAGATCCCTAATAAAGATGAAGAAACTTTAGATGAATATCTTGAGAATATTTCTGAATCAGATTTGAAGCTATTATGCGAAAATTAAATAAAAACATTAGACCATCTTTAGATGAAGTTTTTTTAAAGATTTCTAAAGTCTTTTCTGAAAGGTCAACGTGTTTAAGACGTAAAGTCGGCGCTGTTATCGCAAAAAATGGAATAATGATCTCTTCAGGGTATAATGGGGCTCCAAGAGGGTGCTCAAATTGTTGTGATAATTCATTTTGTTTACGAGACTCCTTTAAGATAAAGAGCGGATCGAACCATGAATTATGTAGAGGCTCTCATGCTGAGATAAATGCATTAGTTCAGTGTGCTTTGAATAATTCTTCACCTGAGGGCGCTACTCTTTATTGTACGACTTTTCCGTGTAGTTATTGTTCTAAAGCAATAATAAATGCAAAAATTAAAAAAATCATATATTTAGATGATTATAACGATGAATTGTCTTTAGAATTATTGAAAGAGGCGGGCATCGAAGTGATTAAAGTTTACTATAATAAATTAAATAAATTAGGAGGATAATATGGTTTCTATTGAAGATTTTATGATAAAAAATGGTGGAGGTAGAGTTGATTTTTCTAAATATAATTTAGACAAAATTGCAAAACATCAAAAGAGGACGATTAGAATACTTGAAGATGTCGACTCCGATATGATTAAGAAATTTGTTTATGTTCACTGTTTCATTCCGGGTGTGGGCAATACAGTATGTACAAATACAAAAGAAAATATTTCACAAAAAAAATATTGTTTATTTTGTACAGAGTTAGTTGAGAAATTAAATAAAATAGATAGAGATCATTTTGAATGGTTGAAGACTCTTGATACTGTCGACTCTAAAGAGACAGATAAATTCAACTTAGACATCGCTGCTAAATCAAAAGAGATAAAAGATAAGTTAATTTTTAAAGATGGTTCTGTAGTTGAAGTGGGTAAAACTTTTGATAAAGATATTTCTAATGGATTGAGTCAGAAAGATCTTGAAACATATAATTTATTTAACTCAGATAAACAAAAAGCTGAAGGTCAGATAAGAAAATGTAAATTCTTAGTTCCTGTATACGATTATGCAACGTGTGAAGTTAAGATTTATGAGATGTCTCCGAGTATTTGGAACAAATTAGACGAAGTATTTTCGCAAGCTGATTTTCAATTTACTTCTGCTGACATTATGATTACTCATAATGCAGTTAAAGGAAATTGGTGGTTAGTTTCTAAGAAGGATTCTTCTGCAATTGATGAAAAGATAATAGATAAATATTCTCAAGTTAAAGAAGAAATAAAAAAAGAACTTGAAAGAAGGACTAAAACTCCAACAGCTGAAGAGCAAATCTTGATATTTCAAAAGTATAAAGATAAAGTTAATGGAGTTTCTCAGCAGAGCTCTGAATCTGAAAAAAATGAAACTAAAGATGAGACCATCGGAACTGAAGAAATAAAAGATCTTTTTTAAGGAGATTCAATGTCAAAAAAAGATGCAGTTGAGAGTGTGATTGATAAGTTGAATAAAAAGTATGGCAAACAAGTTGTTTCTAGAGGTTTTGCTTTAAAAAAGAATTGGTTCCCGACAGGGATCGTTAATGTAGATTGGGCTCTTGGTGGAGGGTTTATTCAGGGCGGCTTTGTTGAATTATATGGGCCTCCATCTTCTGGGAAGTCGACTATTGCACTGAAAGCAATTGGTTTGGCTCAAAAAGAAGAAAAAGTATGCGCTTACATTGATGCTGAAGATGCTTACGATCCCGATTGGGCTATTAAAAATGGAGTAGACAATGATTCGTTATTGTTAATGGATAAAGAAAAGATTAATGAGATTGCAAAAGATAAAGGAGATAAGGGGATAAATGCTGAATTTGTTCTTCAATTAATGATTGACTTAATAGACACAAAAGGCGTAGATATTTTAGTATTAGATTCTATTGCTTGCTTAACACCGAAAGACGAATTAAATGTAAAAGGGATGGATGAAGAAGCAAAAATGGCGGGTGTTGCAAAGCTTATGACAAGAGCTTTGAGAGTCATGAATAGTAAGAATCAGAGATCGAGTACAGTTATATTTATAAATCAGCTGAGAGATAATTTAGGCTATGGAGGGGGTTCTACTACTCCCGGAGGAAGAGCAGTTAAGTTTTTTTCTTTTCAAAGATTGAATGTTAAGAGAGGGAAGAACGTAGTAAAAAAGAGTGAAGTTATTGGATATAATGCCCGCGTTATTCTAGAAAAAAGTAAAGTTTCTGTTCCTTATAAATCTGTAGAATTCGTTATGTATAATGATTCTTCGATTGATAGATTTGAAGTATATTGGAATTTAGCAAAAGTTTTAGATAATTTTGGTGAAGGTTTGACTTTAACGGGACGAACATATACATATAATGGTGAAGTCGTAGCCAAAAATCAAGATGATTTTAGAGCTTGGCTTTTAGTTAATCAAGAAGTTTTCGAAAAATTAGAAAAATCTTTAATCGAAACTGCAAAATGTGATAAGCCTATTGTTATTGATGTAGTTGATAAGAATGTTGAAGAAATAGCAAAGGAGGTACTGAAAGATGAGTAATGAATTAACAAAAGAAGAAAAAATTCAATTGGCGGTTGAATCAGAAAAAGAAATGACTGAGGAAATTAAAAAATATTCTATTGATAAATATAAGCAAAGATGTAAAGAATACTTAAAGAGAATTATTAGAGCAAAAGAGACACTTGAATCTTTGGAGAGAGACTATGATTCATTCAAAGAAGGTGGAATTGATTTGTTGAGTATGACATTATAAGGTAGGTGATTTATGGAAGCAATAAAAGTAAAAAGAGTAATGAATATTTTAAATCATAAAGGGCATTCAGAATTAGAATGGGATTCAAATAATGAAATTGAAATTAAAAATATGGAAGAAAAATTTAAAGAAATGTTAGGTAAAGGGTACACAGCATTTAAAGTAGATGCAAAAACAAAAAAATCTAAAAAAATTACAAAATTCGATCCGATTGCTGAAGAAATAACTATGACACCGCCTGCTAGAAAAGGATAAGACAATGGCTTTCTTGACCTCCGCTGATACATCTACTTGGGCTACTTCACAAGTAACGTACGACGATAGATTTATTGGGCGTTGGCAAGAAGAATGGGATGTTCGTACTGATTCGAGAACAGTAAATGTAGCTTGGGTGACTCCGAGGAGAATAATTGCTCAAACAACAGCAACGATAAATTATGGCGACGATATTTGTTCAGATTACGCTTCGACTTTCGCAGCAACAACTGCTTCTTCTTTAATAGATTGTCAATGTTTAAGTTTTAATTCTATGGATGATAAATGTTACGTATATTATCAGGGAGAGATGTGTGGAGTTGACGGGACGTATATAACTGAAAAAAATATTAATAAAGAAGTGATAGAAAAAAGAAAACAACAAATAAAAAGAGACAGATGGGTAGCAAAATTAAGACAAAAAAGAATTCAAATAAGATTAGGGAAAGCAGAAAATAAGGGTTTAGAATTGTTAGAACGTATGGTTAATAAAACTCAAATGAAATCTTATCAAAATAAGGGCTTTATAGACATGAAAGACTATAAAGGGAATATATGTCGGATATTTAAGAGTGACAACAAATTTCTAGAAGTATATGAAAATAAAAATAAAATAGTTATATCGAAAGATATGACTACGATAGATAAATTGAATAGAATGGATGAGTTTATTTTAAATGGCGAAACTTTTGTTTTAAAAAAGAGAGTGTGTACTCATCATAAGAACGATGATATGCCAGATGTAGATGGCGTAATATCTAAAATAATTCATTTAAGAGCGGGGATCGATTATGATCAATTTGGCCATATTTTTAAACACGAAAGGTCTGCATAATGACTTTTAAGACAACAACAGCGACAGCTCAAACAGCGAGTATATATGGAATAAAAGACGTTATATTTGATCAAGATTTTCCAAAAATACCTATAATAGCAGAAAATGTTAAAAGTGAGTATTTTAATTTTGATTTTTTAAGAAATTTTTCACATTTATTTGTTGAAGCAGTAAGAAAAGAAACAGTAAACTTAATAAATTGGAATTGTTTTTGTTTTTATTTAAGACCTGAATTATATTTTCAGATAGTAAATGAAATTATGGAATGCAATATTATTTCTCGAAGTGGGGTGAAACAATTTAATATTAATATTAATCAAATTATTTATAAATTAGGAAAAAATAATCAACAACATGATTTGATGACAGATTGTACTGTTTTTTGTTGGTTTGATATTTTAAGAAATTGTGAAAAAATGATTGAATTAATCAAAAATCCAATAGAGAAGCCATGATGAAATTTAAAATAGGAGACAAAGTAAAAGTAACAGGATGTGTTAGGAAATATTTTAATCAAAATAATGGTGTTATTTTTAAAAACAAAAAAGGTAAAATAATAGCCCTGAATGCAAAAAATAGATATTTGGTTGAATTCGAAACCAAAATAGGGAGTCATAACTTATATGGAATAGGAAAAAATGGTTACTGTTTTATGTTGGACGAAGATTCTATAAAAAAAGGGGGTGAGTTCGATATGTCAAAACCAAGTTTATTAAAACAATTACTAGATAGCGATTTGAAAATAATTGCAAAAGAAGTAATGGATGAAGAAGGTAATCTAAATATGAATGACCCAAGAGTACAAGAAGCGCTGCTTAAAACTGACGGGTTTAAAACTGAATTAGTTAAGATTCTTAAGGACGAAAAATATTCTAGTAAGAAAAAGAATAAAGACGAGCAAGATTAAAAATAATAATTGTCTGCAGCTTGTTAGTTTTGTAGCAAGCTGCCTTTTTAAAAATAGGAGAAATATGGCAGAAGAAAAAAAAAGTGAGTCGAGAATAATATTTATGTTTGAAGCCTTTACTGAATCATCATGTCAAAGAGTCGTAAAAGAAATAATAGAAAAAGCAAACAAAGTTGAGGGCAAGGAAGATATTAAGATATTCATAAATTCAAGGGGCGGTATAGTTACTAGTTTGATTTCGATTCTCGACACAATACAGATAATTCGTAATGATGTAGAAACTACTTGTGTTGGACAGGCTGCAAGTTGCGGAGCTGTATTATTGTCAAGCGGCGCTAAAGGCAAAAGATTTATAACAAAAAATTCTAGAGTTCTTTTGCATCAAGTTTCTGCGGGTTCTTGTGGTCACGTCGACGACATGAAAATAGACATGAAAGAAATTGATAGATTGAATGAATTAATGTTGAAAATTTTATCTAAAAATACTGGTCGTTCGCTTTCTAAATTAAAAGCAGACGTAAAGCGAGATTTTTGGTTAGATTCAAAAGATGCATTGAAATATGGAATAGTCGATAAAATAATATGAGTAGATTTTCTCAAAATTATAAGTGTAAGCTTATTGGCGAAAAAGGGCAATCTAGATTATCTAAAGCAAAGATTTGTATAGTCGGAGCTGGGGGTACGGGTTGCCCTATTTTTACATATTTATATTTTGCAGGAGTGGGAAGTATCGATATTGTTGATTTTGATAGAGTAGAAGAATCTAATTTAAATAGACAATTTTTATTTGCACCTTTTGATTTAAATAAGTATAAGTCCTTAGTTATAGAATCTAGATTTCGCGAAAACAAAAGTCAAAAAGTTAGAGGATTTGCCAATACGTTTTATGGATATAAAAAATTCAAAAGAGACGTAGATTTAATAATTGACGCTACAGATAATTATGCAGCAAAGAT
>Ga0172381_10007317_pt1 | contig 10940 bp, 9 predicted proteins | sample Leawel6488metaG_FD_119754 | JGI IMG/M metagenome (GOLD analysis project Ga0172381, IMG submission 119754) | Leachate microbial communities from a municipal landfill in Southern Ontario, Canada - Leachate well 64-88 metaG | ecosystem: Engineered > Solid waste > Landfill > Unclassified | place... | reverse complement strand
TATTATATTAGCCAGATCCTGATTGAACATAAGTATACTGTCAAGGTTGTCGGTAAGCCTCATCATAAGTGATTTTGTAGTGACTTTGCATTCGTTGATTATATTATTCCATTTGACACCTTTTTCGGATGCAAGGAAATCATCGACCGTGCCTTCGATTCTTGCATACTGTAAATCATCATTATTAGTTAAACGTCTGTAATACAGATCCAGGATATTTTTCCTATTGATCTCTGTCTCGCTGCTTATACCCAATATGTTCAGAACATCCTCATCTATTTTAACGAATTCATATCTGTCGAATACTGATGATCTGCCGTGATCTATTGATGATTCGCTTATAAAATGCAGGGTAGGTATTTTATCATCAGATGCAGTAATGCTTAAATATGACAGCTCTCCGTAAACGATGCATTTATCTCCAGCACCAAGGCATTCATTTAGATCACTACTGAAATTACTGCTATTTATCCTGATGTATTTGTACGGATAACTGTTTATAAGGAGAGGAGAGGAGTTTTTATCGATCTCTATTATTACTGTATATCCTATGAATGTCATATCTTTGATCGAATCACCTGTTCCATCTTGTAATACCCATGATCCGCCATATCCATACTCAACTGATACTACAGTTCCGACTATAACGGAATAATTGTATGGATAGTTGGTATATGTATAGTTATCATATATACCATACAGGGCGGAAGTTACAGTACTTATATCCTCACAATATACCATACATGGTCTTCTTATATCCACTGTATCAATATATCCTGATATATCTGCGGCGTCATATATACCTGTCAGTGTATCATACATATTTTTGTAATCTTCATCACTTACATATCCTGCGCCTCTAAAGGTATTTTCATTAAATACAGCTATCGTTGTAAAAAAGTCCTGTGCATTTTGTATACTTCTCTGTGCGGATATCCGGATGCTTAAACTTAAGAACATAAATACACTTACCAGAGAAAGCAATGTAATAATGAGAATATTAGTAAATGGCATCCTTATCAATTGTTTAATGTTTTGTTTTATGATCATTATTTACTCCTAATATAATTAATTAAAATTCACCATCGGTGTATAATCATATCTTGATTTACCTATTTAGCTTTTTATAACAATCTTACACTTTATTGAAAATAATCTATTCTTGTACCGCAATTTACACAATCACGATACCACCATTCCAAGCCTCCGGCTGTGTACCCGACAAATATGTATGGGCCGAATGAATGTGCATAAATCCCATCATAATACTCGAATCTCAAGTACGCACTGCATATACTACATTGATAATAATCAACGTGATAACGTGTACATTGTTCATCATCATAATAAACATATTCTAGAGCATCGTATTTAAAATCGAAATCATGATTGCACGCGTCTGCGTATGCAGTTATAGTAAGACTGCATATGACTACAATAATAAGGATGACCGATATAATTCGCTTTTTCATTGTAACATTTCCTCCTTTCTGTGCATATTATAGTTGTAAGATTTTTTTGAATCGGGATATAAAATATAATCATCGATGGCTTATATTATTCACTTCCTATTTTGTTTATCGGATTCCGCTAAAATGCCTGGACACTTGACACACTTGGTACTCGATATGAAAAAGGCTGCTAAGACAACAAATATACATATCAGACTAAATTGTATGACAGTGATTTTTATTATTATCTTCGGTGATCCTTCAAGTTTAGAAAAATTTACTGCAATTACATTATGATCACTTGATGATAATGTGTTAGTCCTTAAGCTGCTGTATTCAAGATCATGGCTTGCATCTTCAGCTTCCTCATATGCACTATTAATCACCTTGCCATATAGCAAACATCCGCTTATCCCGCTTATAAGTGAAGATATAAGCACCAGAAAGATGGCTGATATGATCATGTATGCTAAGATCTGTGATCTTTTTGCTCCAAGTAGGATCATTAATCTTACAGAGTTTTTATGCCTTGATATCAATAGTATCAAATATACAGCTATGATAACCACCCATATTAGAATAGATATAATGACAAGGATCAATGAATTTCTCCCCAATGTTTCCAATACCGTTCCAATATTCTGGTAACCTTGATCATAGTAATAAAAGTAACCTCCTAGTCCCAACGCAGCCATTTCCATTTCAAAATCCCTGATTCTTCCGGGCTTTATAATGTATGAACGCGAATTCGGAGTACTTATATAGGTTTTCATTATTATTTCATATGATCCTGTCTCTTTATCTATCTGTATTTCTGTATATTCAGGGAGCATTACATCATACTGTATGGTCATTGAGTTACTTGGTACGAAGACAATATTCGGACCGATATTATATTCACTATTAACCGATATGTTCTTTGCTGTATAGATACCTATTACTTTGTATTCGGCATCACCAAAAAAATCGTTTTTTTCGTTATACTTTTCAGAAAACCAATATACATCGGTAGTACTGTTATAAAGTTTGTATCCATTAAACCAAAATCTAAGATCAATGATATCTCCGCACTCAAGTCCATTATATATAGCATATTTGCTGCTGATGATACATACTTTAGAACCTGTCTTATATTCATCTTCACTGAATACTCTTCCGTCTATCAAATATGCAAGATCCTGATTAAAAAGCAGTATACTATCAAGATCATCAGTTAAACTCACTTGTACTGAGTGCATCGTTACAGTCCATTCATTTAATATATTTGCCCATTTACTGTTATTTTCAGTTTCTAATAGATAATCAACGGTACTCTCAAGTCTTGCATACGGGAGATAACTGTAATCAATATACCCTAATATATACATATCTGTTATCTTGTACTTTCCTATTTTTGTTTCATCTGATAAAGCAAGCTTGGTAAGTGCGTTTGAGTTGATTTTTACCCATGAAAAATCATCATTCCCATAAATCATATAGCGTTCTTCCGTACCGTACAGATCCATAAGTTTAAACTCCGGATAGGTCATATTTCCTGAGTTAGTGCTCGGATAAAAAGCCTGGCCATACAGTACATATCTTTCTCCGACAACAATGGCATCTCGTAAATCACTCATAAATTGATCTGAGTAGATCCTCACATATTTATACGGGTAGTTATCATCCGCCATATATGATTCATTCGCAGCAATTTCCATTACTGCGACATATCCTATATATGATGCTTCCTCAATTACAGATCCGTCTTTTGATGTTATTACATAACTTCCCCTGTATTCATATTCAATGGATATGCAAGTACCAACAATGATCGAATAGATATATGGGTATTCTATGGCTGATCCGTCAGAATCCCTGGAAATAGTTGCTTTGCATCCGCTGCTGTAGGCCATACACCGTCTTCTTGTATCGATCGCTTCGACGTAATCTGATGCATCTGCCGCCTTATATAATGCTTCTAATATGCTATAAGTTGATTTTTCCACGCCTCTTTCTCTTGCCACATCACTTTGGATGAATTCACTTTCATTCAGTACTGCTACTGTTGTGAATGCATCTCTGGCTTCATTTATGCTTCTCTGTGCAGTTATCCAGATGCTTAAACTCAGGAACATAAATATGCCGGATAAGGAAAGCAGTAGTATCATGAGGATATTTGCAAAAGGAGTTCTCATATTCTGTTTTAGGCAGTTTTTTATCATCATTTCATTTCCTCATTTGCATAAAATTAAGAAGTCTTATGTTTTAACATAAAATCGCCTTTGTTATCTGTCTATACTTTTAGTAATCACTTCGCCATTCAGATATTTAGTATGGTTTAATATTGATTACTCTGATCGTTTTTTAGTATTATCGGTACACTTATCGTATTCTTATCAGTCATCATGTTATATATTGTTACATTTACCGGTCTGTTACCCGTGTTTCCATTTGGATCAACAACATGAATGCTTACGTCGCCATATGCTTTATACCCTTTATATGTATCAGCATTTTGTTCATTTAACCCATTACTTTCATCAGTTTGTGATACTGATATGATATCCGCTCCGGTCACGGTATCAGAATTATCCTTCTTTGGGTCAGAGATCAATGCTATAAATGAAAATGCTACCGCTAAAACGCACACGGTCACTATCCAAAATCGAGGTCTTTTGTAAGTCAATACGTTTTTTATTCTGTATTTCACATTATACTCACCAAAGGATAAGGGGTTCAAAATACCGCTCTGTTTCATTGAGAGGGCAAGCAATGTGTTTGAATAACCGGCACGTATATCCTTGTCTGATCTGCTCATAACACTTTCATCACATGACATTTCCATGTCCCTTACCATCAGAAAATAGGCAAACCATATCACAGGATTGAACCAATGAATCACAAGAGCCGCATATGCAAACAATTTGATAATATGGTCAAACCGCTTAAGATGTGTCTGTTCATGTTTTATTATGTGATCTGTTTGATTATCAGACAGGTCGGCAGGGATAATGATCCTTGGCTTGATAAACCCTATAATAAAAGGGGTTTTTAAATTATCAGTAATATAAATGTTATCGTGTAACAGTTCAGCGGTTGATAGTTTCATTTTAAGCGTGAAATATTCGATGACTGCGTATATAGCCAATACGGCTACGCCTATTAACCATATTATTGAAATGATGTCAATAATGCCATGCGTGGAGTTTATAACTCCCGGATCCAATGAATATACAATGCTCTGTGATGTATCGTTGTTAGAGGGTATAATGCTAAGTGGACTCTTAAATGTAATTGGACATAATAATCTAAAAAATACAATGAACCATAAGGCATATGAAAATAACTTTAGTGTTCTTTTTAATAATGACCTGAGTAATATTACGGCTAAAACCACAAAAGCCGCAGTTATACTCATTTTCATAACAGTCATAAATATACCACTCATTCCATAGCCTCTTCTACCATCTTCTTTATTTCATCAACTTCCTTTTCAGTGATCTTCTTGCCCTGAAGAAATGCCGCTAAAAAAGATGGTAGTGAATTACCAAAAGATTTTTCCAATAACGCCTCGCTCTCCATCTTTTGCACTTGCTCACGCTTGATAAGCGAAGTTACCATAGTGGTTTCGTTTTTTACAATGTTACGTTCAGATAATTTTCTAAGCATCGTATAAGTTGTAGATTTTTTCCAACCTAGTTTTTCCAGACATTCTTTTGCTAGTTCGGTAGAATTTATTGGTTCAAGTTCCCAAATGATATTCAGAAATTTTGACTCTGCATTGAATAGTTTAAATTCTTCCACAAATAACCTCCGGATATATGCCACTTATTTGATTTATATTTGAAGTTTATCAGAGTAGACCTGCTTTGTCAATATATGGTTTAATAATTGTAAATATTTTTAATCACATATATCTTTCTGATAGATGCAATTTATATTATCTACCTATACTATGGATATTGACTATAGATACAAGCAAATATTATTTATATCTGATTTGTATAAATTCTCTGAGATAAATGCCTATAAAATGAGATCACGATCCTGGTACTCTCACCTATTCGTCTGGAGGTATTCTGTAAACGAACTATATCCGATCCATTGTTTCTTGTTTAGCATTTCATTCCAAAGTACATTTCCCTGTTGTTCGGTTATGAAATTACGGTTCATTGCTTCTTTCATTATGTCACCGGTCGTCACATGTGATATTTTTAATTCATGCACATATAAAGATATATCTTTTAAATTATTACTCGCAACAATACCGTTATTACATTTAGCCAACGCTAATGCAGCCGCTTCACCTCTTCCAATATATGCATGACCTCTCTTTGGGCTGCGTGTGAATTCTGAGTACCATGCATGCTCATTCGTACCGTATAAGATCTCAATGATTTTCACATCACCTTTGTTTATCAGTATATCAATTTTCGCACGAAAATGGGGTACTCCTCCGAGTTCATCATAGACTTGCTTTGGAATGATGACTCTGTGCGAATACAGTTGTAACAAAAGATTTTCACGCTTTACCCAAAGGAATGATGATATGCAGTCTGTGTCAAAATATAGAAAAGGATCAATCGTCAATCAGATCGCCCTCCTCATCTCCATACACAATATCTGAGCGAAATCCGTCAAGTAACAGCTCAATATACTTCCCTCTGGATATTTTTTCTCTTTTAAAAAGTTCCTCAGCTATTTGTATATATTGCCCATATACTTTTCGCTCAGCTTTATCTGTGGAAATGGGTCTGTAAAGAGTATCATCATATCCAAGATTTCGGGCTGTGGAAATAATACCATCTTTAAGCATTGAATTTTCCGCAGGTGTGATCAACCCATCGTTTGTTAAGCGCCATAACATTGCTTGATGGCTGAGACCGAATCGCTGCTCAAGTATGACCAAATCCTCCCGGTTTATGGTAGTTTTCATTTTTAGTATTTCTTCGATTTTATCTTCATACGACCCCACAGGCATCAAAAGGTATGATGCAAACCGATCAGCATCTTGTTCAACTCTGTTATCATTTTTAGCAGAAAGCTTAACTGAACAAATAGTCGTTCCGTCCTCTCCACCATATTTCCAATGGTACAGTTCATGAGAAAGCGAAAACCTTTGCCGTCCTTTTGACATTTCTGAGTTGATAGCTATTACACAACTATCATCACATTTAATACACATACCGCTGATTCTCTTTCCTAATGGATAAAAGAATATTGAGAGCTTTGGAATCATAAGTGAGAGTGCATAAATATCAATTGGTGAATTGGCATCTTCACCGAACTCACGGCGCAATCTCGCTGCTCTGCTGGCAAGATCGATTTTTTCCATTTATCTGTTCTCCTTAAGCAACTTGTTCATAAAAGCACAATTAAGTGCAACTCTATTTACGGTACTTATCGCATCCATATCATCAGAACAAATATCACTGGCACGGAACGACACTTTGATTGGAGTGCTATTACCTACATCACTTTTATCGTAACTAACCAGATCACACCCAAACAAATCACCGAGCTTCTCCAATAGATCCACACTCATCATTCTTTCAGCAGATTCATATTTGGAAATCAGACTCTGGTCTATTCCTAGAAATTCAGAAATGTCTTGTTGTGTGTATTTGAATTCTTTACGTAAATTTTTTATCTTGTCTCCAAGGTAATTTTCTACTTCTTTCATATCACTCGCCTCCAGTTGATTATATTATAATCGCTAACTGTCATAATTTCAATACATACATGCATTGATTTTATGACATAAAGCCACTGGAATTTTACCTAGAGTTAATAATATGCTCATACTTCAAAAATAACAGGAGTTTTATGTCAGTATTGTTCGCATTGTATGCGCCGTTTATACAGCTAGTCAAGTCCCATATTACCCATAATCATAACCTGTAATGTAATAATACAATGCAAGCAGGTCACAGAATGAGTCAATGAGGTTTTTCACAACCGGCAAAAGTTCCATTCCATTATCAGCAATGTTTCTCCTTGCCACGTTGAATGGTTAACCAGTAGCGAATGTTTCAATTGTTCGCTTAAGCTTGCTTATATAATATAGTATTGATACAACGCGTAAATTTCAGGTTTATATGAACAATTGTGCTTTATCTATATTGTTTCCTTTTTCTCAAACCAGTAGCTCCTAAAACATTAGAATAACATCTGCAACAAGCAGATTGTACAATTGTGTTGAAGTTTCAGGTAGTTCCCGCTCCGTTTGTGCATATACTGTTAAAGAAGAGGATACTGCAGTAGATGATGTAAATGATGTGTCACTTCCCCATGCGGCTGTGTTCCAACTTGTAAAGGTATTTAAAGCCTGAGTGAGAACTATTGGCAACATTATTGTTTCTCTGGTGTTCATCTATGTTATGGCTGCTACTGCACTTCCTCTTACTATTTATTTATTATACCATCTCCAACAACCTTATTTTTCTATCGAATCAAGTGTAGCCTATATGGCAGATAGGTAATGATATATATGATGTAGTAACATTTTATGTGGAGTATTGCATCATGTGTTTTGACTGATGCATGATAGCATAAATGATTTAAATTGACCATGAGAAGGAAAATGCTTTTATCATCTTTCGAGGAGGATCTTCATAACATATGCATTCTATGGATAATATATCAATACACCTTATTGATCAATAGAAAGGCTCAACAATATCATGAAAACCAGACAGCAGCTTGTACAGCCAATTCCAGAAAAAGAATCTTGTAAGTTTTGAGTCGGATGCATCTTCGCTGAATGGAAAGATAACCGAATAGGCGGCATCGTATCTTTCCTTTATCCTCTTCTTTAAATCATCATCCACTTTATTCGCTTCCCATAAGGCAAGTATTTCCACATAATCCTCACCTTCCTTAGGATCATTGAATACTTCTCCCAAGGTTTTTTGTCCAAATTGGCGCAAAGTATCGTAAGGCCAGTGTGTAAAGTGTGAAAAAGCCAGATAGTTAAGAGCAGCCGGGATATGTCTTGACGTTACTTCTCCGTGTATGGATACTCCCTCCAGTCCCGATTCATATGCTCTTAAGCATGCCTCTTTGATCCTGCCGAGTATAAGGCTGTATCTTGTCGATTTGGTTTCCCATGGAGAATAGTCCCACTGACTGCCTTGGTGCACAAAACCTGTGCTTCTTTTAGACGGAGGGGTGATGCCTTTTTGCCATGAAGGGTTGTCATATATTTTTTCAGGCTTCTCGGTATCCAAAAAATCCATCAGTGAAATTTCTTTTTCCCGGACCATTCTGGTCAATGTCCATTGTGCTATGCCTTCATAGCTTAATCTGTTGAACATTTCCGGTCTGCTGGTTCCCATGTTTATATTGAAGCTTTCCGGCTTGTCCCGCTCATATTTCAATTTTTCAGGTATGAATCCGCAATAGGTAGCCCATGTAATCAAAAGATCATTGTTTTTTTCAACAATGCTTTTTGCTGTATCAAGAGCAGATTCATAGCACATTGCCTGATATCTGAAGAAATTAGGGTCGGATTTAGGCCAGTTTTCTTTATGTGACTGGCATTTATCGCAATAACAGGAAAAGAAATCTCCGTTTTCTATATTGCATCCTCCGATGTCAAACTCTTTAAACAGCCAGTTGATGCCTTCAGCGATCCATTCTTTAAATAACGGATGACTCGGACATACCGAATGGGTAGCTGCCTGGGCGTTGGGTTCTTTGGATGTTACAGCTCCTGCATCGGGGTTTTTACTTAAGAAGTTATTGATATTGTATTTGTGATCCCCCTGATGGTAGATGCCGCCGTAATGGGTTGTTCCTATACCTGGCATAATGGATACACCTTTTGATTTTGCATAGGATGCAACTCTTTTTGCGTATTCGATACCACCGTGTGAATCTCTCAAAAATCCCCAGACAACTATTCCTTTGATCCCAAGGCTCTGTGCCATATCGGTAAGGCGTTTATAGTCTTCAACATATGTTTCAGGTTTTTTCAAGTATTTATTCCAGCAGCCGAAATTTACCATTCCCGGATCATCCAATACCCAATTGGTACTTTGATCCCATGTCCAAAAGTATGAGTTCGGCAGTTTGGATGCAGGTCTTGTCAAATTGAATATCATATTGTCCCCCTGGTATTTCTCTCATTTTTATATATCATATTTTTCTGATAGTTATTCTTGCTCATTACTACCTTTATTATACAAAGATAACAGTCATTTAAAAGATATTGAGGTGAGATTTTAAATATATATAACAAAGACTTATCCTAATGAGTGAATTTCATTTTAATGACCCTGATCTTCATAGTATATATTTAACGACCTGACAGTTATCAAGTGTAAAGCTATGCATTTCCTCAAATTTAAGGCTGTTTATCTGCCTGTTGATCATTCGCGATACAAAACCGTGACATACTAATAACACTGTCTTATCCGCATATTTCTCCCTGATCATGTTCATTCCACGTGCTATCCTGTTATCGAACTGTCGGATGGTTTCTCCATTTACAGGTGCATCATCCAGCTGCCTGGTACATTGCCTTGCCCACAACTCCGGGAATTTGGCTTTTACTTCTTCTCTTGTGAGACCTTCGAATACTCCGACATTGCGCTCTGCAAATTCGTCGATGATGATTATCGATGGTTTAGTATTGTATTTGTTTATGATCTCAGCCGTTTTCATTGCCCGTATCAATGGCGATGATATGATAACATCGAAATTTATATTCCCGAGAATTTTTGCTGTATTTTCCGCTTGTCTGATCCCATCTGAATTCAGTGGTACATCCGTACTGCCTGCATATCGTTCACACGAATTAAAGTCAGTTTCACCATGACGGATAATATATAGGTTCATTCAACTCCTTTATATAAATAGATCATACTTCAATGCATTCAATATAACATTGTTATCGATCAAAACATATGGAATATCTGCATATTCCTCTGTTAAAGTGTACTTTTCACGACTTGTCTCGGTCCGATCAAGATTATAGAAGGAAATGCTTTTATTGATGCTTATATTACTTTTCTCAAATGACGATCAATATATATGATTAAGTTTCCACCTGTGAACGATTTTGTTTTATCTGTTTTGTTTCCTTTTTCTTAAACCTGCAACCCCTATAAACATTAGAATAACACCTGCAAAAAGCAGATTGTAGAATTGTGTTGAGGTTTCAGGTAGTTGCCACCCGGTTTGTGCATATACTGTTACTGAAGCGGATACTGCAGTAGATGATGTAAAGGATGTGCCACTTCCATCTGCTGCTGTGTTCCAGCTAGCAAAGGTATATAAGGCCTGAGTGGGAGCTGCTGGCAGTGTTACTGTTTCTCCGGCATTGATCCCGGTTATGGCTGCTACTGCACTTCCACCCTGGCTATCAAAGGTTACTGTGTAGGTTGGGTTTATGGTCCACTGTGCATAGACGGTTATAGAAGCGGATACTGCAGTAGATGATGTAAAGGATGTGCCTGTTCCACCTGCAACTGTGTTCCAGCTGGAAAAAGCATAGCCAGTTTTGGT
>Ga0172381_10007316_pt1 | contig 10941 bp, 7 predicted proteins | sample Leawel6488metaG_FD_119754 | JGI IMG/M metagenome (GOLD analysis project Ga0172381, IMG submission 119754) | Leachate microbial communities from a municipal landfill in Southern Ontario, Canada - Leachate well 64-88 metaG | ecosystem: Engineered > Solid waste > Landfill > Unclassified | place... | reverse complement strand
CTAAAGACGTTGATCTCGCTGCGGCCGCGACATCGCAAACTACCTCTGACACCAGTTTTACTCCCGCCAGTATTAAAAGATTAATTAGCACTACCGGTAGCCGCGTTGCTTCTGAAATAAACAGCCAGGTTCCATTCACCCAGGTTCCAAATTCAGCTCTAGCTGCAGACAGGGATCTGCCGCTTACCAGTGACAATTACAATCAAGCTTCTGCTAAGCCAACCCTTAGTAACTACAGCGTTATAAGTATAGTAATTTATTCTCTAGCCCTGTGTCTGCTTATTCTTTCATTAATCTCTGTACTTGGAATGTATATACCAACTCTAAATGGGGTGTCACAGATATTAAATTTACCGGCCATTTATTACAGCAGAAATTCATTGGCTTTACTTATTTCATTGCTTTTCGTTTATGTCCAGTTTTTCCCGATGGCGGTATTCAATTATATGTTAATTGCATATATTCTCATGATCTGGACTATGGAAATAATTGCATTTAGAAGGAAGAGATCAAATCCTCGCTCAGAACCCCCACAGTCGCCAATGCCACCGTTTTCATCACAATTACCGCCACAGCCTAACTACTAGTCCAAATATTAATTTCTCTCTAAAACCAGCAATGCCCGATAAAAATGAGGCATTGCTGGTTTATGTAGCCGGGTTTAATTCTATTAGATTTTTTATCTTAATGATTGTCCGATGCATTCAGCCACGCATCGAAAATTCGCATTTGCAATAATTTTGCCGATAAATATTATCTGTTTTTGTTGGCTCGGCTGAGCGATGGAAATCAAGTCGGTTAAGCGTTTTGAGAAACTCGAGGAGGCCGCCAAGCGCGTCAATCTCTTCGGGACCCGCAATATTAGCTGCGCCGGTTTAGTGAACGGCCATCCTAACAGTGTTTCTCAAAGGCGAAAGAAAATGTATTGACTTTTTTTGTTTTGTATGTTACAATGCTGTCGCAACGATCGTGTGGGGGCGATCGGGTTAGACGGAGTTGTTGGGTAGCCAGTAGGAGGAAGTGCGCTTGAAAAAACTCCGAAAACTACTGCTGGGCAAAGCTAGCAACAGCACGCTTCGGACGTGGGTTCAATTCCCGCCGCCTCCACCAAATCGAGTAGTTCGAGTGGTTCGCCACTCGTTTGCACGAGCTTGCCTGAAAGGAGGTGCCACTGACGCATTAATCTGCGCCGAGGAGGCACCAGATGCTCCGTAAAAGTCACCGGTGCGGGCTCAAAGAGTAAAGAAGCGCTGGATAAGCGCACCGGGCTGAGCAGTAAATTCAGCGACCGAGCACCTGATCGGTATAATCAGGTGGGCATACGGGATACCAAAGCCCCGTGGCTCGGCGGCATCCTTAGTTACCGCGGCTAGCTGGAACCTCAGACCAGCAACGCAAACAAAGGGACAGAGACCATGTTCGCGAAGCGTTTGTAGGGCTCCCCACCGGAAACATGTGCCTAATAAAGAGACTGAAACGGCACATAGGGGCAATAGCTCCAAGGTCTGATCACAGAGCCGGTGGCGAGAGCATATGGGTTCTGGTTCCCAACAACACAACCAGAAGTGATAGGTCGCCCATACGGGGAAGAGCTTCGCGCTCACCCCACCTCCCTTAAGCAAGGTAAACTGGGCAGGTACTTTCCACCTTCCCCCTCAGCAAGGGAAAACGGAAGACAATCCGCACTTATGGCGCCCCCTCGGGGGCGCCTCTTTTAATTATTTGGAACCTAATATTTCATTTAATAGTTCTTTTGCCGTTTCCGATCTTTTTTTCGTTTCAGCCTCGTCAGTTACAAAATTCATATAAAGAACATCCCCCTCTTTCGCCTCCGACGGAAGATACTTTTTTGGAATTTCAATCAATTTTGCGCCATCGAGAAGTACGGCAATATCATTTTCAAAACGATCTAGTGTAAATTTGTTCTTGGAGCCCTGGCTCATTTTTCGTCTTCTAGCTTAAAACTTTTTTTGACCGCTGGAAATTTCTGCCAAAAAAAAGCCGCTGCGGCGACAACGATAAGTACTCCGGCAATAATCAATCGAATATTCAAAGTATAAAGATCGGATATAAAGGAATTAACTAGAATTGAGCTCAAAATTCCGAGTAAAACCGCAGAATTGTTTGTTTTCTCACTCGCGAGCGAGTTTACAATAATCAAACCGGCTAAAACTCCGGCCAAGAAGATTGGCCCTAGCAAAAAGCCGGAGAACACAACCGCAAGAACTACGGCGGCAATTTGATAGATCTCTTTTGAAAGCCATTTGTGCCCAAGAGTGTATGAAAGCACTCCTCCGAACAATATGCCGGCGAATACTTTCGGGTCCAGTATTTTTGATCCTAGAGTCGGTAAGCTTTGAGCAAGGATTAAAGCTAAAACGAATGAGGAAAGAACGACCAAAAGCATCGAGTAGTTATTAGTTTCAATTCGCACATTTGCTATAGCATCAATATTCTCCTGCACTTGCTCCGGTAACTCCGCCGAAGCGGCAATTTTTTTGGCGTTTGTAGCAATTTCGGCCAGAGGATCAAATATCGTTCCCAGACAAATTGCGACAACCCCGCCTATTAAAGTGATAGAAATGCCGTAAAAACCGGCAAAATGGTTGGCAACCACGACCAAAATGCCGGCAACAACAACTGGCAAGATTTTTTGGTTGCGAAAATAGATCAACGACTTAATTCCGACAGCCAAGCCGGCGGCAAAAAGTAGAAAGAGTGGCAAAACAGCGTACTTTCCGTTATCTATGAGGAGTAATTTTATAAAGAAATATGACCCGGCAAGAACTAACACACCGGAAACAACCACGCCCTTAAAAACGCTTATGGCGTAATTACTGTTGGAAAACTCTTTCACCCGCACAAATAAAGAGACAATTATTGAAATAATTATACTTCCGGAAATGATCCCAAGCGGAAAAACCAAAGCATTCTTAACTCCAGGCAAAAACTCGTTCGCCCCGGAAATTGAAGCAACTAGACTGACCCCAAAGACACCAATAAAGATATTCTCGTTCTCGGAAAATATTGAGGTAACGACGGCAGCCAAAGCAACGGCATAAATCGCTTCCAAATTACCGAAAGCCAAATAGCCCAGCGCCACGAGAAGTGAAACAGTAGCGATTATGAGCAAACTTGAGGAAAATGCCGTTCGGAGGATTAATGAAAACAATTTGGCAGCTCCGCTTTTTGCTGCTTCCGCCACTCGAACATTGCTTTTGTCGGAATATTCAAGAGCCAAAAAGCCAACCAAGCCGAGGATCGAGGCGCTCATTAGAAATGATACGGCCACTTGCCAGCCGAATGCATACATTAGAGCAGTGAACAGAATGATTGAAACTAAAGCCAAGTTTTTTGTTTTGGAAGAAAAATCGCTCCAAATGCTTTTTGAGATCAATTTTTCAGTATCGGCCATTTTTTTCGAGCCGATTGGAGCCTTGTTGACCATGCGTAACGAGAAGAAAGCGTAGATAATTGCCATAAGCGAAGCCCCGACAGTCGAGAAGAAAACAATGTTGTTCATGCTTTGCCTTTCGTTTTTATCGTAGTTTGTGCTTCCAGCCTAGCAACAATCATGCTCATTTTCAATATTGACATTTTAGCTAAAATGTGCCGATATGATTAAACACTGTTTCGTCAGAAGCGTCTGGCCCACTCACACCAGAAGCCAAACCGAACCGAGGGTTTTCGTCGGCAACCAGTGGGCGCAGGTTGTCGACAAGAACGGCAAGCCGATCGGCTAACCGACAAGAGAACAAGACAAACGAGGCACTCCGGTGCCTCTATTTTTTTACCCTGTTAAATCCCCCTTTGAGGGACGATCTAATTGCCGAAGACAATGCGATCGTATTTAACGGGGTGAATCTAAAATCTTTTCAATTATTGCCAAAGTTTTTTTGGCGTTACTCTGCCAACTGTAAAGCTTTATTTGCTCCAAACCTTTTTTTTGTAATTCGATTCGCAGTTTCAAATTCGGCACGACTTCGGAGATCTTTTCGGCAATGTCGTCAGGGTTCATCGGATCAAAATAAACCGCTGCGTCTCCAAGGATTTCCGGCGTGGCGGAAACATTAGAGGCGATAACCGGGGTGCCGCAAGACATCGCCTCGAGCGGAGGAAGACCAAAACCTTCATTGAGTGACGGGGTTATATAGGCAAGAGCTCCGGCATATGCCGCTGGCAAGAGTTCCTCTGAAACGAAGCCGGTAACGAATACCGGGTCGGTCGGAGCAGAATGATCTACGTCATGACCGTTAATTTTTTCAATCTCTTGGACAATTTCCGGTTCATTTTTATCAATTTTTCCCACAAGCACTAATTGCAGACCGGAAATCTTTTCGTCAGCACAATGATGAATGCTTTTGAAAGCTGAAAGAAGCCTAAAAAGATTTTTGTGTCGCTTCCACATTCCGGTATAGAGTAAATAATCAGCAGAAAGATCATAATATTTTTTAAATCTGGTTCCGATTCGAACTCTCTCGGCAACACCTAATTTCGAGATCCTAAGATAATTAGCATCAATACCCAAATGAATGACTTCGATTTTATCCTTGGTAATTTTATAGGTTTCCAGAAGTTCAGCCTTGGTAACTTTGGCAGTTACAATTACCTTTTTCGAATCACGCACCGCCGACTTCATGACCTTTTTGAACAGAGCAACTTTTAGCGGATTCTCATATCTGAAATAACCAAAAGTTGTTAAATCGTGGATAATAATGATGTAAGGCTTGCGATATAGTATCGGATGGTTAAACTGGGTGAAGTAAATGAGGTCATAAGGCTTCTTGTTAAGCCAGATTAAGAGTTTGGTCTGCTCCTCGAGAGAATAGTGTGGAATGTCCAAAACTTCGACCTTGACTCTGCCATCGTCCCACCAACCACGCTCTTTTACTTGCTTAATGCCCGCAGGTCGGATTAATAGCGAATATTCGTGCTTGTCATCAATTTCCAACAGATGTTCCAAAACACCAAAAGTCACCCGACCGATCGAATCGCCGACTCCGATAAAGCGCCCATCAATTAGAATTTTCTTCTTGCGCCCCTCCATTATTCTGCCGCACTTTCCTGCTGCACATGCTCAACATTCATTATTGAAGCAATGATTATAAAAACCGTCACAGCCATCGCCGGGTTGTCGGCAAAGATGTGTAGAAAAAAGGCATTAACCAAAAGCGCGATGAAGGCAAAAAACATTGTTTTTGAACCGGTATATAGTTTCTTCAAAAGCCCGGCCAAAAACGCAATGTAAATTGCTATGCCGAGGATTCCCAGTTCAAATACAACCTGCAAATAATAGTTTTCGCTGATCACTCCTCCAAGCTTCAATGCTGTTGGCCCGGCTGAGCCGACACCGAAACCGAAGATAATTTTTAAAATTCCGCCGTCGAAAAATTGTTTAAAACTTGTCGATGTCGCCTGTAAATGTTGTGACCATGAGCTACCATGAGTCAAGAGATCGCGAAGGAGTTCTCCATTCATCATAGCGTACGAAAAGGCTAAGGTAACGGCTACCACAAGAAATAAAATCGTGTAAATGATTTTATCCCTCTGGGCTTTTCCAAAATAAATGAACATTCCAATAGCTCCTACAAAAAGTCCGATAAGTGCGGAGCGCGAATAAGTTAAACCAATGGCGATCGTGACGATTATCAACAAAATGTTGTCATACTCTTTGAGCACATTCTTTTTCGAAGCAAAAAAACGGTGCAAAAGATAGAAAAACGGCAAGATTAAATACGAAGCGAGCTGATTCGGTCCGGCTAGAAATGCTGTGGCCTGGGAAACTGTGATTAGGCCGTTCTGGCCGAAACCGAAATCGGCGATTTTGTAGTAAATATCCATATAACCTTTGGGCAGAAAAAAGTATTCGACGACTCCTAAGGCGGCAAAAACCGAAGCGATAATGACATAAAGCTGGATGAGCTTTCGCGGATTTTTATAATCAATCAAGCGGGAAACCAGATAAATTGCATAGGGCAAGGCCAAAAAGCGAAGACCCTCAAGACCGCGGCTCAGGTCTTTGTAGCGAAATGCTACCGCTACTATCGCAAGTCCGAGGAAAATACTGACATATAAATCAACTCTTTGCAGTTTCGGCAATTTCCTTTCCAGCGCAAATTTAATCAAATAAATCAGTAAAAAAAGGACTATAAACGGTTCATAAAAATGAGTGATCCAAAAAAGTTGAGATTCCGGAAGATGAGTGTAACTTTGCAGAAAATGGAGTACCAGTTCGTAAAAAGGCATATAAACCAAGAGAACATAGATAAAAACTATTCCGATTTTATGCAGAATTTTGTCAAATTTACTTTTGTTTGTAAGCGGTTCCATTTTTCACTCCTACAATTACGCTACATGCTAAGAGTAACCAAAAAATCACCGACAAATCATTTTTAAAATATGTCGTATCAACCAACCCGTGAATTATTATTGCCACCATACCTGCAAACAATGATGAAAGAAAAAGAATATCACCTCCGCGCTTCCCTAGATTCCAAAAATAACTTCCGAGAAGATAGAGGAATGATAGAAATCCGAATAGTCCCAAATTCAGCCAATAGGCTAGAAAAATATTATGAGGATGAAGAGCGTATGAAAGTCCATAAAGGACAAACCCAAGATTATCTCTGGTGATTCCTTCGACGGCGGCTTGGTACTGCCCTAAGCCAATGCCCAAAACAGGATGAAACTTAATGAGCTGAATCGAATAATGATAAATATCCATTCTCAAACTTCTGGTATATGTTTCCTGACCAATTGAAGAGAAGATAAATGAAAAACCGAGGGCAACCACAACCAGCCCGACTGCGAGTAAGGTAATTTTATAACCGGAATTAACTAATTTTGCCCGGTAAAGTTTCGCTAATCCAAAAGCCAAAATGCTAATGACACTAAAGCCGAAAGCTAAAAGTCCGCCAAGAGAATGTGAAGCATAAAGGGCAAAAAGCGGCAAAATATAAAGGGCCACAATTAGAATTTTGTCAAAAGTATTTTTGAAAAAACCAATGATTGGTAAAGTTAAGAACATCGTCGGAACCAAAAACATCGCCAAGTAATTTGGTGATTCAAACGGTCCAAATGCTCGCGACCTCACAATATAGTCCGAAAAACCGACATCACCAACTTGATAAAAGAGAGTGGTAACAATCCCGAGCTTCTGTAATATTGCCCAAAGTGAAACCAATAGTAACGAAACAAACAGCGGGATTGTCAAAAGCTTGATTTTTTTGTCTTCAAATTGATTCAGAATAATAAAATAGAGAATCGCCGGTATTGCAAACCAGCCTTTAAATATCCCGAGGGCTTTAGAACTTTCGTTGGCGACAAGTACCGAAATGAATGAAAAAAACAAAACAAGCGCAGCTGCAACGTAACCGAATTTTATGTTCTTGCCGACATTTTTTCCGCTAAAGCTTAAAATAATTCTCTCGAGAAAGAAAGAAACTAAAGTTGCGAGAACTGTAATTTCAAAAACATTAGTTGGAACCCCTAAAAGAGAAAAACGAAAAATATAGGACGGAATTAAAAACACACAAATTGCGACCAGTGCATTCGTCATATATTTATTTTAGCATAATTTATATCTTGTTTGTCGAAACAAAAAAATCCGACAGTACAAATCTTGACGACTACCCGTATAGCAAACACCCCCTTAATCGCAGGATCAATGGAGTTTGACGAGTTTACTCAGTTAGATCAATCACCCTTTGGCCGGTTTTGGCCAAGCAAGGGCAAAAAATGCCCAAATAGGCAAGGTATAGAGAGCGGAGAAAGTTATAGCTTGAATAAATATCGCAACAAATATTGCAACGAAAATAAGACTTTGTTGATCTGATTTAATAACTCCCTGTCCCAAATGGTTGAGAATAAGTAACAAGAAAAACACAAACAGAAAGAAACCAACAATTCCTTCTTCAACCAAAATTTCTAGATAAAAATTTGAGACCGTTTGAAAACCGGAAACAGGAATCTGCTCTTTGTATTCAGAAAGTGCGCCGAAAGCACCGGCTCCGACACCCCAGGGTTTAACTTTGAAGTAATTCATCGCCACATGGGCGGTTTCTAGGCGGGAAATCGTTGACTCACCTGTCTTGGTATCAGCAACCGTAGAATGAGCGATGAACAAATTAAAACTTTGGCTGGGAGCGGTGAAAAATATTAATGCTATGCCAAAAATTATTCCGATAAGTGTTAAAGATACAGCAAGGATAAACTTTTTTAATAATGAGCGATATTTGAAAAAAACGATACCCAACGAAACCAAGATCGCGCCGGCCAGACCAAAGTAGGCTCCGCGAGAGAGAGTCAGAAGAAAAATCATCGAAAACAGTATTTGAGCCACAATTGTCAGTGCGGCAATTTTCTTTTCTTTCAAAATTTTTTCGATATTAAAAAATATCGGTAAAAACAAAAAATTGGCGAACAGAAGTGGCTCTAGAAAAGTCGCTTGAACTCTAGGAAAACCGAACACCGACTTCGTGTACTGTGGCCGCAAAAATGAAAGCGATGAAAGTCCGTATTGATCGGTAAAATACTGCCAAAGTGCGAAGAGAGCAAGAACCAAAGAGAAATTTATTAATATATTTTTTGCCTTTGCCCTATCATCCCCGATAACTACTCTGCGAAGTACAAAATAGCCAATAAAAGTTGCAAGATATATTAATGAAATAATCAGAGACCTGATTCGATCAACCGACCAAATAATTGTCAGGAGGGACAGAAAAGAGAAAGCCAAAAGAATTTTTTCTTCAAGAAAGAATTTTATTTTCGGCCTCGAAAAAATAAAACAAAGTGCACAAACACCCAAAACTGCAAAAGCCGGCTTAGCGGTTAAGCCGCCAATCTCCATCGTTAATAGTCTCTCAAGCGGCAATAACAAAAAAAATGCCAAAGCCAAATATTTTGTAATATTAATCAGTTTGTTTCCTGCCATTTTTTTGTCTTACAAATCCATATAATTAGTGTTGCCACCAAGATTAAAAATAGCAGAAAATAGGCCAGAGTTAAATACACAGAGAATAGTTTACTGTTACCGTTAAACACTGTGTCGATCAAATTTAAATAGTTGCCCCATCTCATAATCTGCCAAGAAAAACCGTCGGCAATATTATCGGAGTTGCCTGCCATAGTGTAAGCCGTGCCAAAAACAAAGTAATTATTAATCAGTAAAATAAGTGAGTAGATCGAGGCAAAAATTGAAAAAAACAAAATTGTCACCATTGGAATTTTTGACTTTATTTTTTCGAATCCCAAGAACAACAGAAGGGCAACGATTGGAATCATCGGGAAAAAATGCCTGCCTTGCGGTGAAAAATCACTTAAATTTTTATATCCGAACAAAAGAAGATTAAGCGCAAGAACCAAAGCCGATCCATAGATCAAAACCCTCAATTTTTTGTTAAAAATTGATCTGTAAATTGACAATATAAATCCGAGAAAAAGAGTGACATAAAAAAGAACATAAAAAATTAACGGCAAAAAAATGTTTGCACCGCCAAGGCCGGCATAAAAACCTCCGTATCCATACTTGGCAAAATCAGACTTGAAAAATATCGAGAAAATATTGAAGCCGGAATTCTTCGGCGGAGAAAACCAGGGCGGAGCTTCTTTGATAATTAAATTTTGAATATAGTTAAAAATTATAGGGTCGTGGTATAGAGAGTAATTTCTTATCCACCACCAGGCATTTAAGAGCAAAACAGGCGCGATAATCGACAAAAATCTGATTATTTTTCCCTGAAATTTTAACTTGGTATCGGTTGAAAGATTATAAATCGAATAGAGGCCGAGGGAAAGAACCAAAACCAAATAATTTGCCTTGCAAAGCGCAAGTAGACCGAGTGACATTCCAAACAAAATATAAAGAATGATATTTCTGTCTTTGTATATGCAAGTTAATAAGTAGAAAGACAAGGCGGATAAAAATAGCGCAATCGGCTCAATGTTTAGATATCCGGCCGAAAATATTACTTGAGGCATCAGTGAGAAAAACAGAGTGATTGATGCGACCAAAAGAGGTTTCTTGTCGGAGATATTTACAAGCCCAGCAAAAAGAAATATCGCAAAAAGCGAAACAAAAACTGTACTAATAGCTCTAAGCGGCAAAAGATTGTTTTTGGTATTCTCCTCAAGCGTTGAGCGCGCGAATGGAACATAGGGTAAATAGCTAAGTGGCGAGTTGTATGCCATCGAATAGTAAGCTCCAGAAAGCATCTTTTTGTCGAACACCAAATATGGCAAATCAACCTCATTATTAAAAACAGGGATTTTTTGATGTGTTTTTAAAAAATAGACCATCTGCAAATGAGCTGCTTCGTCCGGCGCCTCGTTGTTAGGCGGAACTATTGCCGACCATACTAAGCCAAAGAAAAAAACCGCAAAGAAAACGATCAGTGCGATCCCTTGAATCTTTTTTGACATATTTATAAGAGTTATTTTACCAATTTAGAGGACCATAAGGTAGATTCTGATCAACAGCCCAACCATATTCCAAGTTGTCTCCACCGGTTGAATAACTTGCACCAACAATATAGTCCGTCGCCTCAGGAGACAATCCTGAAACCACTCCTCTGGCATTTGTTACCCAAATCGCCGGCCCTGATTCACCAACGCCGACCACAATTTTGCGACCATTTTTCGGATTTGATACGATAACTTTCTTGCCTAAATGCCAGTTTTTGAGAGAAGTATTAATATTTCTCCATCTTGTTGTCGGGTAACCAAAAGAGTCTGGTGTACTTGCATCTTCGTACCATTCGGCATAAGTCCAACGCATAGTGATATACCATCTTTCCAAATTTGAATCGAGTTTACCAAAAGCTCCGGTGCCAGCAACACCATTTTGAGTATTAATTCCGCTATATTGTCCTGTTGGGGACACACCAGTCAAAGAATAATGAGCAGCTTCGGAAACTTCTCCGCCTGTTGTCCAAAGATGTTGTT
>Ga0172381_10007315_pt1 | contig 10943 bp, 29 predicted proteins | sample Leawel6488metaG_FD_119754 | JGI IMG/M metagenome (GOLD analysis project Ga0172381, IMG submission 119754) | Leachate microbial communities from a municipal landfill in Southern Ontario, Canada - Leachate well 64-88 metaG | ecosystem: Engineered > Solid waste > Landfill > Unclassified | place... | reverse complement strand
CCTGTCAGGGTGATTCCCGGGCTTATCCACGAACTCGGGCACGAACATTGCGGCGCGGCCAACAACAGCATCAGATATACGGTCATTATTCTCTCCCGCCCCGCGATGGGGGCTTCATCTCGCAACGCCTTCATGCGGAGCTTCACCAAGAGACGCGCCGCAGATCGGGCAGACATTCGCCAGTTTCGACAGGTGCCCACAGACCGGGCATTCTTTGCTGTCCATGCTACTCCCCCTTCCGTCCGGTCTTGCGGGTGCCGGAGCGGCGGTTCCGCCACTTGTGGCCCATAAGGCACTCGTGCGGGCCAACGTGCTTGTCCCGTTTCCGACAAATGCACATCCAATTAGAATTGCCTGGGGTAGTCTGACTGGCGTTGCAGTATCGCATCATTCCTCCTTCCCCGTTTGTTTGCCCGCCGAACCGGACGGCGAGGGCTCGGGCGCGGACCAGACTGTGTATACGGCAGCGCCAGAAATTAACGCAGAAATAAATATGAATGCGTGGTCGGGCCCACCGCCATGTGTTGCAAGTCTCTGAGCACACATATGGGCGACCCAAAGGAGTATTATTTCCCATTTCAATTTTCTGCTCATTTCTTTACCTCGCCTCCTTTCCCGCCTTCCCCTTCTTGTTCCCGGCGCGGCGGTTCCAGGCTTTAATGGCGTTCCTCTTGCCCACCTCGCACGGGCCATCTACACCACATGAGCATGAAACTCTAGTTATAGTTCCGCCCATAGGATTCCACATGAATTTAATTCCCCCACAGAATGGGCATGGATATATCTTCATATCTTCTCCTCCCCGCCGCCGAGGGCGGCTATCATCTTCCAAGGTCCGATTTCAGCGCATCGATTTTCATATCGACAAAGCTCCTAAGTTCTTCCATGTCCTCAAGAGTCGCGGACGCGGAGACTGACCTATCGCTGAACAGGTCGTCTATTGCCGATTCGCAAGCGGCGTACAGTTTTTTATGGCTTGCTATGCTCATGCCTTCCTCCCCTCGTCATCCTTGCCGGGAGTGGAGGACGGGGAGTTCTGGCCAGTGCCACCGCACTCGACACACACCCCCAAAGTCCCGCCACCATAATGCCGCTTACCTTGACCATTGCACGCCTCGCACTCCGGCGCGGGCTTCTCGGGCTCGGGGGAGAGGGCCTTTGCTTTCTTCGCGTCGGCCTTTCTTTCTTGGAGCATCATCAGCATCTTGCGGGCCGCATCGAGTTCGTAAATCTGAACGAGCCATCTCTGCGCCTCGTCCCATCCTGCCGCCCGCGCCTCCCTGTTCTCGGCGGTCAGCTTGGCGTTCTCCTGCGCAAGAGCGTCGGCCCGCGACTCCGCCTTCTCTCGGGCAATCTTTTCATTGCGCCATGAGTGTTCCGTAACCGTTGACTTCTCAAGAACCTTGGCCTGGAGGCTGTTAATGGCAGAACGGTCCATCTGCGCCCGTTCCTCGTAGGCATCCTGAACGGCTTCCAATTCCATGACCCGCTTCTGCGCGGCGGCAAGCTCGGCGGTCAGGGCGGCGTCATACTTGGCGAACTCCTTGCGCCCCAACACCTTCCCGGACTCTACCCCGGCGGCGTGGGCTTCTCTGGCGAGTGCGGCGATATCCGCCAAGAGTTGCGGCGGGCAATTCTCTGGCAAGAGATTCGCCTTACAGAGGTTCAATGCTCTGGTATCAATGTCCATTCTTGCCTCCCTTGGGCGTGCGGCGGTTCAATACGAACTCGCCGCGTCCTTCTTTGGTGGGGAACGAAGATGCTACAATCCCATCGGCCAATTTGCGCCGGATTTCATCGAGCCCCTTAAAGAAGTCATCTCCGATTCCATCCCGCGTTATTACGATTGCTAGTCGGTTGAATTCTCTATCTACTTCTGGCTTTCGCTTCATCCCCTCCCTCCTCCCGTCAAGTTAGTGGCGCGGGCCGTGTTGATTGTCGGCTCCACGGCGGCGTTTCCTTGACGAGCCCCGGAGGTTTCCCATCCGACCCGCCGACACGCCTTGGTCCGCGCCAAAATCATCACTCCCCAAGCTCCCGTTGCATGGAGTCTCTTATCTTCTGGATATCGGCATCAGGTAAAAACATGGCAACTGGCCCGATGGTGAGCGTCAGAACTTTCCGCCAGTTTTCTATCTGAGTTTTGGAAAGACGCCCAGAGTCATCCTTCTGTGGGAATTTATTCATCAGTATGTCATGCGCGTTCATCTCTCCCCTCCCGGCTGGCCGGATTGCAATGCCTTCCAGCGATTCCGAATCGCGACCCGGGACTCATAATCCTCTCTTGCTACCCATAGTTCCACAGCCTCCAGCACCGCTAGGACATTGGAGCCGGGGGATGAGAGGGCGGCTTTCATCTTCTCGATGTTTTCTATCAGCCCGCACACGCAGATGTTCACGCTATGGTCGCATGGCCCACAGGCTTTGATGGTCTGCTTCAACTGCTCTATCCCCACCTTCAACGCCGCATCCTTCTCCGCCGCCACGGCCTCTGCCTCCATCAACTGTCGCTGTAACTTGACTATGTGTTTCCGACTCGTTTTGTCCTGAGCGTTGTAAGCATCATGTAGCTTGGCAAGCTTTCGCGTAAGAACGTCTGCATTCAACATCCACGAATCAGCGGCGTCTTTGTTGCTCTGGTTAAGGGTGGTCATGTCGGCCAGTTTGGCGTTTGCTGTATTAAGTTCATTTTCCAGAACTTTGACACGCTCCTTAAACTCCCTGTATGCTTTTGCCAGAATACGCGAGTTATCTATGTACTCATCTGAACGCTTGCGGGCGGATTCAAGATCGGCCTCCTTCTGCGACAGAAAATCCCTGAATGCTTTGGAGAGTTCTGACCGTTTGAATGTGCCTCGGTAATATTTATCCTCGAAATACTTTGCCAGCGCATCGCATTTGTCGCTCATCTCACTTTCCTCCCTGCGCCAACGCTTCGTCAACAGTAACCGCCTCGGACTGAATCACAGCCTTTATGAATCCCGGAGATCGTGCTGCCTTGTCCTCGCGCCATAGGGCTTCATTCAAGTCCATGATGTGAGAATGCACGTTGTCGTCCTTGCGCCAGATGGTCAGGCGGACGTTCATGAGATGCCTCTGGCCCTCTTCTGGGCTGGGCTCATCTCTCCATGCTTGTATTCTATTCTTGCTATAAGAGCAGCTCGAAGATCCTTTCCCAGCCTAGAGTCCTTTAGGTAGAGTTGGCATTCATCCACTGGGAGATTGCAGATGCAGACTCCCCTATGCTTTCCGTAGGGAAATCTTATCCTAGTTAAATCAACCGCCTTTGGCGGGTTCCCTGCGGTTGTTATCCCATCCATTCCATTCCCTTCCATTCCCTTCCTTATCCTACCGTGATTGATAGGGGAATGATTCCCCTCCAAATCCCCTACGAATAGGGGATACATCGGATGGGACTCTGGTACAGGCGGAATATCACTCGGTTTTGGCTTCTCTATATACTGATGTTCTCGCCATCCAGGAAGGGCGTAATAGGTGCATCCATCAACATCGTAAAATGCCACAAACTCCGCAGATTTCAGATGTTGGATTGCGCTACCAAATTCTTTTTCAGTTACATCTTTGCTGTAGGGATGCAGATGCCCGACGAGATATCTTATCTCTCCGCGGCCCCTGCCCTCATCGTCGGCAAGAGATATGAGGCCGATGAAGTTAAGACGAGAAAGCACCGAGAGTCTGCCGAGTTTTTCAGAGTCCCAAAGTTTAGGCTTGATGGTTCTTATTCTTGCCAAGTCGCATCTCCCCGCGTCTAAATTCCTTCCAATTGAATGTCTCAGAACTCTTTGAGCAATTGCACCAGGCACACAAAGGCTGGATGTTTTCTATTGAATCGCTTCCGCCTTGGTAGACCGGTATGATATGGTCTTTGTCTAGGTGTGGAAAAATCTCCCAACATTTAACACACCTCATTCCAAACTCAACCTTCATGCTCTCCCATTGCTCTTTTGTGTGTGTGCCTTTCTTGCGAGACTCGATCATCCTAAGGCGACGAATTTCTTTATTCGCTCTAGCTATGCTTATCCTTCCTAGCTGTTTTAGGCGCTGAAGTTTTATTATCGAAGTTCTCCCCACAATTGCCACTTCTATCTCCTTTCCTGGGATGACTTGCTCACGCTGTTCTCGCTTCGACCCTGTAGGCAATCCGCTTGCCGGCCAAAGCCGACGGGACGGACACGGTTAGAATCTGCATCCCGGGGCATAGGGTGTCTTTGACGCCGACTACGGGGATGGAGATGGGGCGGGGCTTAAAGGTCTTGACGATCTCCCCGTCCTTGGCAAGGCGCCAGAACTTGTATTTCTTCCCGGTCTCTGGGCGGTAATCCCCCCTGGCTATTCCGTTGCCCTGAAGGTCGGACAGCCTTGAAGCCATGGTGTTTTCAGACCAACCATTACCCCACCTGCCGTCATTCCGGGAAATAGCGGCAACCTCAAACGAGGATAATTCCCTTGTGGATTCGGCAAGAATCGTTTTGGCTGCTTCGCGGGCTCCGTATCGGTCAGTCATCGTTCCTCCAAGCCCGGAATATTGGCCGCAACACAGGCCGCTCGCTGGCAGGCAGGTAGTCGCGGAATATGGTTTCCTGCTGGTCATGACCATTCTTGGTGAATTTCCTGCAACCACGGCAGGAGTCCCAACATGCCTTAACGGACTCAGACCTGGGGCATTTACTACCCCTTGGGCGGTTCGAGGTTCGATTCTGGCGGGCTTTTGGGCTTACTGCGGCCTCCGGTCTTGTCATGCGGGCCTCCTGGGGCATCCTGGGCGGTTTCATGGTTTGTTGGCATCTCTACAGGCCGCGATATGGTACTGGTCGGCCACCGGGTCATATAGGCACCCGTATGGACAGCGGACCTTTGACTCCTCCTTGACTTCCATATGCTCCGGCTTCGGGGCCAAAAAAGAAGCACGGAGTGCGTGGGCTATCGCCTCGTAATCGCTGGCCTTGAAACCGGAAGGACCCATGTAGTTCTCATGCAGGGATTCCCACTGACCCTTTCCGAATCTGGCGATATACCACTCTGCTACTTGATGCGTAAAATGGGCGTCATGCTCCATTCTGATATTGGCAGCAGAACTTGCCATTACAGCGTTGCGAAGGTCCCATCTGGTCTTGTAGTGCGACCTTGAAAGAAAGTGAAAAACCTCATTCGCCGGTTCTCCAGGAATAAATGGGCAAGAATCCGATCTATGCAACTTTCTGATTACCTGCCTAAAAAGTTCGTCTAGGAGTCTTATCCATCCCTTTGTGGTAAGCCTGCGGGGCTTCTTTCGTCCAGACAGTTCCGCGGTCTTGGCATTGAATCTTGCATTGCCGGCCCGCTTCTCCTTGCGGACCTTGGCGGCGTATAATTTGTGTTTTGCTTCTTCGTATTTATTCATGGTCACTTGTTTTTAATGCAATCTCCCGTTGACCCGCAACAAGAATATGTTCCCCCATCTCGTGTCCAAATATTCATGCAGTCCCAGGCTTGCTCCATTCTGGAGTCAAATATTTCTGATTCATACTTTGTCCGAACTACATCATTGGGTCTATGCGGAGGGAGCCACAGGAGTTTATTAGTCTCTATTTGCTTGTGGTCAATGTAACAACCTATGGCCAATGCCGCGATGTTATTTATTGCCAGTAACCATATCGAAACAACGCATACAATTTCGACCACCGACATATTTTTTCGCACCCTTTCCGATGCCTGCTTCGCTAGGGCTTCGGGGTAGCTATCCATTGATGCACCGTGAACCGCAGACAGGGCAGGCACCATTGCCCCACCCGTAGGCCGTGGACCCACATCTGGCGCAGGTCGGCACCCGCCGAGAGAACGGGAAGGCCACAAGTGACGCAGCCTCCCCAGCGGCGGATGACATGGCCCGGAACACACAGCCCAGGACCTTGAAAGCCTTGTAGATCAGCATTAGAAGTCGCTCCCTTCTCCGGCGTAATCCAAAACCGCCGTAAGAATCCGAGCCGCTTTCGGGTCTCCAGTCCGCATATCCAGTACCGTGTTTATGGCGGCCCGCATCTTTCGCACCATGCGGTAAAGGCGCACGTCTATAGATTTGGAATCCTTCGCGCCGTCGAAGAACTCGCTCCCAGCAATGTCTAAGAAGCGCTCTGTGTCGGTCAGTCCGATTGGCATAGAATCCTGCCCGGTTCAGCGCCGCGCCGAGCTCGCGGGCCCCAACTGTTGGTCAGAGCGTTTTTGTGTCTCCAGGGAATTGCTCTTTGATCTTTCCGTCTCCTTCTGGTTCATCTTCTTCGGACTTTGATTCCGTCTTCTCCGCCGTCGTTTCCTCCCAGGTCGTCGTCTCTTTTAGGTCTAGGGCGCTGTCTATGCCGCTGCGGAAGTCCCGGCTCGTCTCGTCAGCCTGGATGGCCTGCTGAATTTCTATGGACAGGGGCAGGAGCTTCGCCAGTTGGATGAGAACGGTCTTAAGGCACATAGCATCCGGGTTGGTATGCCATGGACTTTTACTGTTGAAGTCCTTGGCGTCCTTGTCATATGTCTTGGAGTGCTTGCGGCCATGTTCCATGCACTCCTCGACGCTCATGTAGCGGAATACCTTTCCTCCGCCCTGTAGGCCCGCTATGACGTAGAAGCCTTGGACCGCTCCGCGATCCCCCGTGGTGGGCTTATGGCGTAAGAATGCGTTGGTGCCATGCTCATAGGAAAAGTCGTCCTTTGCGTGGACGATTCCCCAATCCAGTTGTAGGCTCTTTTCATGATTGTAGAACAGGCTCGCCAAGCCCTTGTAACCGATTACGAACTGGGCTTCCTTTACCTTCTTCCATTCTCCGTTGACCTTGCGCGAGTTGCTGAACGGAAGGATGTAGGCCAGTCCGGCCACGGGCTCCAAACCCAACTGTGCAGATACGAACAGCGCCCCCAGGAAACTCTCCGGGGTGCATTCGGATAGTTGCGGGTTCTGTCGTATGCAGGTAAGCGCGATACGGACAAGCCGCTCGGGCCTCATGTGATTGGGCAGGCAGCGGGCCAATTCCTTAGCGGATTTCTCTATCAGACCGCGCAGGCCAGTCGTCTCCACCTTCGCCGAGTCCTTCTTTACGGTCGCCATGGTTGCCATTATTTAATCTCCTGTTTCTTTACCTTGATTTTCCCTATCCGCAGGACCCGACCCTCGCTGGGCTTCAGATACTTCGCGTAGACTTCCGGGGCATCATTCTTTAGCCTGTCGGTTTCTATCCGGTTAGTTATCTGATTCTTCCAGGTCACTCTATAGGTATCGGTCTTTCCGATGGCCGATCCCTTGAGCATGGCCCGCAGTTCATTGCGGGACGTCTCGATTTGCGCGTCTATCCCTTTGGAGTCGGCAACGAGGCCCGCGATGCTCTCGCACAGTTTGTTCGCCTCGTCAGTCAGTTCCATCTCCGGTTCTTCCTCTCCGACGGGGAATAGTTTGTAGAGGGTATCTGCGTCTGATTTTGAGACGTGCGGCATGACCTTCTGGATCACGAACTCCTGCCAGAAATGAACGAGTTTCCCAATTACCTCAGCCTCCAGAGACAAGTCGCGCTCGATGGTCTTGATTGCGAAACGGTGATTGCCGATGAGGCAGGCGATGTAGGCGCGGTCATATCCTGAGACGGCAAGCTCTTGGACTTCTTGCAGAATATAGGGGGCTGGTATTTCCTCCCCTTCCCACGCCTCATCGCTCCATGCCGATGCTGTCTTGCATTGCAGGATGGCCCGTTCTCCTTCCACCTTACGGTCCAGGTGGCAGGCCAGGAAGCTATGCTTTGGATGGTAAAGAGTTTCGTTTACCCGATGAACGCTCTTGCCTGTTTCCAGACAGAACCGCTTGGCTACGATCTCCTCGGCCTCTGTCCCGAACCATGTTTGCAACGTGTCCACCTGTTCGACGGGAATCTGCCGGGACTTCTCAGCCCACAACTGAAGCTGAGATTTCCATGGAGAGAGTCCCAGGGCGGCGGCGCACTCCGAGGCCCCAATGTAGTCCAGCCGTTCATCTAACTGTTTCTGAGTCAGTGCCATATTTTCTCCAAACTACAGAACGTGCCGTGGCTCGGCTTCACCGACCACGGCTATATTGGGCCATCCGGAGCCCGCAACTCTCCCTATCTGTTTGGGTCGGATGGCGATAGTCATAAATTGGCCCCAAACTTCGGGGCTTTTAGTCAGGCTGGCACCTTCTCCTCGATGGTCGTCCTGGTCGTGAGTTTGAACTGCGGCATGTCCACCAGAGTCAGGAATGCCACATTGCTGATAGGCATGTTTGAGGTCTTGCTGTACGGAATCCAGCCCTTGTCCTTGAAGTACTTGATATACGCCTCGACCTTGGTTCCGTCCTTCTTGGTGTAGATCCCTTCGTGCGTCACCGTCCTAGACAGTCTTCCCATTACATTCCTCCCTTGGCTTTCGCCAGAACGTGCCGGCGCATGGCTGTACCATCGCCGGCTGGATTGGTGGAGCGGGCAGGGATCGAACCTGCATGGTCCTCGGACCAGGAGATTTTAAGTCTCCCGCGTCTGCCATTCCGCCACCGCTCCAAATTGTCCGTGGATGCCCGCAGTTTATTTTCTTCGGTCGAGGCGTATCCCGGGGCGACCGGCCTGTCCCAGGGACATCCACGGAGTAAGGTGGGGCAACCAGGAATCGAACCTGGGACCGCCGACTTATAAGGTCGGCACTCTATCCACTGAGTTATTGCCCCGGAATCAAGTTGCACAAAATGTATGTTCATCTTCCTGTTCCATCAGCCCAAGTTTCTTAAGCATTGCCTCCGTAGAGCAAAATCTATTTTCGCGCCTATGTTTTATTTTGAATTTCGTTATTACTCCAAGACCCTTCGGACTTCTTTTTTTCAAAGCCTTAAAAAATGCCTCAAGATAATTGTCTGCATAAACCTCAACATTGTTCATGGGACCAGACGAAACTATCCAAAGCACGGAATCTCCAAATCGGCGGGACTCTCCTGCCTATCCCGCTTTCTTCCTTGCGGCATATCTACTTGGCCCCCACGAACTTTCCGCACTTCAAAACATAGAAGGTGTCTGCCTTGATGCGCTTTCCGTCCACCTTGGCCGTCTTGACGCCCACGACGCTCCAGGAGTAGTCGGCATTCTGCTTCCACTCAGCGCAGACGATCCAGGAGCCCTTGGCAGCCTTGGAGGACACCAGGACTCCCAGGGAGACGGCGATGGAGTCGCGCCCGGCGGTCGCGGCGTGCGCCTTGAACCCGGCGGTCGCTTGTGTCTCCTTCGACGCCTTCACCTTGGAACTGACGAAGCTCACCGCTGCCTGGGCCATGGCTTTGAAGGAGAGTTCCACCTTAACGACCAGGGAGGAACAGACGCGCTTGCTGTCGTCTCCTATCTCGTCACTTACGCCTTCGGCCTCCACCTCGGCGTATCGCGACGTAGCGGGAGGATAATAACTGAAGGCATCCAGGGGTTCATTAACGTAGTGTATTCCGCGTTTACAAAGAATTAGTTCTCCTTCAACCTTGGATTCCTTTCCAAACCCAAACTGTAACCCTCGACATTTCAGGTCCTTATCGAACCCCTTGATTCCAGTCATCTTGTCGCCCATGTTCATCTCCCCACGATTTCAAATCCACGCGCCGCCCACTCAGCCCCGTAGAACATCCCCGCAATCAGAGCGAGGGACACAATCACCGCGGCCAAAAGACCAGACCCATGGTCAGAGATGGCCCACCTAAGACCCGCCATCACCATGTCCCCAGGACCGGGACAGTAGCGCTCGAAGAAGCGATCGGCGGCGTCGGAGGGGGTCATTTTGGCTCCGCTTTGGCGATGGCGGCGCGGGCAATGAATTTTGCGGTCATAAAACTCACAGCCCCAGGTCCGGCGCAACTAACAAAACATTTACACGCTTCCAATAGTTCTTTTCTCTGTTCCCAGAGTTGGCGCTTGGTAACGGAGCGATAAGCATTGACTATAGCCATGGCTTCCGCATCGGTAATCTTCCCCGCAGTGTGCTTCCCCATTACTTCACCCCCATCCTCGCTTTCCAGTCGGCCATCTCCTGAGAGGTAGAAAAACCATACTTCTCATCCGCCTCTTCCCGGGTCAGGAAAACCCCGTTGTCGTCGAACCCGAGATTGGCCTTTCCATCAGAGAACGCCCTGGTCATCTCGATCTTGACTTTCTGGGGAATTTTCGCAGAGTCCAACGCGGCCTTGAATGCCTCCGCGTGGCTCTCCCCTGTGAACATCAGCGGGCCTACCTTGATCGCGGCTTTCATGATTTCCTCCCGTCCAGCGCGGACCTGAGTTCTTCTTTTGTGTAAACCGTGTGTTCAACAACCCATTTCTCCAGACAGGAAACGGGTACCAGCTTTTGCCTTCTTCCCTGCGGAACAAAACCTATCTCGCCAGATTTGAACTTACGAGAGATCCACCTGGGGGAACGACCCAGAGCCTTCGCGGCTTCAGAAACTGAGATGGCCAGGGGGTTCATTACCGTTTCTCCCATCCATCTATTGCCAGCAGAAAAACATTCACTCCGCCACGAAGTTGCAGGCGCAAAAGGTGTGGGCCGCTCGGTGGATTTTTCCCGGTGCAAATTCGTTTCATGGTCGCTGCTGGGATTCCGCACAAATGGGCGTACTGCTCACGAGTGAGCCCCATGTTCTCTCGGACGGCATCTATCAGCCGTCCATTAATGAACCCATGCGGCCTCGGCTCTGGCATGGGTGAACCTTGACGATTTTCAATCATGGGGTCATCCTTGAAGCATGAAGATTTGGTACAATCCGAGAGTCTGCGAAAAAATGGAGTGCGGCAGACCGGGACTCGCGCCCTCGCCAAAGGATGCAGGTGGGCCGATCTGCCGCACGAAGTTGTGTGGTAGAGTTGTTGGTGTTCTTTGTTCTTCCCATTGGCGAGGGCATCGTGTGCTTCCTATATAAAGTATACATCGTAT
>Ga0172381_10007314_pt1 | contig 10943 bp, 12 predicted proteins | sample Leawel6488metaG_FD_119754 | JGI IMG/M metagenome (GOLD analysis project Ga0172381, IMG submission 119754) | Leachate microbial communities from a municipal landfill in Southern Ontario, Canada - Leachate well 64-88 metaG | ecosystem: Engineered > Solid waste > Landfill > Unclassified | place... | reverse complement strand
ATAAATTTCCTGAAAATGTTGGACGTTGACTACAACTAGCAAATCGTTGTCGAGAGCTGTATCGACAACATGACGTACCCGATTCATAAAGTCGGTCGAGATGGCATAAGGCGGATTGACATCTGAGTTTGTCGACCAGCTTATCGGTAGCCGGACCGAATTGAAACCGGCCGATTTTATCAGAGGGAAGAACTCATCCTCGATTATTACGCCCCAGTCGCCTTCATTGGGCGCTTCCAGAGCATTGCCGATGTTGATGCCGGGATTGAGTTTTTGATTAATTTCAAAAGATATTGAATCCACGCCGGGCGCCTTGGAACAACCCTTACTTAAAAATATTCCGAGTATTAAGATGACACTAAGATTTGTCCTGTTCATTTAACAACCTCAATTTGAATTATCGATTGAATGAAAGATAATACATAGACTATTAAATTTCAAATTAATCCTGCTGACATAACATATGAGGATAATTCCTTGCATAAGGAAATTATAAAAATTAAATTTACCCGCTTTATTGAATTTAGTCAGAACAATGTTTGAACAACTACAAAATGGTTTCGGTACAATAATAAAATCCCTGCGCGGAGAAGGGCGGATTACCGAGAGTAATATCGCCGACACGATGCGGCAGATCCGACGGGTATTGCTGGAAGCCGATGTCAATTATAAAGTCGTCAAGGAATTTGTTCAGGCGGTTCAGGAAAAAGCGATCGGTGTCACTGTTGCGAAAAGCCTGACGCCCGGGCAGCTGGTCGTAAAAATCATTAATGATGAATTAACTCACTTGCTCGGTGATAAAAATCGCAATTTAAAGGAAGCCGCTATTCCGCCGTCAATCATCCTGCTGGCTGGTCTGCAAGGTAGCGGTAAAACGACCTGCGCCGCTAAACTGGCTCATCATCTGATGCAGAAAAATCATACACCGGTTTTAGTGCCAGTCGATATCTATCGCCCGGCCGCCGAAGAACAGCTGGAAACTTTAGCCAAACAGATCGCGGTGCCGTGCTTTAGGCAAAATAGCGAAGTAGTCGGACGCATCCAGGACGCAATCACCTTCGCCCGTCAGCAACATCGCGATACTCTGATTATCGACACTGCCGGACGCCTGCATATCGATGAGAAAATGATGGCAGAATTGAAGACTATCAAGTCCGTAATTAAACCGCACAATATTCTGCTGGTCGTCGATGGAATGACTGGTCAGGATGCCGTCAACACGGCGACTTCTTTCAATGAGCAGATCGATGTCGACGGTATAATTCTGACCAAAATGGACAGTGATGCGCGCGGCGGTGCGGCCTTAACTATCGTAAAAACTACTGCCAAACCGATTATGTACATGGGTACCGGCGAAAAGATCAGTGATTTTGAGATTTTTCATCCGGAAAGAATTGCAGGGCGCATTCTTGGAATGGGCGATGTCGTTTCGCTGGTCGAAAAAGTCCAGGCGAACATCGATACAGAAGCCATGATTGGTTTGGAGAAAAAATTCAAAAAAGAACGGTTTACCCTGGAAGATTTTCTATTACAGTTGAAACAGGTAAAAAAATTGGGACCACTCGATAACCTTATAGATCATTTACCTGGAATGGCCAAAATGCATCCGGGCAATCAAAAAGTAGATGAAAAAGAACTTCATAAAGCGGAGGCGATAATTCAATCGATGACGCGCTCCGAACGGATTAAACCGGATATTATAAATGGCAGTCGGCGACGTCGGATCGCACTGGGTAGTGGTACTCAGCCGCAGGATGTCAACCGCCTGCTCAATCAATACTGGCAGATAACTAAACTGATGAAACAGATGGGACGCATGAAATTGCCAAAAAACATGTCTGCCTACGGATTAGGACTATAAATAAAAGGAGGCACTTAGTGGCAGTAAAAATCAGATTACTACGGATGGGCAGAAAAAAGAAACCTTTTTATCGAATCGTAGCAATTGATACCAAAAGCCGTCGCGATGGACGGTATCTTGACAAAGTTGGCTATTACGATCCTTTGACTAAACCGGCGACCGTCAAGATCGATAAAGAAAAAGTACTCGATTGGTTGGAAAAAGGCGCAATCCCTTCGGATACCGTATTCAATCTTTTGCAGAAAGAAGGAATTGCACTGGAATGGCATCTGATTCGTAATAAGGTCAGCGACCAGGCCAGAAATATCGAAATCCAGAAGTGGGAACTTTCACGCAAGCAAAGCGCTGAAGCCGTTGAGGTTGAAGAAAAACCCCAAAAGACTACCGGCAAAAAGACTAAAGCGGTCAAAGCAACTGAAGAAGAAGCAAGCCCTGAGACCGAGGCGCCGGAAGAAACTTCGGCAGTCTCCGAGGAAGAGGTGCCAGAAATCGAACCTGAACTGGCAGAAGCTCAATCCGAGGATTCTATAAAAGAAGAAAAAGAATCCGAACCGGAGACATCTGAGGAAGTAACAAAAGAAGAAAAACCGGAAAGCTCCCAGGAAGAGACCGAAGAATCTCAGCCGAAAGACTGAGTATTTTAATTAAAACGGGATTCTTTAAGCATTTATTACTAAATTTCATAGGCAGTTTTTTGAGAGACTAATGTCAACTGAAATCAGAATAGAGGAGTGATAGTGATGAAAGAGTTCGTTGAAATTATCGTAAAAAAATTAGTTGACCATCCGGACGAAGTCAAAGTGGTACAGGTGGATAGTGAAAAAACTACCATACTGGAACTCTCGGTCAAAGAAGGCGACCTTGGCAAAGTGATTGGTAAGAAAGGGCGAACCGCTCGGGCTATTAGGACATTATTAACTGCCGCCGCCGCCAAACAAGGTCAAAAAAGAGCGATCTTAGAAATCATCGAATAAGTTTTAAAATGGATCGTTTGGTACTGTCGCCGTTGGGATCCATTTTGAAAAGTCATGGCTTAAAGGGGACAGTCCTTTTAAGACTCGGCTCTCTGAAAAAAGAGCTCAATAATATGCCAAAGGTGCTTTGGCTGGGCGAAAATGAGCAGACCGCACGACCGTGGCTTGTCGATAACCTGCAGATTAGCGCCAAAAATGTATATTTGAAATTGCGAGAGATTAATTCCCGAGAAGAAGCAGATTATCTTTGCGGACTTATAGTTTTTATTCCGACAGATAATGACGCGGCGGATGCATTATTCGATCTAATCGGCTACCGGGTCAGAGTAATTGATTCCTCTGCCGATTTTGGCATTATTGAGTCAATCGATAAAATCCATCCGCAGGCGCTGTTCGTCGTGCGATTTAAAAAGAGAACCATCCTGGTGCCAGCCGTTGCCGAGCTGATCGAGCGGATCGATCATGACCATCAGACCGTTATTTTTAAAGCTATCGAAGGTTTATTTCCTGTATGAAAATCTATATCGTAACCGCTTTCCCGGGAATGATTACAGCCTGTCTGGCAGAAAGCATGTTTCGCAAAGCCGTCGAAAACGGAGGCGTCGAGTTTAATGTCTGGAATCTGCGGGATTTTACGCGTGATAAACATAAACAGATCGACGATAAACCGTACGGCGGCGGAGCTGGCATGATTCTGAAACCGGAACCCTTCTTTCGGGCTTGCGACAAAATCGTCAAATTAACCGGACGCAAGAAACCGCGCGTTATTTTCCCGACACCACAAGGGAAATTATTCAACCACCAAATAGCGGTTGACTTGGCCAAAGAAACAGATTTGACATTTTTTTGCGGACATTACAAGGGCGTGGATGAAAGAGTCATCGCCAACTTGGTAACAGATGAAATCAGTATCGGTGATTATGTGCTTACCGGTGGCGAACTACCGGTGCTCGTGATGCTCGATACGATTATCCGGCACATTCCCAGCGTCTTGCATTCCTACGAATCGGCCGAGACCGATTCATTTGCCGACAATCTGCTGGAAGGCCCGATTTATACGCATCCGCGGGTTTACCGACGGAAGAGTGTCCCGGAAGTTTTAACTTCCGGCAATCATGCCAATATTACTGCTTGGCGCCAGGAACAGCGTATAATCAGAACTCGCCACAGAAGAAGTGATTTAATTGAAAATTCGAATAATATGAAATCGGAGGATAAAAGTAATGGACAAATTAACCGCCGCAGTCGCGGATCAGTTTAAAACCGATATTCCTGAATTCAAACCAGGTGATACCGTCGCGGTTGAAGTTAAAATCATCGAAGGCGATAAAGAACGCATTCAGACTTTCCAGGGAGTCGTAATTGCCCGGAGCGGCAGTGGTGTCAGTGAAACCTTCACTGTTCGCAAAATGTCGAATGGGATTGGCGTTGAAAGAATCTTTCCGGTACATTCACCGAAAATCTCTAAAATTGAACGCCTCACGATCGGTAAAGTACGTCGCGCCAAATTGTACTATCTGAAAAGTTTACGCGGGAAAGCCGCTAAAATTAAGACAAGAGATAAATAGATTACGCGTTGAATATTAACCGATTGACTTGCGGTTTAATCCTGATTATTGAAAGATAAAATTTATCCCTGCCAGTAAGAGAAATACTCCGTACATTCTCTTTATGAGTTTCGCTGGTAGTTCGATTGCCGCTAAGGCTCCTATCAAAGCTCCGCCTAATAAACCCAAACCAATTAAAAGCGCTGAGGCCAATTGCAACTGTCCACTTTGGTAATAAATCAGGACGCCCGGTAATCCAACCGGAAAAAGCAATGCCGCCAGTGAAGTGCCTACGGCTTTTTTATAAGGATATTTGAAAATTGATATAAGCGCCGGTACGATTATGACCCCGCCACCGATTCCGAACAATCCGGCCATGATACCAGCCACCACTCCTAACCCTATGAAGAATATAGCCGGAAAGGATTGGTCTGATGCTTCATGAAATTCCATTTTAAGCGGTTTTGATTTGGTGTCGAAAACCGCTTTGAGATCAAGGTAAGTCAAGGCGACATACACCAGGAATATACCGTATAGTCGTTTCAGGATCGGACCGGGAATTTCCAACGCCGAGAATGATCCGCCGGCAACTCCCATGAAAATTCCCAGGGCGATTAATAATGCCGGTCGGACGGCGACCATCTTCTCTTTGTAATATGTCAAGACCGCCAGAATGCCGACTGGCAGGAGTAAGGCCGCAAGAGAGGTGCTGTTGGCCGCCAGTTGCGAAAAATGAAAAAACCAGATCAGAATGGGTACAATTACAATTCCTCCTCCGATCCCGAATAATCCGGATAGAATCCCGGCAAATAGTCCGATCAGTACAAAAAGTATTGGTGTAGTCATTAAGCGTTACTCATTATTAGCGTCAACGATACGAAAGAATTATCTAAAATCCATAAGAAAATTGTACGAAACAGTAAAAAACAGTACTCAATTATAAGTGATATTTTGATCTCTTCCAATCTGACTTTATGTCCTAAAAGGAAACTGGCACATCATTTGTAAAATACCATGCGCTATTTGAGCGATAAAAAAATGCGAACGACAAATAATAAATCAATTTGAAAGGAGAAATTCTATGGCAATTAAACCATTAGCAGATCGAGTTTTGGTGAAACCGCTGGTTTCTAATGAGAAAACCGCTGGCGGTATTTATCTGCCTGACACTGCAAAAGAAAAACCCCAGGAAGGTACCGTTATCGCCGTCGGTCCGGGGAAAGTATCTGATGATGGCAAGAAAATCGCGATGGAAGTCAAAGTTGGAGATCGCGTTCTGTATGGAAAATATTCCGGTACGGAAGTCACGCTTGATGGTGAAGAACATCTGATCATGCGTGAAAGTGATATTTTTGCAATTCTTTAATAATCAATATAAAGGAGTCAGAAATGGCAAAACAAATCGATTATGAGATACAAGCCAGGACCGCCCTGAAAAATGGTGTGGATAAACTGGCAAATGTCGTGAAAGTAACGCTGGGTCCCAAAGGACGCAACGTCGTGATTGAAAAGAAATTTGGCGCCCCGACGATCACTAAAGATGGTGTCACGGTTGCCAAGGAAGTCGAGTTGAAAGACAAACTCGAAAATATCGGCGCCCAGATGGTAAAGGAAGTAGCTTCCAAAACCTCGGACATTGCCGGTGACGGCACCACGACCGCAACCGTTCTGGCGCAAGCCATAATTGCCGAAGGCATCAAGAACGTGACAGCCGGAGCCGATCCGATGGATCTGAAGCGGGGTATCGATACGGCTGTGCATGAAGTCATCAACAGCCTGCAAAAAATCAGTAAAGCCGTCACCAACAGCAAAGATGAAATTGCCCAGGTTGGTACGATTTCGGCTAACAATCGTAAAGTTCGCCGCATGTTGAAAGACGACGCCGGCAAGGAAGACATCGTTGAAGTACCGATTGGCGTTCTGATTGCCGAAGCCATGGAAAAGGTCGGCAAGGAAGGTGTCATTACCGTTGAGGAAGCAAAAAGTACGCTGACGACTCTGGATTTGGTCGAAGGTATGCAGTTTGATCGCGGCTACATTTCGGCCTATTTCGTCACAAATGCCGAAGCCATGGAAACGGTTCTGGAAGATGCCTACCTGTTGATTTATGACAAGAAGATCAGCAATATGAAAGACCTTCTGCCGATTCTGGAAAAAGTTTCCCAGATGGGTCGCTCACTCTTGATTATTGCCGAAGACGTGGAAGGCGAAGCCCTGGCGACTCTGATCGTCAACAAACTGAGAGGAACATTACGGGTCGCGGCTGTGAAATCTCCGGGTTTTGGCGATCGCCGCAAAGCCATGCTGGAAGATATTGCCGTACTGACCGGCGGCAAAGTAATTTCCGAAGAGGCTGGTTATAAGCTAGAAAATGCCAATGTTTCATATCTCGGAAGCGCCAAACGGATCGTGATTGATAAAGACAACACGACAATCGTCGAAGGCGCTGGCAAATCCGAAGATATTAAAGGCCGTATCAAACAGATCAAAGCCCAAATCGAAACCACGACTTCGGATTATGATAAGGAAAAACTTCAGGAACGGTTGGCAAAACTTTCAGGCGGAGTCGCCGTCCTGAAAGTCGGTGCCGCTACCGAAATCGAAATGAAGGAGCTCAAAGCATTAGTCGAAGACGCTCTGCATGCAACCCGGGCCGCTGTCGAAGAAGGTATCGTGCCGGGTGGTGGAGTAGCTCTGATCAGATGTATCCCCGCTCTCGATAAGATCAAAGTATCGGGCGATCAAATGGTCGGCGTTAAAATTATTAAACGCGCTCTTGAGGAGCCGCTTCGTCAGATCGCTAAAAATGCCGGTCACGAACCGTCCATAGTTGCTCAGAAAGTCAAAGAAGGTAAAGATGACTTTGGCTTTGACGCTTATCAGGAAGAATATATCAACCTGTATAAAGCCGGTATTATCGATCCGACTAAAGTAGCCCGCATTGCCCTGCAAAATGCCGCAAGCATTGCCGGACTGATGCTGACTACCGAAGCCGTCGTTACCGAAATTCCGGAAAAAGAACCAGCCGCTCCGCCCATGCCTCCGGGTGGCGGAATGGGTGATATGTATTAATAAAATGAAAATCCCTTCCATGAAGAGCCTCTGTATCTATCAGAGGCTCTTCTTTTTTTTTATGGATATTCTGTTTCTTTGTGAATAATTTTAGACGGATTTTTAAAATATATAACTTTAGATCAAGGAGGAATTATGGCTGGAATATGGGACGATATTAAAAAAAGTGTTGGTGGATTTGCATCCAAAGCCGCTGAAAAAGCCGGAGAGTTTACGCGGGAAGCGGCTGAAAAAGCCGAGGAAATGACTCAACTCGGTAAAGTTAAGCTGGATCTTTTTCAGATAAAAAGAGACATCGAGAAAAAATACACGGAATTAGGTATTATGGTTTATGGTCTTCTGAAAAAAGCTAAGAAACCCAACATTTCCGGAAATGAGAAAGTGATTAAACTGGCAGAAGATCTTAAAAATCTGGAAAAACAGGTCAAAGAAAAAGAAGCGCACTATCAGAAGATCCGCAGTATCGTCAAAGAAGACGATGATACCACACCAACTGCTCCAGCTGAATCCAAAACAGCTAAAAAGGCTTAATCAGAACTTTGTTGGCCGGAACTGGCCATGACTAATTTGCAGTCATTAAAAAATAACCTTAGGGATCCTTCGAGTGAGGTATTGCGGCGCTATTTCGAGGAGATAAGCTCCGAAAAACCACTCACTCCGGATCAAGAGGTTGAACTGGCAAAAAAAGTCAAAACCGGTGATAAGGAAGCCCTTGACCGACTCCTAAAGGCTAATTTGCGGTTTGTGGTATCCGTAGCAAAAAAATATCAAGGCTACGGCTTATCCCTGCTGGATTTAATCAATGAAGGCAATATTGGATTAATCAAAGCGGCACGTCGCTTTGATGAGACCCGCGGTTTCAAATTCATTTCGTATGCCGTTTGGTGGGTGCGGCAAACCATTTTACAGGCAATTTCGGACTATTCACGCTTGGTGCGCCTGCCGCTTAATGTCGTGGGAAGTTTAAATAAAATCACCAAAATTACGACCGAATTCGAACAGGATTATGAACGTGAACCCACCCATGAAGAAATCGAATTGATGTTGCAGAATGAAAAAATTGACATCGATTCAGCCCGCCAGTTATCAGAGGGCGCTATCAGCATCGACGCTCCCATAGGCAATGATCAGAGTAGTACGTTGCAGGATATATTGCCCGGACAGGATGATAACGATCCGGTATCAGGTCTGACTCAGGCATCATTTCACTTTGAAATCAAGCGGGCTCTGGGAACTCTGGATAAGAGAGAAGCCTATGTCTTATGCCTTTATTTTGGTATCGACCAGGAATTACCACTCAATCTCGAAGATATTGCTGAACGTCTGCACCTGACTCGCGAAAGGGTTCGCCAAATTAAAGAAAAAGCCCTGAGAAAATTGCGACATAATCGACGCGCATTGAATCTGAGGGGTTTTCTTGGATAAGAAAATAGTTGACTTAATTCAAACTATTGATTAAAATTCACACTGAATTGAGAAAACCGGGCGAAAGATTAACTAACTAAATGATAAAAGTACCCAAACTTTTATTTGTATTGAATACCCGGAAGAACGTGCGTTCGTTCTCGATCACCTGGGGTAAGATGATCACCTTAATAACGGTGGGTATTTTCTTGTTCACCTTTATAGTTATCCTGGGAGCTAATTTTCTTTCCAACATAGTTTATCAAACTAAGTTGACTCGTCTGCGGAAAAACAATAATCGTCTGGTTACCACTTTTTACGATTTGAATTATCGGATTCAGAAAATGGAATCCGATATTAACGTTTTGGTGGAAAAAGATAAGGCGCTCCGCACCTATAGTGATCTCCCGACAATCGATCAGGATATCCGCAAGCTCGGTGTTGGAGGTCGTTTAATGCCCAAATCCGATGAATTGGATGAACTACTTCCCGGCAGTGATATAAAAGTCTCGGAATTAGTCAATAATCTTGACCGCCTAGCCCGCGAGGTAAAATTTGAGCGTCTCAGCTATGAGACGATTTATGATGCTTTTAGAAATCGTTCGGATCAGATTCAATCCACGCCTTCAATCAGACCAGTCTATACTGGATTTATCAACGACGGTTTTGGGTATCGGCGTGATCCTTTTACCGGGCGCCGTGAATTTCATTATGGAATTGATATAACCTCTCCGAGTGGTACACCGGTGTTCGCTACAGCCGACGGCGTCGTGGGTGAAGCGCGCTACCAGGGAGGTTATGGGAACGTAGTAAAAATTAACCACGGTTATGGTTATTCAACGATATATGCGCATCTATCCAAAATAAACGTTAGGGGCGGCGATACTGTCCGAAGAGGTCAAAAGGTTGGAGAAGTTGGTGCATCCGGACGCTCAACCGGACCGCACCTGCATTATGAAGTGAAGCAATTCAACATCAACAAGAATCCACTCGACTTTTTCTTCTCCGGTTATATTCGTTAATTACCAATCTACTCTCAATATTTAGACCTAAACGCGTTTTTATTTAAAAAACCGCTTTTATATTATAAATTTCGGTAGTTACAATGGATGCAAAGAAATATTATATCGAAACCTACGGCTGTCAAATGAACCAAGCCGATTCTGAGTTGATAGCCGGTCTGCTTCAGGATGTTTGCTATCGACCGACATCCAATCCTGAAAATGCCGATATAATTCTGATCAATTCTTGCAGTGTACGTGAAAATGCCGATCGCAGAGCCATCGCGCGACTATCGCAATTTAAAAGTTTAAAAAAAAGTAAACCGGAGCTTTTACTCGGTTTGATCGGTTGTGTAGCGCAAAGGGATCAAGGTGCCATTCTGACCGATAAGAAATACGTAGATTTGATTCTGGGACCGGATACCTATCGCAATTTACCTGAGATAATTAGTCAAGCCCAAACCCCGTACGTCGATGTAAATCTATCACGAACGGAAGTTTATGACGATCTTGTTCCAATCCGCAGTAGTACCGTCAACGCCTGGGTATCTATTATGCGCGGTTGTAATAAATTTTGCAGTTTTTGTATTGTCCCCTATTTGCGTGGCCGCGAACGCAGTCGCTCACCGCTCAGTATTGTCAACGAGATTAAAAAGGCGCTGAAAGACGGTCATAAGGAAGTGACCTTACTGGGACAAAATGTCAATTCTTACCATTATGCCGAATATCGCTTCCCGGAATTGCTCGAAGCAGTCGCCGCCATTCCGAATCTGCGCCGGATTCGTTTTACTTCGCCTCATCCGCGCGATGTCAATGAGCAGATGTTGGAAGTTATGCGCTCGCATCCCAACATTTGTAAGCAGATCCATCTGCCATTGCAAGCCGGTTCTTCCCGCATCCTGAAGCTGATGAATCGTACCTATGATCAGGAGCATTATCTCAGAGTCGTCAAGATGATCCGCACCTATCTGCCGCAAGCGGCTCTCACAACTGATATTATCGTCGGCTTCCCGGATGAAACTTCAGATGATTTCGAACAGACTTTAGAGGTAATGCGGGCTGTCAAATTTGATACGGCTTTTAT
>Ga0172381_10007313_pt1 | contig 10944 bp, 10 predicted proteins | sample Leawel6488metaG_FD_119754 | JGI IMG/M metagenome (GOLD analysis project Ga0172381, IMG submission 119754) | Leachate microbial communities from a municipal landfill in Southern Ontario, Canada - Leachate well 64-88 metaG | ecosystem: Engineered > Solid waste > Landfill > Unclassified | place... | reverse complement strand
CAGTTGTGAATGTAGGTTTTTTCTCGTATGATGCGAAATAGTTTTCATCTTCATACGTAATAGTTCCCGCTGTTGATGTGATTCTACTGTTTTTTTCAACAGAATTAATACGCAGCATTAATTCCCCCGTTGTTGTTTTCGTAAATGTCGGGCTACCTGTCACAAGTCTTATGTTTAACGTAGTGTTATAATCAGAAGTATAAACCGCATCGCCAAGAAAATTGCAGTTTGCGTCAATAATAGAACCCGTTACTTTTGTCGAACTAAATACAATGCCATCTGCGAATGAAATTACCACTCCTTGAACGTAATGAACTTCGCCAAATGTTACCGTTCCCGATACTGTAATGTCTTTTGTTACTTCTATTCTATGCGCTGTTGTAAGCGCAAGTGCTGTTTTTAAGTCTGTTTGATTTGATACGATTATTTTTCCCGAAGTTTTTACATTTTTTCCGTCTGTTGCGGAATATATTGATACTTCGTTTACTGTTGAAGATGCTGGACCTGCTACCTTCAATCCTAATTCATCAACTAATCCAGTTACCGAAGCAATTGGAATATTACCACCATTTGAATCGTCTGAATGGTCGTGAACTGCCTTACATAATAAAGTAAGTGCATTTTCATTATATTGATATAATATTACATTTATTGAATCTGTTATAAATTGACCGTTTTGTAAATCTTCAACAACCCATGAAATTGAATCACTAGATGTGTATTTCTTAAAAGAATCACTTGTTATATATATATCTCCTATGTTTGGATTTGCTGGCAAATCTACTTCTAATCCTATGCCTAAAGTTGCAATGATATTCCTAATCTGAGTATCAAAATTCAATGGAACAAATACGCCTTGCTCATTTACAATCCCAGCATTGCCGAAAAAATCAAATGAATATGCTCTTGTATTTTCAGGAGGTATATTAAAAACTGCTGTTTTTTTTATGTTTACTTGTGCCATTACATTAGATTTATTTGTCCATTATTATTTATTTGCCCGTCGACTTGTAACGAAAAAGTATTATAATCATAATTCAAAGGAATATCGAGAACGTCGGTTTCTTCTATAATTGTCTTAACGCCTCCAATTACACTCCCATTCAATTTTATGCCAACCGCAGTACTATTTGAATCACATTTTTTTGTCATTACTCCGCCGATAATTTGATAGAAATAATCCTTATCAGACGGGTAATAAAAACCTAATTCAAACCAAAATTCAGAATCATTTGTCAATGCTAGAATCTGTATTTCTGTTCCAAAAATAAACTCTGGTGTTATAGTATTAGCCATGTATTTTCGTCTCCTATTATATTTGTAATCTGATTATTTGTAACGCTCGTCCTATTTATATTATAAATACTTTGTTTATTCGTAAAGTTACTATTTTTAATTGAAAAAATCAAGCCTTTTGGCAAAACGTCTCCAAATTTTAAAGAACAATCACTTGTATTTGTGAATTTCTTTGTCAAAGACTTTATTTCAAATAAACCATCTATTTGAAAAGGCTCTGAAACTATTCGAACTAAGTCTCCTATTTCAAGGACTATATTATTCATTTGAATGAAATCTTTATCTACATTTGCATCAAATTGTTCAAGTCCTTTAGATTGTTTTTCTAAATACTCTTGTGTTGCTAATATAAGCCTTTCTTTTGCATTATTAATATAACTTTCTGGAGCTGTGAAGTCAAATATTTTATAAGTGTCTCCAATTTCTGCAAATATTAAGTCATTTGGATATTGACCGCTTTCATCTGAATAAGTATCCATGACTATATTACCATTATAACTGATGTTAAAAGTTAGCCCAATTAATTTTCCTGTTAAAAATGTAATCTTTGGTACTATTCCACTTAGAAGATAATCATTTATATTGAAGTCTAAATTACTATCGCTAAAAGAAAGCGTACTGATTATAGATGTTACCGTACCAGTATATTCTGGTTTAATGTCAAATTCCTGTACACTTTCTATTCTGCCATATAAATCAACATTATTTTCTAATCTACTTTCTCCGTCGACTCCTTCAAAGCAAAGTCTATTTTCCGTAAGCAAATTACTATCGTAAGTTAATCCAGAACTAGATGTTCGAGGCGGCATATTTTCAGTAGACCCATAGCCATATACTACCGTTTCTATATTCTCGCTCTCAACTCTTATTCGTGTCAAATCAATAAATCCAAGAAGCGTTCCAACTTGAAATACATATGATTTTTCAGTATTTTTTTCATCAAAATTAAGAGTGTTTTTTTCTAAATACCAACTAATTTTAAGCTGATTACATATTTCAGTAATTGCATCAAAAACATTCCAATTATTGAAATTTATCGTTATTGTATCGGTTTCCTTAAATTTTCCTATTTGATATTGTAAAGTACCACGATTAAGATTTTCAACAATAAATTGAAGAAACGTCTTCGCATTACCAGTTAGCGGGAATTTGTAATCTTTATAAAATCCATTTGTTTTTTGAGTAGTTAGAAATACTTTCGTCTTTCTAAGTTCATGAATACCTCCTTCAAATATACACTCGTATTGATAATTTTTAGGATTCTCAATTACTTTTGGCTTTTTATTAATAGAATATAATTCTCCTAAATAAAAAATACAATCACCTATTCGTATATCTAAAAATGAGTTAGAAATAAAATTCAATCTAATAATATCTTCTTGTTGTTTAATTTGTGAAATTTCAGAAGAATCACTAGGTTTTATTTGTACAACTAATAAACCGTTTCTAAATATATTATATATCATTTTATTATGCCATTATTACGTTAACCGTTGCTGATATTCTTACGTAATTAATATTTCGTTTTGCACGCACATATAAAGACCTTCCTGGTTCTGCCATTTCTAAATCAAGATCAGCATTGATATTTACTACATATGTTCCCGATGCTGGTCTTTTAATATTAAAAGTTTTAAACTCTCCTCCGTTCGTTGTTTCTACCAACAAAACAATAGTAACCATATCCATAACATGTCCTGATACATGAAAACTGTCAGGGGTTAAATATAGAACATTAAATGTCTCCATACTATCTGCATAGTATCCAGCTGACCATTGTGCTGTTTTATATGACTGATTGAAATATACAGGTGCGTTTTGTTGTCCGAAAAAATCTTTTGCCCATTGAGCTTGCATAACACCCTGTTTATTACTTGGAATCATTGCATATGAATCACCAGACTTTGCTGTTATTTCAGCATCTGTAGCAAGCCTTCCAATTCCTTTAACTGCATTTGTCATCACACTATCATAAAACGCCTTTGGTGTCATTGCTTGATAGTTATTAGCATTAGCTGTTACTACTGCATTTGTGATTAAAGTAGCCCATTTAACCTTTTTAGCATCTGAAAATGAAGTACCATCTACAGCCAAATACATTGTAGATAATAATGCTGATAATTCAGTACTTAATACTTCACTCGGTAAATCTTTTATTCTCGCATCTACTCCCATTATATTAGTTTTTTAATAATAAATTTGTACTGTTAATTAAAAATGTATTAATACTATTTATTAGTATTCTTGCTCTTCTTATTTCTATAAAGCCTATTTTTAATTCCGTAGAATCGCCTCCTACTTCATTAAATACTTGTAAAGTTACATCAAAAATTCCAGCAGTTGTATAAATATGTATAGGATTTTTTTCATTACTTCCCGAACCATCACCAAAATTCCAAGAATACGTAAAAATATTGCCTGTCGACGTGTCTGTAAATTGTATTTCTTCGGGAGTAATGCCAATCACTTTATCGGCTGTAAAATTAGCTTGTAAAGCTGTTACATTTGCAACATCTTTATCTACGTCAATAATAATATCAATTAGTTCATTTGAAGCATAATCTTTTGAATAAGTGCCCGAATTACTTACTATTCCATTGTCACCATTACCCCAATAAATTAAAGCAGTTTTACCTTTTGTGTAAGAAATTGAAGCAGATAAAGCAGTAATTGTAGTACTGTATTTAATCGCATTCGGGTTTACGTCTTTTAATCCTAATTTAAAAACATATAAACTATTCTGTTCACGAATATTAATATCTGGTACTATAGTGCTTGACCTTTCACATAAAAAGCATTCACGTATATTTCTTTCTGAATCTCTAAAAGATAGTACAAATACTTTTTTTGTAAAAATATATTCTATTAATACTTTCACTAAATTGTAAGCAGTCACTTCATTTGTCGATTCGCAAATACAACTTAATGTAAATTCTTTTTCTTCATATCTATTATTTGATAGATTTCTATCAACTCCTGACTTATCACTCCATATTCTTTCATCTTGTCGCTCCGAAGGAAAAGCAAATGCACCAGTATAATCATTACAAATTATACCATACTCACTAAGTGGCTTATTATCTATTAATACTATCATATATTTTCAAGTTTTTGATACGTTTTTCTTGTGTTTTCTGCTATCTCTGGCAAGAATGACGTATCATCCTTTATTTTTCCTAACATTACTAAATTACTTACTGCCAAATCTAAAGCATTTTCACTGTAATTTGCTATCCTTTCATTGCTCAACATCATTGCTCCAATTCTGCCAACTATCATAGATCCAGTATCCTCTGTAATTGATTGCGTTATTGCTCCAGATTTTGCAATTGAAGTTTGAGTATCGGTACTACTTGGATTGAATGCACTATCAAAACCAGCATTGGAAGCTAATTCATCAGCTAATTTATAAGCATCTGAAATAGTAGTAGACATTCCGTCTACGTCGCTATAGAATTTTCCTAACTCATCTACTATTCCTTTCTGTAATTCAGTAGAAGAAATACCGCCACTTGCATAGTCTTTACCTAAAGATTCAGTCGCATTATTCAATTCATCAATAATAGGTTGTAAAAATGCAAATTGTATTGTTTTATCTGTGAAATTCTCAATCATTTTTGACATTGAATCTCCTAAACCTTCCATTGCATCAGTACCATTTGTATAGGCATCTCTGAATGATTCTGTAATACTATCACCTACGCCTCCAAATATACTAGAAATAAAGTTTCCAAATTCCGCATATGATTTTTCAGCTTCATCAGTATAAGTGAGCAATTGCTCTAATCCAGCCTTGCTTACTTCTGAAACTTTTCCAGAATTTACAACTGTTTGTGCTAATTCTTTATTTAAATTACCCTCTGCATCTATTAAGTCAGGGTAAACATTAAGTAAACTATCGTATTCATCTGCAATACCTATAACGTTTGCAAGTTTTCCTTTATCTTTTGTTTTATAAGTAATTCCAGACAAGGCATTTTCTAAGTCACTTTTTGAACTATTAACGTTGCTAAGTGCCATTGTTTGAGCAATACCATTATCCGTTTTCGTATTAGCTTGTTTTTCATTGTTTTTTTGTATGCTTAATAATGCTTCTTTTTGTAGATTTAATGACTTATTATAATTATCAAGCCCATTAAGTGCCTTACTCCAATCTTGAGAACTGAAATACGATTCTTCTATTTTATTTCTTTCGAGCAAACTTAAATTAAGTGCTGTTTGTGTTTCAATTTCAAGAACATTTGCATCTATTTTATTTTGTTGTATTTGTGAAGAAACATTTGTTATAGCATTTACTACTTTTATCGCCGCACTTATTACCGCTAATGTTACCGTAGCTTTTTCTATTGCTCCCATGCCTTCTTCAACTAATTTGAAAGCATTTGACATCTCAACTATTCCACCTATTGTATTACCTATTCCTTTGAATAATACAGATAAATTATCACTTCCATTTGATAATGAATCTGCGAATGAATCAGTAAGAGTTCTTATTTCATTTAATAATTCAATTTTATCTTTGAAATCATTATTATCTTCAGCTCCTTTTTTACCTAAATTTTTTATCGATTCATCTAACTTATCAATCATCGCTTGATAAATAAGTATTTGTTCAGGATCTTTCTCATTAATAAGTTTTTCGCTTAAAACATCTCTTGTATTTTGTAACGCATCTTTAACTTTTTCGCCACCGTCTTCTATTATTTGAGGTAATGTATTATTAAGCCATTCTTTATATTGTTCATTTTGCAAAATAGTTGATTCATCGAATGCTTTTAAAGCAGATTGTTTTTGTTTTTCTGCAACATTTGCTCTATCTTTATATCCATTATCTAGTTCTTTTTTAATATCTTCATCATATTTTTTTGCAATATCACTACGTTTTTCTAGATATGTTTTATACTCATCCAATTTATCTTGTAATTGCTTTGCTGTTTCAGAAGATAAAGTAGAAATAGCTACTTTAGTATCAATTATTTGCTCTGTAATTTTTGATTTTTCGAGATTATCAGCAGTTAATTTCTTTTTTTTATCTAAATAAACTAAATCATTTTCAAGTAATTGTTTTTTTAATTCGTCGTCGGTTTTTAATGTTTTTACTGCATTTAATTTTATTTCATTTATCGTATTTTGATTTGATAATTCAAGAGCTTTTAATGCTTTTTCATTATTTTTTTTGTCAATTTCTTCTTGTTTTTTATCTGCTAAAAGTTTTTCAGCATTGGCTTTATCTTTTTCATCTTGTATTAATTGTAACCTTTCAAGTTCTATTTCTTCGGGTGTTTTTTCTTTTGGAATGGCATTTGCATCATCCAAATTCTTTTGAGCTATTTGTAAATTATTTATAAGCGTAACCATTTCTGAATACTGATTCAGTATTTCATCATGTTTATTCACTTCATCTTTAAGCATTGATAAATAATCTTTATCAGCACTTGTAATGCTTAATCCATTACCTTTCTTTTTACCTAATTCTAATTTGAAATTGTCTAATTCATTTTGAGATGCAAGTAATTTTTTAGATTCAATTTCAGTTTGTTTTATTATTTCTTCTCTACCTTTTTCTGTCGTTAAATTTACTTCTTTCGCTGCAAATAATACGGTATAAGATTTATTTATAGCATCTTTCGCTTCATTTAATGATTTAGTTGCGGCTTGTTTATTTAATAACTTTGTCGATTCGTATAATCCTTTTTCAGCTTTTGATAATTTATCAATATTTATTGATGCCTCATTACCTGCTTTTTTAATCTTATCTAATTTTGTTGCAAAAGTATCAGTTGAAAGAATTATATCTGGTCGTTGTTTTTGTAACTCATCTTCTATTTTCTTTAATTTATCAGTTTTTTCTTTACTTTCATCAGTACTTTTAGCTAATGATATATATTCATCAGTTAATGATTTTATTGATTTTTCTGAAACTTGTTGTGCTTTATTATACTCGAGCATACTTTTAATATTCTCGTCTAATTTTTCTCGTGATTGATCTGTTGAATCTGTAAAATGCTGTATTAATGGTATTGCTAATGTAAGCCCAGTTATTATTAAACCAACAGGATTTGCAGCAAATGCTAGTTTTAATGACTTAAAAGACTTAGCAAGCCCATAATTTGCTAATGTTGATAATTTAGTAACTGAAATCCCTTGAAGCTCTGCTGCTGTCATTAATTTTCTTATTGCAGTAGTCGCAATTAAAGATACTTTATATGTGACAAATGCTGCAGTAAGTACTCCTATTGTCTTTGCAAATAATTGAACATTGCCGCTTTCTAAACCTTCGGTTAATGATGAAGCTATACTTCCAATTACATTTTTAGCTTCATTCCCTAATGGCTCAAGAGCTGCTAATATAGTATTTGATAATAATTTTATTTGATGCCCTGTTGTTTCTGTAACTAATTTAGCAGCTCTTTCTGTTGCTCCTAAAGCATTATTCATCGCGTTTAAATCTTCTGCTGCTCCTCTTGCATTTTTACCCGTCAACGCTAATACAGCAAGTACTGCCTCGTCAGTTCCTAATAATGCTTTTAATTCATTCTGAGAACCACCAGCCCTATTTGCAACTTCCCCCAATGCTTCTTGAAAAGTCATCGATGCAGTCCAACCATCGCCTAGAACTTTATTTACGCCAATCATTGATGCCCGCAATTGAGTAAGTGCCTCTGGTGTCTTTGTTCCTTGTTTTGTTACGGAAGCAATAGCAGCCGAAACCTCTTCAAAAGAAATGCCCATACTTGCAGCAATTGGAGCAACCTTTGCAATATTTGCACCTAGTTCTGGAAATGTAGTTTTACCTTTTTCGACTGTTTTAAAGAAAATATCAGAAACATTTGCTGCCTCATCAGATGTTTTATTAAAAGCATTTAATACAGTGGTTATTCCATCAGCGGACGTACTAACATCTACAAATCCAGCAGTTGCAGCTCTTGCAGAAGCTTCTAAAACACTTAATCCTTCTGCTCCATCATACCCAGCAGAAACAACTTGGTAATATGCTTTTGTTAAATCACTAGCAGAAGAGGCAGCTAGGTCTTCTTGCGTGCTTAATCCTATTAGTACGTTTTTATAATGCTCCTGATTTTCTGCTACTACTTTTGAAATAGTAGCGACTTCAACTAAAGATGTTTCCAATTCTTTAGAGAAATTTATTAATTCTTTTCCTGCTTGTTCCACTGCCATCACTGTCACTAATCCACCAACAGTTTTTGAAATATTTTTAAAAGTACTATCAATTTTTCCGCCAGAATAAGATACATTTCTAGTCAATGAATTCAGTTTAGCATTCATTTTATCAATGTCTGTATTGAATCCGTTATCTATTCCTGATTTAAAGTGTAATCCTGCCATTATCGTAATTGTTCTTGTATATCTTTTGGTAAATCTGAAATTTTGGTACCGAAATCTTCTTTTTTCTTCGTGTCGTAATCAACTTGCGGGGCATCAATCATTCCTAAAACAAATTGAATGTATGGAAGTTTTCCTATTTCTTTAGGTGTCATTCCTGTTTTTTCTTGGTAAGCAAAAAGTTTACCTAAGATTGTTTTTCCTCCTTTAATATCGTGCTGTCCGACCTTTGTAGGTGCGTCCAATAATCCAAAAAAAAAGATGGGTCACGAAGCTCAAATAGTTTCGCATAAATAGAATGGATATGTCTATGACCACATTTTTTTATTTTCAACTCGATAAGTGGACGTAATATTGAACCTAAGAATCTATCATTTATAAGTCCTACAGTACAGAATTCAAATATCAAATCTTTTGATTGTAACATTAAATCATGATTATAGAAGTCATCAATAGAGGCTTTCTCACCTTTTTTTAATTGAATTATCTTATCTTGAATTGCACATAATTCTATTTGAGTAGCTAAAGTTATGTATTTAAGATAAAAGGGGAAAACCCCTAATATCTTAAATCCATACAACTTCTCTTTCTTCTCAAGAACTATTTTTGATAGTTTTTGCTTCATATTATACAGTTGCAACTGTTACGGTTACTGTCCAATCTTGTTTCACTCCATTTGCCGACTCAACAGCATATATAACTGGTGACGTGAAATCTACTGCATCACCACTAAAAGGAACCGCATCAGCACCAATAGACACACCGATTAAAGGTTCTAATGCTGTAACTACAGTACCTAATGCCACTTCAATAGCAACAGTATGAGTAACTGTACTTATAGTAGCGACTCCATTTTCTTCTGCTAATGAAAAAGATATGATATCATTTGCATCTGCATTGATATTTTCCCATGAACCACGTGGTTCGACACCTTCTTTTGTAGGAGTTTCAACTAAGCCATTCACTTGAATGTAAGCCAAATCATTATCGCCTCTTGCAAAGAAAGCATCTACCTTTACATTAACCGCGTAATCAATAGTATTATCTCTACCAACTAGCATAAATGAACGATAAATAGATTGTGCTAAACTAGGAGCTTTATAATTAGTACCATCAGCACTAGTCTCGATAGTTCCGCCCATAAGATAAGCTCTATTTATTGCCGAAATATCCCCTACTTGAAGATTCATATTATTATCTCCAAGCAATGAAGATGACTTAATAATTCCGCCAATTACATTTTTATGAGGCGTTACACTTGCCGCTGAACCTTGTAAAGATGCTGTTCCTTGACGTACAAATCCTTGAATTTTACGCCATTTCGTGCCTAAACCTCCGTCTGCTCCGACTTCTGAAATTAGGACTTTTTTGTAGTCTACGTCTGCTATTTCTGCCATGATTTTATTATTTTAAAAGTTTGAAATTAATTTTTAATATTGCAAAATGTTGATGTATTTCTTCTACACTTTCATTGCTAATATCTCTACTCATTACATCAAATGAGTAAGTATTATTTTTTAATAATGATTCGGATAAATCATAAAGTAAAGTTTCCATATATTGACTTCTTAAGGTATTCTCATAAAAAGAATTATCTATTGAAATATCGTTATAGAATATCTTTACATATAATGCACCGTCTTGAATGAATTTTCCAATTACTCCAGGAATAACATTTAAAACGCAATCTTCTAACTTGCTATCAGTTTTTCTAATCTTCTTATAAATATCTCCATTTAATGCTAAAATAGGCGTAGAATTAATTACACTTATGACATCTGTTAATATTTCATTTTTAGTTTTCAAAATCTGCGTTTTATTTTTTCAAATACTTCTGGTAAATCTCTATTCATTTTTAGTTCTGATTTTTTCAAAACATTTTTATTATGGTAATTCTCAACATACGATGCATAATTCATTCCAGCAACAACAAGAATAACATATCCAGAACCTTGTTCTGAAATAAGAGAATTTAAATACTCTAATCCTGTCTTGCTACCTAATTCTCCTCCTCCATTAAAACCTTTGTATGATATTGGTTTTCCGTCTTTCAAAACGCATCCACCAATTGAACCTTTTAAGTTGCTCGTTTGGTCAATATATTCTGCTGATGTTTTAGCATGATTTTGTAAATCGGCAACTAAATATTCTAGTCTATAAATCAATTCTTTTTCTATTAGTAATACTTGTTGTTTTAAGTATTTAGAAATTTCATCTTTATTTATAAAGCTTATCATACTATTATCTTAATTCTTTTCGTAATGTCTAAGAACTCTTTATTTTGCACAAGAAATACTCCTAAAT
>Ga0172381_10007312_pt1 | contig 10945 bp, 10 predicted proteins | sample Leawel6488metaG_FD_119754 | JGI IMG/M metagenome (GOLD analysis project Ga0172381, IMG submission 119754) | Leachate microbial communities from a municipal landfill in Southern Ontario, Canada - Leachate well 64-88 metaG | ecosystem: Engineered > Solid waste > Landfill > Unclassified | place... | reverse complement strand
GCAACTTCTTTGATAATTTTTTCTTTTTCCTTGGTCTTTAGTGCCATGGGTTTAGTATAAAAGCGCTCCGGCGCTTAGTTTAGTTATAATATTATAGTATACTCTATTTATTAAATTTTGTCCACAGTTGCTTGCACTGAGTTTGTCGAAGTGTGCCCCCACTGAGACTCGAACTCAGAACCAATTCCTTAAGAGGGAACTGCTCTACCAATTGAGCTACGGGGGCGCGCATTACTGAATATGATGCTTTGTTAATGTATATACTATTAAATCTATAATAATCCAAGAGCCATACACTAAAAACATTCCTATCACCGTTGTGTACAAAATTTTTCTTCCCAAGCCCGCTAAGCCCGGACTTCCGGCTGATATAAGAAGGACTATACCACCTACTGTTAGGGCCAGTATTGCCAAGGGGGTGGCCACCATTTTTACAATAAAATTATATATTCTGCCAATCATTGTGAAAAAATCACTGATTTCGCAAGGACAGCTGGCATCTTGTCCGCACGGTACGAGGCCGTTTGCACTTTCTCCGGTACATGCTTTTGCATGGGTTAAGATTGGGGCAGAGAAAAAACTTAAAATAATCAATGATAAAAAAAATACCCAGAATATTTTTTTCATAAATATAAATTACAGCTTGTATTTTAAGACTATAACACAAAAAATAAAATATTTAAAGAGCAATTGATTTTTATGGATTTTGTGGTAAAATTTACAAATAATTCCACAGATGCCCCCGTGGTGAAATTGGATATCATATTTGGCTTCGAACCAAAAGTCTGCAGGTCCGAGTCCTGCCGGGGGCACATTTCGCTATAGCTCAGTGTAAACATTATGGTTATACCAAAAGAAGTAAAATCTATTTTGCAAAGCCTGCAAGAAAGGGGTTTTGAGGCTTATATCGTGGGCGGATGCGTGCGTGATTTTTTGCTGGGCCGTGACCCAAAGGATTGGGATGTAACTACAAATGCCAAGCCAGAAGAAATACAAAAGGTTTTTCCTGACAGCTTTTATGAAAATAAGTTTCTTACAGTTACGGTGCGTACCGGCGGTAAAAAGCCAGAATTAGCTGAAATAGAAGTTACAACTTATCGGTTTGAAGCAGAATATTCTGACAAAAGGCATCCCGATGAAGTAAAATACGCAGAAAAGCTGGAAGATGATTTAAGCAGAAGGGATTTTACCGTAAACGCCATAGCAATGGATTTAAAGAAAAACATTACAGATTTGTTTGAAGGGCAAAAAGACTTAAAAAGCAAAATAATCCGGACAGTGGGCAAAGCAGAAGAAAGATTTTCAGAAGACGCCTTAAGGATGTTGAGAGCAGTAAGGTTTGCAACTACGCTTGGATTTACAATAGAAAAAAATACCGCGGAGGCAATCAAAAAAAACAGCATTTGGCTGGACGCTATTTCAAAAGAAAGAATACGCGACGAATTTTTAAAGATAATTATGGCAGATAAACCGGCTGAAGGCATTGAGCTTTTAAGAGAGCTTGGGCTTTTAAAATTTATTATGCCTGAGCTTTTAGATAACTATGGCGTAGCTCAAAACAAGCATCATATTTATGACTGTTATCAGCACGCGGTAAAAGCTCTAGAATATACAGCTAAAAAGAAGTTTAACATGTATGTTAGGCTGGCTTCCCTTCTCCACGACATTGCAAAGCCAAAAGTGAAAGTGGGCGAAGGCGAAAACGCCACATTTTATAACCACGAGGTTGTGGGAGCTAAAATGGCCTTTCAAATTTTAAATAGATTAAAATTTTCTAAAAAAGAAGTTGAAAAAGTTACCAAGCTGGTGCGCTTTCACTTGTTTTACTATAACGTTGACGAGGTGACAGAATCTTCTGTAAGGCGCCTTGTAAGAAATGTGGGCTCGGAAAACATGGAAGAACTGTTACAGGTCAGATATGCAGACCGCATTGGTTCTGGAGTGCCAAAAGCCGAGCCTTACAAACTAAGGCATTTAAAGTATCTGATAGATAAGGTTTCCCAAGACCCCATTTCAGCTAAAATGTTAAAAATAAACGGAAACGATTTAATGCAGGCGCTAAAAATACAACCTGGGCCGAAAGTGGGTAATATTTTAGATATTCTTTTAGGATATGTTTTAGACGACCCTAAAAAAAATACAAAAGATTTTTTGGAAAAAGAAGCCGAGAAGCTGGGAAAATTGAGCGATAAAGAATTAAAATCTTTGGCAGAAAAATCAAAGGAAGATAAGCAGGAAGTTGAGGTAAAAAAAGACGAAATGACCAAGCAAAAATATTGGGTAACGTAAAAATACGGCGTGTCGTATAGTGGTAGTATGCAGACTTCGGGAGTCTGCGGTCTCAGTCCGATTCTGAGCACGCCGAATGATTGGGCTCATAGTAAAATGGCATTACGCACCCTTCGCATGGGTGAAGTCCGGGTTCGACTCCCGGTGAGTCCACATGAGTTCCCTGCCTGCCGGCAGGCAGGGATTCTCCCCAGGTCCACATTTTTATGCAAAAGGAAAAAGCACAAACAAATATAATATATCCCAAAGTGGGCCTAGCAAATGTTATAGGCGCTTTTTGGCGTGGAGTAAAACCGCAAAAATGGTTTTTATTTTTGACCGCTTTATCCGTTGTTCTAGCCAATATAATTTCTATCATAACGCCAATTTTTTATCGTCGCTTTTTTGATATAGTAGCGGCTCCAGGAGACAAAAGCCAGATTGCGCAACAATTGCTGTTTATAATTATTCAAGTGGCTGTATTAAACGGATTTATGTGGCTTTTTTATCGTTCTGGCACATTTTTTAACATTATTTATTCAGCTGATACAATAGCCCGTTTAAAGCAACAAATGTATGACTACATGATGGAGCATTCTTACAGCTTTTTCACCAATAGTTTTGGAGGATCTTTGGTACAAAGGGTAAACCGCTTTGCGAGGGCCTTTGAAACCTTGAGCGACCAAATAAATTGGGTTGTTATTCCCCTGCTGACAAGAATTACCGCCATAACCATTGTTGTATTTTTTATAAATAAATGGATAGCCATTATTTTTCTTATTTGGGTAATAATTTTTTTGGGATTTAATGTCGTTTTTTCTAAGTGGAAGCTGAAATACGATATCAAGGTGGCAGAAATCGATTCTAAAACAACAGGATATCTGGCCGACACAATAGCAAACCAAAACACAATCCAGCTATTTTCCGCCCATAAATTTGAGTCTTGGGGTTTTAAAAAGGTTTCTGATGAACAAGCCAAACAAACAAAGTTTACGTGGTTTTTGGATTTTTTTGCTGAGGCAGGGCAGTCATTTTTAATGTTTTTAATAGAATTTTTATTGTTTTACTTTGCGATTATTTTTTGGCAGCAAGGGGTTATAACTGTTGGAGTTTTTGTCATGCTTCAGGTTTATATTTTGGTTTTAATCGGCCAGCTGTGGGATTTCACAAGGGTTATAAGGCATGCCTACCAGGCTTACGCAGATTCAAAAGAAATGGTGGAAATTTCGCTTCTGTCACATGAAATAAAAGATGTGCCTACGGCAAAAGAATTTTTGGCAAAAAATGGGGAGATAGAGTTTAAGGAGCTGACATTTAATTTTAACGAAACCAGAAAGGTTTTAGACAATGTTAACCTGTTGATAAAGCCTGGTGAAAAAGTGGCTCTGGTAGGGCCTTCAGGAGCTGGTAAAACAACTTTTGTAAGATTACTTTTAAGGTTATACTCCCCTACTTCAGGAAAGATTCTGGTTGACGGACAAAATATTTCAGAAGTTACACAAGAAAGTTTGAGAAAAAATATTTCAATGGTTCCACAAGATCCAATTTTGTTTCACCGCACTTTAGCTGAGAACATAGCTTATGGAAAACGTGATGCATCTAGAGCAGAAATTGAAAGAGCCGCAGAGCTTGCTCATTGTGATAATTTTATAGCAGACCTGCCCTTTGGATTGGAAACTTATGTGGGAGAAAGAGGAGTAAAGCTTTCTGGAGGAGAACGTCAGAGAGTGGCAATTGCCAGGGCAATTTTGAAAAATGCCCCAGTTTTAGTGCTGGATGAAGCTACTTCTAGTTTAGATTCTCATTCAGAAATGCTGATTCAAGATGCCTTGAATAATCTAATGAAAGACAAAACAACCATTGTAATTGCTCACAGGTTATCCACAATCCAGAAAATGGACAGAATTATTGTTATAGATGGAGGAAAAATTGTAGAGCAAGGAGGTCATGCAGAACTACTAAAGAAAAAAGATAGTTTATATCGTAAGCTTTGGGAGCTCCAAGCAGGAGGGTTTCTGAAGGATGAAGGAGATGATCTCGCCTCTGTCCCGCCAGGGCGTGACTCCGGCGAGGCAACGGAAGACGAAAATGGCCCTGCCCCCGCCAAAATGGTTAATTTTTAATTTAAAATGTTAAAATAAAGTATGGAAGAAAAACAAAGGCCTAAAATTGGAGTTGGCGTTATGGTTCTAAAAGATGGCAAAGTTTTACTTGGGAAAAGAAATGATGATGCCCAAAAAGCCAGTAGTGATTTACATGGCGAGGGTACTTGGACAATGCCAGGCGGAAAATTAGATTTCAAGGAAACAGTAAAAGAGGGTGCATGCAGAGAATTGTTGGAAGAAGTTGGAGTTAAAATTAATCCAGATAGTTTGAGAGTAATTAGTGTTGCCGACGAAATTGTGCCAGATAATCATTATGTTACCATTGGGTTTTTGTGCGAAGATTTTAATGGCGAGCCAAAAATTATGGAGCCGGAAGAAATTACAGAATGGAAATGGTATAATTTAGATAATCTGCCAGAAAAAGTTTTCCCGCCGAGCGTAAAAATGATAAAAGCATATTTAAATAATAAAATTTATAATTAAATAAAAAATAATATGGAAGAAACAAAGAGGAATTTGCCAAGGGATGTATTTTTGCATCTCTTGGCCATAGTCACGCTTTACTGGTCAGCAGTAAGTTTTGTGACATTGATGTGGCAATACATAAACTATTTTTTTCCGGATGTGCTGGCTTATAATTATTATTCAGCATTTAGCAGTTCAATAAGATTTGCAGTTTCTTCTTTGATTATAGTTTTCCCGCTGTTTATTTTGGTGTCTTGGTATTTAAACAAAATTTACCGCAGAGAGTATGCGGTCAGGGAATCTAAAATAAGAAAGTGGCTGATATATTTGACCTTGTTTATTGCCTCTTTGGTTATAATCGGCGACCTAGTCACTGTTATAAACACATTTTTAGGAGGTGAAATTACAACAAGATTTTTCTTAAAAGCGTTGTCTATTTTAGTAGTGGCGGTAGTGGTGTTTTGGTATTACCTTGATGACGTGAGGAAAGATACTCCTACCAAGCTAGCCAAACCATTTGCGTGGGGAGTGAGCGTGATTATTCTAGCATCTGTGATAGGAGCATTTTTTATAGTTGGCTCCCCTGCTACAGCCAGACTGATACAGTACGACCAGCAGAAAATAAGTGATTTACAGGAAATACAATACAGAATTGTAAATTATTGGCAAAGCAAAGAAATGATGCCAGCTTCCCTGTCTGATTTAAATGATCCTATTTCAGGGTTTGTAGCGCCAGTGGACCCGCAAACCAACGAACCTTATGAATATAACATAGAAGACGTCACAAAATTATCTTTTGAGTTATGCGCCACATTTAATAAAGCCGGGCAAGACCAATATTCTCAAGCTCGCCCAGCTAGTGTTCCGGTGGGAGGGATAAAAGGAGCCATAACAGATAATTGGCAACACCCGGAGGGCAATTACTGTTTTCAAAGAACAATAGATAAACAACTTTACCCTCCTCTAAATACAACAGTTAAATAAGGTGTGGATAAGGGTGTGAATAAATAGTAGAATAAGCTGAGAATAAATATAAAAAAACTGGGAGTTGTTCATTAAGAACTCCCAGTTTTTTGACACGCTAAAATTTGCTTGCAATATTTTTTTATTATTGTAATATAACAATGGTTCATAATTCCTTTAACCCCGACAGAAAGGGCGATGAAATGTCTGAGAAATTTGAGACGGTCGGGCAATTTATTGCCCTGTTGTCCGAAACCAGGGTTCCCGGGGCCGAAAGGTGGCTGGGAGCATACAAGACAAAGTGGTGTTCGCATGGAGACTTTTCTAAGAGAGCACTAACATCCGAATCTTTTGCCTATGTCCTGGAAGGAATATTCAGCATTCATGCGGAAGAACTTGCCTCCATGAACGGCAGTTCTGCTGATTATCGTAGTCAGCTAATTCAAAGCCGGCTCGATCTCATGGTGGAGGCGCTGGAAAAATCAGGTGCTTTTCCTGATTCGCAGCTAGAGCCTATGTGAGTATTCGGGCGTGGCTATGCAGGGATAGGAAGTCTCTGCTTTTTTTATTCAGAGGTTGACAGGGGGATTTTATTTTAGTAATATTAATTAACCAAGAAAAGAATTAACTTGTCCGGCTGGAAAGCGGGACTTTTTTTAATCATGGATATAAAGAATTTTCAAAGAGCTTTGGCTCAAATAGCCGAAGAAAGAGGCATTTCTGCTGAAAAAGTCATAGAAACTATAGAAGCAGCTATTGCCACAGCATACAAAAAAGATTACGGCCAAAAAGGACAGAAGATTAAGGCCAAGTTTAACCCGGTATCGGGTGATGTTCAGTTTTGGCAAATAAAGCTGGTGGTAGACAATTCTATGCTTTATACAGATGAGGAAATTGAGGAGATGAAGGAGAACAAAGAGCTTCCAAAAGAAGACTACAGAGAAAGCTCCGTCCATGGCGAGACTTCTGATGAGGCTCCTAAAAAGTATGTCTTTAATGCTGAAAAGCACATTATGTTGGCTGATGCAAAAAAAGAATACCCAAAGATTAAAGTTGGCGAGGAAATAGAAATTCCTTTGATAGCCAAGCAAGATTACGGAAGAATTGCTGCTCAAACAGCTAAGCAGGTTATTTTGCAAAAAATTAGGGAGGCAGAAAAAGAAACCATTTCTTCAGAATACAGGTCTAAAGAAGGTGAAATTGTTTCTGGCATTGTGCAAAGAGTAGAAGGCCATACAGTTTTTGTGGACATAGGAAAAACCTTGGGTATTTTAAATAGAGAGGAGCAAATTCCAGGCGAGTTTTACAGGCCAAGCCAGCGTCTGAAGCTTTACATTATGAAAGTTGAAGACACTCCAAAAGGATCTGTAGTGATGCTGAGCAGGGCTTATCCCAAGCTTATTTCAAGGCTATTTGAGCTGGAAGTGCCAGAAGTAGCTTCTGGGGCAGTTGTTATAAAATCAATTGCTAGGGAGCCAGGGTTTCGTACTAAAATCGCTGTGGTTTCCAATGAAGAGGGAGTGGACCCTATAGGAGCCATGGTAGGCCAAAGAGGCACCCGTATTATGGCAGTTATAAATGAACTGGGCGGAGAAAAAATAGATGTGATTTCTTATGAAGAAAAACCAGAAAAGTTTATTGCCAATGCTTTAGCTCCTGCTAAAATAGTAAACGTGGAGGTGCAGGACAAAAATACAGCCGTGGTTTATGTGCCTTCCGACCAGTTATCTCTTGCTATTGGAAAAGATGGCAGAAATGTAAGGTTGGCAGCTAACTTAACTGGCTGGAAAATAGATATTAAAACAGCCGAAGGCGGAGATGAAGAAGAAAGCGAACCTGCCGAGGAAGAAGATAAGGGAGCGAAGCGAACACTTACCCCGATCGATAGCGAGGGGAAACCCAACCCTTCGGCAAGGGCTTCGACTGAGCTCAGCCGAACGTCCTCAGGGCGAGCTAAAAAGGCTCGAAAAGCCAAGAAGAAAGACAAAGAAGAAAAATCAGAGTAACAAAAAATCCGTACTAAGTTTATTGAAGTACAGATTCTTTGGGGTGGACTCGGCGGGATTTGCACCCGCTACTCCGTGTGTCAAAGACGGGATTTTAACTCCATGAAACTACGAGCCCATGAGTCCATCCAGAATAATTATACCAAAATTTTATACACGAAAAAAGCCGCCTTTTGGCAACTTTTTCCTGACACACAGAGTAGAACCCATAGTTTCAGGATTCTCCCGTCTCTATAGTAAGTATATCAGATTATAATCTCTTGTCAAGACTTTATTTGGGATTAGAAATCTAATAAAATTAATAAAAAGTAAGTAGTTAACCCTGTTTTCCCCCGCCTGCAATGCCTTTGGCATAGCTGATGGCGGGCAGGCAGGACAGGATAAAAAAATGATAAAAGAAAAAGGCCTGCCTGCGCAGGCAGGTATTTCAACATTAGTTGGAATAGTAATTATTCTTCTCGTAGCAGGGGTGCTCTTTGGCGGAGTTTTTGCATATCAATATTTTGCAAAATCTCCAGCTTTGCTAGAAGCGCAATCTCAGCAAATACAAACCCAAAATCCGCAAGCAGATAATATGGAGCCAGTTAATCAAACCGCTGGCTGGCAAACATATACAAACACAGAATATGGATATGAGTTACAATACCCGAACGGATGGTTTTTATTCCATTCTCAATGGAGTCCAGGAGGGCCGATATATAGTGCAGAAAATTTAAATGTACAAGGTAGCATCATTTTCGTTGAAAAAAATCTCAAAAATGGCGAAGGTATTAGTGAGTATGATTGGTTTAGTATCAATCGAGAAAGTGGAACTGTTTGGACGGATGGCTCTTTAAACGTGGACGATTTTTGGAACAAATTGGGAAAAACAGATCAAAATACTGGAGAAATTATTAATAAGTTTGTTGAAAAAAAGACAATTAACGGAACAGTTTTTTTAATTTTTGATCAATATGACTGGAGCGTAAAATACCAGAAAAAAATATGGATTCCTCAAGCATTGTTTATGCATAACGGAAATTTCTTTTGGATAAGGGGCGGGGACACTATGGAAAAATCTTTTTTTGAGCAAATACTTTCCACTTTTAAATTTACAAATTAAACATTAAAAGTAAATATTATTAATTTTTAAAATTTATGGCAGAAGAAACATTAAAGAAAAGTAAATTTACTTACCACTTGTTAGATGTCGATGATAAATGCCTGATTTTGAGAATTGATTTTAATGTGGGCTTTACTAATGCCTGCGAAATTATTGCTATTTTCAGCCCGACTAAAAAAAACTACGCCGAAAAAGTAGTCAAAGATTTAAATAAAGGAGTTATCGCTTGATAATTAAGTAATTAACCCTGTTTTCCCAGAGCAGGCCAAAAAATGATAAAAGTTTCAACACCAGTTGGAGTAATAATTATTTTCGCCACGGCTATAGTATTGTTTGGCGGAGTTTTTGCATATCAATATTTTGCCAAACCGGTGTCCTTATCGGAAGGACAAACCCAGCAAACGCAAACACAAAACATAAATATTCAAGACGTTAAAGTTTTGTCAGATTCTGCGATAATTAGTTCAATAAACAAACTCGAAAATGTTCAGCTTGTTAAAAATGCAAAGGGCGTATACGAAGCCAAATATCCACAGATGGCTGGCGGGTATAATGTTAATTTGATATCGAGGGGCGATTTAAATGGTGATGGCTATCAGGATGCCTTTGTATGGGGCACGTGGTGCGGAGCTTCCTGCGGTAGTATTTTTACAGTTATTTTAAATAAAGAAAATGGCATATTAGATACTTTTAGAGTCGTTCCAGAAGGGTTTGTGTCATCTAGCGCCGCGCAATACGGAGTAAAAAACATTGTTATTAATAATGGGATAATTTCTATGCAAGTTGAAATACCGGCATATGATGGCTTAGTTACAAACACAACTTTGAACTATAAATTAGCCGGTCAAAATTTAGAATCAGTCAATCAAACTGCGGGCTGGAAAACACATACAAACACAGAATACGGATTTGAGATAAAATATCCGTCCAACAAATGGCGGTTAACTATTGATAATCCTATGACAAGTTTTCTCCATCGGATGTATATAGTAGCGATTACTAAACAAGATGATTTTGCTGGTAGTGTAGGTTTATATATTCAAAATGGAGATTTAGACTCTTGGCTAAAAGATAAAGCAGCACACACAAGAGAAACGGTTTTTATAAATGGACTTCAAGCCGAAAAGTTTTATTTTGGGCGAGACCTTAAAACAGACACTAGTTTTACCTATGTTTTTGAAAGAAATAATTTAGTTTACGTCATTAACACAGTCCACATAATAGAAAATAATTATGGCATTTCTGATTCCGATGTATCTCAAATACTTTCCACGTTTAAATTTACCAATTAAAAATAAAATAAATATAATTAAGTAAAAAATATGCAGTTAATATATTATCCTATAATCGTTTCGCTGTTTGCCATTGCCTATGTTTGGTTTTTGGTAATGCAAATCCGCAAAGCTCCCGTAGCAGGAGATAAAGCCGTGGCTATTACAGCCGCAGTTCAGGAAGGAGCCATGTCTTACCTTAAAAGACAGTATAAAACAATTTCCATAGTGGGACTTGTTTTGTTTATTTTGCTTTTCTTTTTGGGATGGAAAATCGCTATTGGATTCTTAATCGGGGCAGTTTTAAGCGGAGTTTCAGGATTTATAGGTATGATAGTTTCTACTCAGGCCAACACAAGGGTGGCTGAAGCCGCCAGAAAAGGTTTGGGTAAAGCTTTAGACATTGCTTTTAAAGGAGGATTTATTACGGGTTTAATGGTGGTCAGCTTAGGACTGCTGGCTGTATCTGTATATTACATTATAACAAAAGGAGATGTTCAGGCCTTGGTGGGCTTGGGCTTTGGAGCCAGCTTGATTTCTGTGTTTGCCAGAGTGGGCGGAGGCATTTACACAAAAGCCGCTGACGTCGGGGCAGACTTGGTGGGGAAAGTGGAAAAAGGCATTCCGGAAGACGATCCCCGTAATCCGGCCGTTATCGCCGACAATGTGGGCGACAATGTGGGCGACTGCGCGGGCATGGCCGCCGATTTGTTTGAAACCTACGCCATCACCGCTTTGGCCGCCATGGTATTGGGTTCTCTGCTG
>Ga0172381_10007311_pt1 | contig 10947 bp, 6 predicted proteins | sample Leawel6488metaG_FD_119754 | JGI IMG/M metagenome (GOLD analysis project Ga0172381, IMG submission 119754) | Leachate microbial communities from a municipal landfill in Southern Ontario, Canada - Leachate well 64-88 metaG | ecosystem: Engineered > Solid waste > Landfill > Unclassified | place... | reverse complement strand
TAACCTTCTTGTGTTTTTGTACAATTATTTACCTGGGCATGATTTTGGAATAGCTATAATTTTTTTAACTTTAATTATTAGGACCGTGCTCTTCCCTATTTCTGTAAAAGCTGTTAATTCTCAAAGAGGGCTCCAAAAGTTACAACCAAAACTGCAAGAAGTCCAAAAAAAATACAAAGACAACAAAGAAAAGCAAGCTCAGGAAATTTTAGAACTTTATAAAAAAGAAAAAATAAATCCGTTTTCAGGATTATTATTAGCTTTTATACAACTGCCGATATTAATAGCGCTTTATAGGGTTTTTTGGAGCGGACTTGACCCTAAAGAGCTTTCAGGGTTATATGGATTTATTTCAAACCCAGGCCAAATTAATGCTTTATTTTTACATATAATAGACCTATCAAAACCTAACTTAACATTTGCTATTATTGCTGGCTTGGCGCAGTATTTTCAAACAAAAATGATGTTGCCAAAGAAAATTAAAGGCTCCACACAAAGCAAAGAAAGTGAATTTTCTCAGGCTATGCAAAACCAGATGACTTATTTTTTGCCAGTGTTCACAGTGATAATTTTAATTAAATTGCCGTCTGCGTTAGGGTTATATTGGATAGTGGGAGGATTATTTTCTATAGTGCAACAATATCTTATAACAAGAAAAGATAATCTAGAAATAGAAAAACAATAACTCAAAAATAAGAAAGTTTAATAAAAACATGTTAGAACAAAAAGAAATACAAAAAATTGAAGAATCAGTAAAAGAATTTTTTGAGAAGATGACTATTACGGTTCTTAGCGTAAACGCAAACTTAAGCAAAAGCGAAGAAGGTCAGTCAGAAATTGACGCGAACAAAGAAGTCGTTAATGTAGACGTAAAATTAGACGAGCCCCAAATTTTAATTGGCCAGGGAGGGCAAACCCTTTTTGAGATTCAGCGTCTTTTGAGATTAATTTTAAATAAAAAACTGAAAACTTTTATTGATGGCGATAAGGTCTTTTATTTTAATTTAGACATTAACGATTATAAAAAGAAAAAGATAGAGTATCTAAGAGATTTAGCTAGAGAAGCAGCCGACCAGGTGTCTATAACAAAAGAAGAAAAATCTCTTTCACCTATGTCGTCTTATGAAAGGAGAATTATACACGCAGAGTTATCAAAAAGAACAGACGTTGCTACCGAGAGCCAAGGGAACGATTTTGACAGGCATATTGTAATAAAACCTTGTTAAAAAAATAATAAAAACCGCTTTATTTTTGTTTAACAGGAATAATGACTACATAATTTGGAAGCATGCTGTTTAAGTTTCTTATGTTTTCCCATTTTATTTGCTGTGGTCCCATTTTATTTACATCGTCAACGGTTGGAAATGCTTGGCAAAAACTCCACGGACCAGAGGGCTGGTCATATGATGGGTCAAAATAGACAAACAAAACAAGGTAATTGCCATCTATTTTAACAGAAGAAATATTCTCTCCAGAAAGCGATGGAGTTGTTCTGCTAATGCAAGCTCCATTAGTATCGTATTTTGTACAATCTTGTTCATTCTCTGGCACTCCTGTAAATTTCATGCTTTCTAATTTTTTAATATAAATGCCAGCAGTTTTTATATCTGAATTTTTTACTTTATAAAATCCGCCGGCGTCGTTAAAATAAGATCTGCGATAAAAATAAACTCCGTCCCCATTTGTGCTAAAATCATATGCATTGACAGAAGCTGATGATGCCCAGGCGGCCCCAGGCTGACAGCTTAGGTTGGGATCAAGGTACTGGCACCTGCCTCTAAAATTTATTGTGTCATATATAACAGAAATATAAGCATCGGTACCTTTTACGATGCCAACAGATTTCAGTTTATTTTTTAATACTCCTAAATCTGGAACACTTGCTGTGCTGGGTTGTACACTACTATCAGAACAGTTAGAATTTTTATAAAAAGAAACACCAGGATTTGTTTTGTCTATTGTAGGCGTAGGAACATCTGGCAGTTTATTCAAATTTAGAATACTGAGTTGCGGGTTTATGGTTGTTATAATTAAATAAGTCAGGCTTAAAATAAGCAGGCCAGATATTGCTCCAGAAATTCTGTCTCTAGCGCTAGATTTCATTTCTATGCTTACAGCCGACATTAAATACATCACTCCGCCGATAATTAAGGAAATAAATACAGAAAAGAATCCAATAAACATTCCAGCGTCAAACATGTATTTTACATATGCTGGCAACTCGGTGCTTGTACTTAGTGTTTGCCCATTTATCGTAGGATAAACAACCTCTAACTCAGCAGCAAAAACTTTATTTATTGATAGGCAGGCAAAACCAATACACACAAAGATGAGGACAAAAATACTAGCGTAAATTTTTGATTTTTTATTCTTTGTCATTTTGTAGGAATTATATATACATTTTCTATAGTATTTCCAGTTGCCACAAACGGCTGCGTTTTTAAATTTGGAACACTTTTAGTAAAAGTTTGGCACCAAGAGCCGCCATTTTTGTTAATTTGTCCATATAGAGCAACTAAATAGCTGCCCTTAATATCTATGGATCCTGGCTTATCTCTAAACGTTTTATACGCATATCTGTATTCGCTCATAGTATCATTTGCATAATAACAGCTATAGTATGATGAGCTGCTGTTAAAAAGTAAATTATAACTGCTCTCTGCAAAACTGTTTTTTATATCTTGGTTATTAATTATACAAATTCCTTCTCCCCTATTGCGGGATCCTGCATTATATCCATAAGGCTCGCTGTAGAAAATAACTCCGTTTCCGCTAGATGTGGGCGGGTTGCTGTTGTTCCATGTAAAAATATCAACAGATGGGCCGGCAAAATCAACAGTATGACAGATGCTTTCGCCAGTGTTTATAAAAGGGCGAGAGCACAACCCTGCGTTATCAAGACTTATCTCCTTGTGAAATATAACGCCATAATAGATGCTCTTGTCTGGATCGTTAACAATTCTAACTCCTTTTATGTTTTCGTTGAATGGGTTAGAAATATTGCTTTCACTGCTTGTGACTGCGTTTGACATATATCCTGAACACATATTCCCGTTGCATCCATCAAGACAATAATAGACTCCAGAAGTTTCAAATGCTATTTTGAAAGATTCTCCGCTAACAACGGCCTGATTATTACACGTTATTCTTTGTGTTGTGACTCCGTCATAGGTGCTAAAGTTTTTTTCAGGGAACAGCCAAAGCAACAAGGCAGGACCGCTGCCACCATTGCAATCTGCATTGCAACAATATTTGATAGTGTCAAAACCTGACGGTATGGTGGCTGTATCTGGGTTTTCTGTTGGAGCTGGTTTATTTTCTCTGCCATTGGTATAAAATACCCCAGCTACGCTTGGCAGCGGGACTATGGCTGGTGTTACTAATGTTGGATTTATTGTGCGCAATATTAAAAAGGCGACAAAGGTTAAAACCAATCCTAATATTGAGCCTTTCATACGGTCTTTGGCATTGCCCGCTGATTCTGGTTTGTCTCCTGATGCGATCAAACCCACAGCTCCAACAGTAAATGAAATTAAAGCTAAAGCTCCAGCTATATAAACAAAAAAACCAAAAAAGTAGGCAACATATTTGCTAAGAGAAGGATCATTGTTTATGTTTGGCAATCCTATTGCGGTTAGATCTGGGTATCTTACTTCTGAAGCAAAAGCAAGCCCGCTGTTTAAAAACAGAAAGAGGCCTATAAAAAATATAATTAAAATATATTTATTTTTTGCCATTTAGAATTATTGCTTTGTAGGTATTACCCACACATCCCCTACTTCTTCTCCTGTTGGGGCGATAAAATCTTCTGCTGGTAAATTATTAGCATCTTTGGTAAATGTTCTGCAATATAAAGATCCGTCTGCATTTTTTGAGTAAAGCGCTACCAAATAGTCCCCATTTCTTTTTATAGATCCTGGACAATCTTGGAAAGAAACACATGCGGTGTCTGAGCAACCCTCTTTTGCAGTATTTGACCCTTCGCATTTATACTTATATTTGTCTGGCTGATCAACTTTTTGGTTATAATCAAAATCGGCGTCTGTATTAAACTTGAAAAAAACTAACTTGTCAGCAGAAGCTTTAAATATTTGAGGGCTAGATGCTCCGATAATTTTGTTATCAACAGTCACTCTTAAGGCTTTGGTTCCATTAGTATCCCAGCCAAACGCTTCGCTATAAAAAGCTACTCCATTTCCAGACGACGTATAGTCTGAGTTGTTCAGCGCAAAAATATCGGCAGCAAATGCTGAAACACCCACAGTTGTACAAATATTTCTATCACTAGTATTAATTATGGGCGCATCGCACCTATTAATAGAATCAAGCCCTGCTCCTCCATGGAAAATAGCGCCATAATTGCCAACAATTCTCACCCCTTTTGTATTTTGTTTGAAGGGAGCCGCCATCTCACCGTCACTGCTTGTGGCTGCTTTTGACATATATCCTGAGCATAGCGTTCCCCTGCATCCTCCAAGGCAATAGTAAATTCCTGGTGTTTCGTAGTCTATTTTGAAAGATTTAGAATCATCTCCGGCTATAAATTCTGTTTCTCCGCAGCTTCTTCTTACAACAGTAGCTCCGCTAAAATTTTCATCATTCCCTTGAAAATTAATGTTAGGATATTTCCAAATCAAAAGGACTGGCGCGCTACTAGCGTCAGAGCAATCATAAATTATATAGTCAAAATTATTTAAGTCTTCTCCTCTGTTAGCTACGTTATCTACTTCCATTCCAACGGGTTTTCTTTCATCTGTGGCTTTATTATAGTAATAAATCCCTGCAACTCCAGACAACGGAGTTAACGAGGGCGTTATAAAAGTAGGATTTATTGTGCGCAATATTAAAAAGGCCGCAAGGGTTAAAACCAAACCCAATATTGCGCCTTTCATTCGGTCTTTTCCGCTGCTTGCCGACTCTGGGTTGTCCGCTGACGCAATTAAGCTTATTGCTCCAATGGTAAAAGAGATTAAAGCTAAAGCTCCAGACACATAAACCAATAATCCAAAAAAGTATGCAACATATATAGACAAGCAGTCGCCCCCAGTGCAGTTTGCCGATGGCGCAATTAATCCTGGCACGCTTGGGTATGTTATCTCTAAGGCAAAAGCAAGTCCGCTATTTGCAAAAAGAAAAAAGAGCAGAGATCCTAAAAAAAATATTAAATGTTTTTTGTTTAGCATGTTTTAACCTTGTTAATTTTAGACAAATATTTAATTTTCTGTAATTGTTTCTTCTGTGTATTTTTCGCAACAAGACCAATTGTCGGTAAAGTCTTCTCCTGAGAGTTTTCCAATATCTCTGCCGTAGCAATAAGAATTTACGGTTTGCCCGTTGATTGTTACCTGGGCTGTATTAATAGGCGGCAGCAATTCATCTTGAACTCGTGTGCAACTTAGCAGTTTAGTCTCTTTTCCATAAGCACTGCCCACCAAACTACATTCATTTGTTTGTTTTCTTGAATATGCCAATTCTTTGAAAATGTCAGATCTTGGTTCTTGAAGCATAGTGGTGTAAAAATTTATGTAGTCAGCTTTTAATTGTTTGTATTCAGTCCAAACCTTTGCTAAATATTCAACAAGCTGATCACATGGTTTTCCGTCACAGGCTGAAAATGTGCAGCTGCACACATAACTGCCAGACTTTGTTTTTGCTCTGCTATATTTGCAATCAGTTGTGCAAATTGGTTTATCTTTTTCTGTTTTAGCGTTGCATTTGCAGTAATTTTTTATTATAGCATCATCTTTTGCATCGCCAATTTTTTTAATAAAGGTAATCATTTTATCAATATCGCCAGTTGCTTTGTCGTTAGTCATTTTTTGGATCAATCCCATTGTGTCGCTGGCCCATTCTTTGGCATCGTCAATTGTTTGTCCTACTGGAATTTCTTTAGTTTTTGGACATACTCGCTCAGATCCTATTGGATCCTTGCTGTTTCCTTCCCTATTTGGATCTTTCCACCATTCGTTTTCGCAGTAAAAAGTTAGCGGATCGTCATTGTAAGAATATTCATTGCACTGCGGCCCTACAATTTGTTGAGCAGATATTTTTTTGGTTGCAACTTCACCCTTGCCATCATTTGATGAAGGAATACAAAATTTTAAAGTTTGATCTATTTGATCGCATGGGCAGTCCGGGCAGCTAGAAGATTTTGGACATTTTGTGGTTTCAGGACAAAGTGTCTGGCAAGAGGCGCCAGTTGCCTTGCTGTTATAACAAGCAGTTCCTGCTTTTGGGGGAGCATATGGGTCTGAGCATTTTAAGCAGGTTGGATTGTTGTAAAAAAATGATGCAGTGTGTTCTTGCGCGCAAGCGCCATAAGTTGCTGCAGTGCAGTCAGAATAGCCTGCATATTCATCTGATCCATTTTTACATAAATAAGCGCTAGCAATGCAATATTTTGTGTTTGCCTGATCTATAGTTTTTTCTGTACAATTTTTAAACCCTTGATTATCCAACAAGCAAACGTCTGCCTTGTTAAGGACGCACTTTGTATCATTACTGCACATATCTTTGCATGTTGCATATTCAGTTGTGCTTTTTGGATATTGTTTAGCGCAAAGATTTGCGCAGTCATCTCTGCAGGAAGTTATGCAATCTTCAAAAGTTTTTGATGTGTCATTGCCATTTACGCAAGGCCTTTCATTGTATGCATTTTTAATACATACTTCTTGGTCGCTTAAACACTCTATGTCATCTTGCCTGCACGTACGGCATTTGCTGTAAAGATTCATTGCCTCAGCACTTGAATCTGGGCAGATGTCGTTGCATTTTTTAAGACAGCTTGATTTTCCATAATTAAATCCCTTGCAATATTTTGACACATCTATTTTTGCCTTAGTTTTAGGATCAGAAAATTTTTCCGCAATGATAACGGTATTTTCTTGGTTTGTTTTTTTGTTCGCCTTTAGAAGATCAACATATGACACTGCCAAATAGCATTTACCCAATTTATCTCTTGCCTCGTCCAATACCGCTACGTCATCTTTTACTTTATCGTTTATTTTTTTTATTTCTTCTTTAAAATATGTTAACTGCTGTAGCAATGTCAATTGGTTCCATTTTTCTTGGTCGATTATGGTAATCGTTTCGCCTCCCACAATAATATTTTTTTCAATTAAAGAAGCTATATTTGAACATTGCTGAAATTTAATAGTGGAAGCCTTTTCACACCTAAATTCGTCTAAGCCTTTGTATTCTTTTGATTTGCAGGAAGCATCATCTGAAGAGCCGGCTGTTGTCTCTCCAAAAACTGTGCTAAATCCGTCCAGCAATCCAGCCAAAAAACTGGTTTGCAAAGATGGTTTTAAATATGTTGCTAAGCTAGGGTACAAATTTTTAATCTCGGTTTTGTCTGCTTCTCCAATGGGATTTGTCTCATCCATAATAAGCTGGTTATTCATCACAGACTTATAATTGCAGTTTGGGTTTGCCTTGCCGGTTGTGGTGTCATAAGAATCTGCAAGTCCCAATGAATGGCCCAGTTCATGGACTAATGTCATCTTGTATTTTTTTGATGTAACATCAAGACTTGTGTCCATATCTATATCCCAGCGCATAATTTGTCCGCCAGTTATTACGTGAAAATTATAAGCTGGCGGAGCCCATGGTATTGTGCCTCCTGTATCAATTTTTTTTGCGTAGATTCTGTTAAATCCGTTTAGCGGCATCTGGCTCGACGAACCAGAGCATTTACTCCAATCAGAAAAGTCAGAGTGAAAACAGTAGGCATTAACCGTTGCATCACTTACGACAATCTTGCTAAAAACTTTAGACTTAAAAAGTGCGTTCCATTGGTCCATTGCCCATTGAACAGCTGCTTTATTAACGTTTGAGCCTATATACACTGTTTGGGCCAATTGAGCAATTCCACCCAAATCTCCAACCTCACAAGTCTCTTTGTTTTCTTCAGTTGGGTTTTCAAAACTATCATCATTAAAGTTAGGCTCAATATCAACTGATCCCCCTCCGCAATTAAGGCAACTGGTTACTTTTACTGGCCCATGTTCGATTTTGTCCTTGACCCCTGTTGGGCAACAGTCGTTTGAGTTGGCCGGTTGTTTGCAGGCAGACTTTACGCAATTTCCGGTGCATTTGTAGCCGGAAGGGCAACTGCTTGGCGGCGTGTTGCATCCTTTTTGTCCTCCACAAGTGTCATCGCATTTTCCAGCACAAGAGCATTTATCCATCAGCACAGATATTTCTGACGATAAACCTGCCATAACTTCTCCTTTTTTTTGCGCGCCATCCATTAGTTGCGTCAAACAATCAACCCTATCATGATTCATGTATGTTGGAGCATTGTTCTTGCCATTATCAGATTTTGTTTCGCCATCAACAGGATTTCCATTATTATCAAAAGCATAGCAATTCATTGTTTTTGTTAAAAGCGTTTCTGTTAAACTTCCCAAAGGAATCTCCTGAAAAGTTTTAACGGTTCCACCAGATGAAATCGGGGTAGCGTCAGAGTTTTCAAAAGTAACTGGCAGCAAACCCTCAAGACTAAAAACCACTAAATTAGGATTGATCGTGTAAACAATTAAATAAGCGCAGACAGTTATTAAAAGTCCTAATATGCCAGACTTAACCCATTCTTTTCCTTCATCAGTGAACTTTCCTCGGCTATAAGAAACTAAATAAAGAATTCCTCCGTAGCTTATAACAACAACAGCAATCAAGGCAGCAAAACCCACGCCAGCATTAAAAAAATATCTGGCGTACTCTGGCAAACCAGACGTGTCATTGATTGAAAGGTTTTGGCCAAAAAGATTAATGTCTGGATAACGCAACTCAAGAGCTAAAGCGTGCCCAGCTTTTAAAAAGAATGCAAAAAACGTTGCTATAAAAAATAATGTTTTTTTGCCTTTTATTTTATACATTTTCTTGCAGATTTCTTTCGTCTGCTTTCTTTTTCATAATTTCTGCTGGGTTAGTAGTAATTATTTGGTCTTCGGTTTGACTGGCAACAACCGACATAGAAACGTGTTTTCTGCCAGCAAAAAATAGTCCTTCCCCAACAGACGCTTCAAGCAAAAGATATTTTTCTTGTTCGGTTAAATTAAAAACTTTTTGCACAGAGTCAATATCAGCCGAAGATTGCTTCATTAAAAGCTGCAAAGACGAGTTTGTAATAATTGCTTTTCCGTAATCTGAGCCCATAAAATCGGCAACGTTTTGAGTAATAGTTGTAACCCCAAGCCAATATTTTCTTCCTCTTTTTGCCAATCCAAAAAGAAACGAAGCCCCATCTTCTGACTGCATAAGCCACCACGCTTCATCAATAACCAAAATTCTTTTTTTCAGTTTTGATCTAACTATGTTCCAAATATATCGCATAATAATATACAGGGCGATCGGCCTCAACGAGTCTTCCATATCTCTTATTCCAAAAACGACAAAATTTTTATCTACAGTAATGTTTGACTGCTGGTTAAAGAAGTCAGAAAATGTTCCTTTAGTAAATTTTTTCAAACGCTGAACCAAGGACTCCGCTCCCGTCATACTTTCCAAAATTTCCTGAAAATCTGACATTACAGGAATACTATTCTGCCAAGTTTTTGGATCTGTTTGAGCTGTAATATCTCTTACAGCATAAGTCTCTGTTAGCGCCTCATCTAAAATGCTGTCTTCTTCTGGCGATAATCCTCCCAGCATAATGCGCATAAGTCCAACCAAGTTTATGACGTTAGATCTTAAAACATCTTGCGGGTCATCATCTTCGCCAGGAAGTGGCAAATCAAACGGGTTTAAATGATTTGCCGATGTCAAAGAAATTTTGAAGAACGCTCCGCCAACAGAGTCTGCCAAATATTCGTATTCGTTTTCTGGGTCGATAATAATCACGTCCACTCCTTGCATTAAATATCTTAAAATTTCCAGCTTAATTGCATAAGATTTTCCAGAACCAGATTTCGCAAAAACTACCATGTTTGCATTCTCCAAGCTAAATCTGTCAAACAAAACCAAAGAATTGTTATGTCTGTTTATGCCGTACAAAATTCCTTCGTTAGAGCTTAGGTCAAAAGAAATAAATGGAAAACAAGTTGAAAGAGGCGCTGTATCCATTGGCGTATGAACTTCAATTAAATCCATGCCGTAAGGACTGCAGGAAATAAACCCTTCTTTTTGTTTAAATAAAGCTGGTTTTATGTAAATTAATCTAGACTCAAAAATTGATCTCAATGTTAACTCCGTATCGCGCAATTCTTTTTCAGAAGTTTCATAAACTGTAATATAGAGTCCAAACCTAAACATTTTTTCTTGAGCTGTCATCAAGTTATCGCGAAGAGTTTCAATATCTTTGTACGCTGTTTCCAAAGCAGGATCTCTAATTAACCCTTTTTCTTCTCTTTCCAAAATTTCTGAAGAAACTTCAGTGATTTTTTTTCTGAGCTTTTTCAAAATTAATTCTGAGCTAACCGGATGTATAAAAAACGAAATGTCTAAAGGCGTGCTCAAATCAATAACAGGAGAAAACCATCCGGTGTTTAAATATCGCGGATATGAAAAAACGAAAAAGGATTTGGCAAACCTTTCTCCAAGCTTTATGTGGTCTTGCATCACGCCAGTATGCGGCGGAGCAATAATATCTCTAACATCAAAAGTTTCTTCCTGAAAGATTTTTTCTTCCGCTAAGTTTTCCTGTTTTTTGCCCAAAAGATTATCTAAAAATGAGGCCATTTTAGTATTTTTTATTTTAATAATTCCGGTAAAATTTCTGGGTAATATCCAATTTCTGCCTGATCTGGATGGTGAATAGACCAAAAAAGTTCAATTAACTCAGGCGTGGTTAGCGGCACAGCTTCCAGTCCGCATCTTCTTAAGCCCATTGCCAAATATTCCATTCTCTGCCAAAGCTGTGTTTTGCATCTTTGAAAGTCATCATCTTTCATTGGCTGGTTTTGCTGCTGCCCTCCTCCAAAAAGTTGCTTTACAATATTTTGTTGC
>Ga0172381_10007310_pt1 | contig 10947 bp, 11 predicted proteins | sample Leawel6488metaG_FD_119754 | JGI IMG/M metagenome (GOLD analysis project Ga0172381, IMG submission 119754) | Leachate microbial communities from a municipal landfill in Southern Ontario, Canada - Leachate well 64-88 metaG | ecosystem: Engineered > Solid waste > Landfill > Unclassified | place... | reverse complement strand
CACACACAACACCAAAGCACGATTGTTGGACTGTGCTCAATACTACCACAGGGTCACGGATTAATTCATCGTTTTACGCTATTACGCCAAAGACACAATCACCTGTATTTTGCAAACGATTTCCAAAGCCGAATATCAGATTTCGGTGGGTATAAACTCTAGCAAGCGCTATATATACACTCGCCATGTTATAGCATAACAGGGTAGGGTGCAACAGATGTTCTGGGATAAGAAAATGGAGACACTGAAACCTGATGAGTTGAAGGAAGTTCAGCTCAAACGTCTGAAAAAAACATTGAATCATGTCCAAAATGTTCCTTTTTACAGAAACCTTCTCTCTGAAGCCGGTATCAAAAAAGCATCTATAAAAAAACTTGAGGATATCCGGAAAATTCCGTTCACAAAAAAACAGGATCTCCGAAATGGATATCCGTTTGGTTTCTTCGCCGTCCCGCTCAAGCAGATAGTGAGAATACACACAACCTCCGGGACTACCGGTAAACCCACCGTGGTAGGGTATACCCGTAATGACCTGGACACATGGTCGGGACTTATTGCCCGGAATATGACCATGGTCGGCATCACCCCGGAGGATATCTTCCAGAACATGGTCAATTATGGGATGTTCACCGGAGGACTCGGATTTCATTACGGTGCCGAGAAGATCGGTATGACCGTCATCCCCAGTGCAACAGGGAACACCAAACGCCAGATCGAGATGATCGACGATTTTGGTGTTACCACGATACACTGCACCCCCAGTTATGCCATGCATCTTTCAGAAGTGGCTGAAGAGATGAAAACGTCTCTTGATTCCCTGAAAACGGGAATTTTCGGGGCTGAAGCCTGGTCGGAGAGTACCAGGAAAAACCTTGAAAACAGACTGGGTCTCACAGCATATGACTCCTATGGCATGAGCGAACTATTCGGCCCCGGGGTTGCCTTTGAATGCCAGGAGCGGGACGGCCTGCATATCTGGCATGACAGTTATCTTGTAGAAATCATTGATCCCCGAACCGGCGATGTCGTATCGGATGGAGAACGCGGGGAACTTGTTGTGACTCCCCTCGTAAAGGAAGCCATGCCATTACTCAGGTACCGAACGGGTGACGTCACCATGCTCATGGAAGATGGATGCCTGTGCAAGAGAGGGAAAAAACTTGCACGTATCACCGGCAGGAGCGATGACATGCTTGTTATCCGGGGCATCAACGTATTCCCGTCGCAGATTGAGTATATCCTCCTGAAAATTCCCGAAGTAGGCAATCAGTTTATGGTCTATATCGACAGAATCAATCATCTGGATGAGATGACCGTTGAAGTTGAGATCAACAGGGAGTTCTTCAGCGGTGAACTGGCGGACCTTACCAAACTCCAGAAAAAAGTGGTCAAGGAACTCAAGGATACGCTGGAACTGAGAACAACGGTCAAACTTGTTGAACCCGGATCGCTGCCACGATTCGAGGGAAAGTCAAAGAGAGTAATTGATCGACGAGAGGAGATATAATGGTGTCATGGGATCCCCGGTTTGAAGAGATGCCAAAAGCGGACATTCAGAGAATGCAGTATAAACTGCTCAAGAGTCTGGTTTACCGGCTGTACAGTTTTTCCCCTTTTTATCACGACAGAATGAAAGAGCAGAAAGTCCACCCGGATGATATTCGCGAGCTTTCCGATGTCAAGAAACTTCCCTTTATGTTTAAGCGTGATCTGCGCGACAATTATCCGGATAAAATTTTTACCGCATCCAGAGAGGAACTTGTCCGGTACCATGTCTCAAGCGGGACAACCGGCAAACCAACGGTTGTCGGGTATACCCAGAACGATCTGGAACTCTGGACAACATCCCTTGCCCGCGGCCTGACCTCTATCGGTCTTGGACGCGGAGATGTTATCCAGGTGAGTTACGGGTACGGATTGTTCACTGGAGGACTCGGAATGCACTATGGGGCTGAACGTATTGGCGCAACGGTACTTCCCACGAGTGTTGGAAACACGGAACGGCAGATCGAATTAATGCAGGATCTCGGCGCAACCGCGATCTCCTGCACACCCTCCTATCTTCTTCACATCGGTGAAGTCGCAGAGAAGATGGGCGTGAGCATCAAGAACGATACACAACTTCGTGTTGGCATCCTGGGTGCTGAACCGTGGACCGAGAAGATGAGGACGCGGATCGAGGACTGGCTGGGTATCAAGGCATACGACATTTACGGCACTAGCGAATTATCAGGCCCGATGTTTACCGAATGCACAGAGCAGCAGGGGTTCCATGTCTGGTCCGATATTGCATTAACTGAGATCATCGATCCCAAGACTGAAGAACCGCTTGAACCTGGCGAGAAAGGGGAAGTGACCATCACCATCCTCCAGAAAGAGGCCCTTCCCATGATACGGTACCGTATCGGGGATATTGCATCAATAGATGAGGATACATGTCCCTGTGGCAGGACCTCCCCAAGGATCCAGAGAATCCAGGGACGGGTTGACGATATGCTCATCATCCGGGGAATCAATGTCTTCCCATCGCAGGTCGAGCATGCCCTGATGGCCATCCCCGAAGTGGGGCAGCATTTCCAGATCGTCGTAGAGCGAAAAGGATCACTCGATGACATGCTTGTCCGGGTTGAACTGAACAAGGAATCATTCAGTGACAAGATTAATGATCTCATGAAAATACGGCAGAATGTTGAACACCGTCTCAGGAATTCACTGAACGTAAATGTTGATGTCGAGCTTGTCGAACCAGGATCACTCCCGCGGTTCGAGGGAAAATCGAAAAAAGTCATCGATAAGAGGTCGATGTAAATGGACACGAAAAAATTTGTAATCAAACAGATCTCGGTATTCTCAGAAAACCGACCCGGTCGCCTTGCGGCAATTGCCCAGGCACTGGGAGAGGAGAAGGTCAACATCCTCGCATTCAGTATCGCGGAAGCAAATGGTTTTGGAGTTGTCAGGGCACTGGTGGATCACCCGCAGAAGGCCCACGACAAACTCCAGTCCCTGGGGTTCAACATAGCATTCACCGACGTGATTGCAGTCAAGATGAAAGACCAGCCCGGCGGATTGTACGAGGTTGCAAAAATCCTGGGAGATGCGGGAATCAATATCGAATATTCCTATGCTTATTCAGGAAAGGATGGGGCCGTGCTCATTCTCCGTGTCGATCTGGTTGAAGATGCGATAAAAAAGATCAATACTTCCGGTGCAACCCTTATCGAGAGATCGGTCTTCCATTAACCATTACTTTTTTTCCCATTTTACCAAGTAACCAACCTGTGCAAGAGTACTGCCCCGGTGTATCTCTTCCCGTATCCGCTCCTCGGTTTTCCTGACTTCAAGTGCCCTGCGTGCAATCTCATAAGCACGTTCTGCAGGAACTACTACAACGCCGCTTTCGTCACCAATAATCCAGTCACCGGGTCGCACATATTGTCCGCAGCACTGGATCTCTGCATTGATCTCTCCCATACCTTTGGGTTCAGCTGCATTGGGAACGATTGCTTTTGCAAAAAGGGGATATTTCATTGCCCTGATATCATCGACATCCCGTACAGCCCCGTCGATGACAACCCCGGCAATCCCTTTCTTCACACAACTCAGCGTAGCCAGTTCACCCCAGGGGGCAACGTGGATCACACCGTCATTGTTGATAACGATGACCTCTCCCTTATTGGCCACATCAATTGCCTCAACAGGTTTCGCCCAGTCACCGGCAATTGTCTGAACGGTTACTGCCCGCCCAACAAGTTTCACATTGCCACATATCGAAACGATACCGGTCATCGCCCCTTTACGGTGCATCGCATCGGTGACGTTTGGTGCAGATACCTGCAAGAAGAGATTGTGGATCTCTTCGTCAGTTGTTTTTCTCGGGGGAAGGTTTCGTGAGATCGCGTCCATACCGGCCCGGATCTTTTTCGTCGAACCGGTCACATCCGCGGAGCGGACGATGTTTCCCCCGACAATAACAATCTCCGCACCGCACCGGACCACTTCACCGGCACGATCGGCGTCGATTCCCCCGGCAACGGCAAGAGGGATATGGATCTGACCCGATAGCGTTGCCAGGAGTTCTACTGAATCCTTTCCTCTCATCTGCTGGTCTATGCCAACATGCGCACAGATGATATGGACACCCAGCGATTCCAGTTGCTTTGCACGGGGCACCGGTTCCACAACATTGATCAAGTCAGCCATTATCCGGACCCCATACAGCTGGGCAGCCCGTATAGCTTCAGCAATAACAGAATCATCTGCATCAGCAAGAATGCAGATAACATCCGCACCGGCTTTCGCTGCCATCTCCACTTCAAGTGCACCGGTATCGGCAACTTTCATATCCGCGACAATAACAGAATCCGGAAAATGCTGGCGCAACGATCGTACGACCTGCATACCCTCACTCTTGATGAGTGGTGTGCCGGCTTCGATCCATTCGGCACCACCATCAACGGATTCACGTGCAATCTGTAATGCACGATCCAGATCAAGGAGATCCAAGGCTACCTGAAGGATCGCATGTTTCATGATCATTAATCTGATGTGCCGGATGATTAATAATTACCAGAGTTGGTAAAACCATAAATTAATGGGTATACACTGGATTAGAAAAAACCCGCGGATGGGGTACCACCCTCCTGAAATTCCCGAATCCAATCCTTCTGCCATGAAGGCATAATATTTTCTTCCCCGTAGGGATCTTTTGATACAGGGAGAGCAGTAAAGGATAATGTGAATTGGATGCTCTGAATGTTTGTTGAGACTGAATCTACTGCACGCGGATTGTCGATAGTAAAAAAGAGTGCTCTGAAGGATCACACTTATTCTTTCTTATATTTTTCAAAAAAATGAATCTCTTTCTGTTTTTTCTTGGAGGCAATGGTGATCTCCGCAGGAGCCCCTGCTGCAACCAGGGTGACAAGGGTATAGTTATCCGGGACATCCAACAGGGTTCTTACCGGCTCTGCATAATTTTTCTTGTCACCCGCAACCCAGCACGAAGTAATCCCATGAGCCTGAAGCGCCAGGATTAAGTTCTCTGTCGCCGCACAGCAATCTTCAAGATAATAGGTCTCTTTCTTTTCACCAAAGACAGCAAAACAGACGGCACATCCCGCGATAAACTTCCCGTTTTCTGCAAGTCCTGCGATCTCATTAAGAACCTGTTTGTCCCTGATAACACCAAACAGCCATGGCTGGACATTGCGTGCCGTTGGTGCCAGGGATGCACATTCGATCGCATCCCTAATGGCAATCTCATCAACAGGATCCGTTTTGAATTTCCGGACACTGTGACGGGATTTGATCACGGTGGTTACAACATTCATGCACCGGAATGGGAAAGCCAGATAATAAAATGTTGCGAAGTGAAAAAGAGTTATTTTTTCTTCAGACAAAAAACCAGTCCGAAAAGAGTGGCTGCTATCACAAGACCCGCTTCAAAACCGGGGGTGTGGGTGGTAGGCACTGCCGTTGATTCGACCGTTGTTGCTGGGGGAAGCGTTTCAACAGTGGTGGGGATCTCCATTGTTGGAACTGTTGTCGCGGGAGTTATCGTCAGAAGGGGGGCGGTTGGAACGGGGGTTGTTATTTTTGTCGTCACTGGGGTGGGGATTCTGGTCGTGACCGTGGAGATAAAAGTTGTCGGATTCGTCACATACGACTTATCCCCAATCAGCGGGTTCCGGTCCTGGTTGAGAACAGTCACCTTACTACTGACAGTCTTGCCACTCTGCCCGTAATTATCATTCATAGAGTTGACATTGCATTCCACCCAGATGTAATAGGTTCCCGGGGGATACGTAGCCCGGTTGCTAGTTCCCCAGATAGAACCGGTATTCTGGGGAGTCGAGACGAGGTTATAATTGACAAGAGAAGTCGTTGATCCTGATTTGCCGGTGAGCGAGGAGAGGATCGCCCCGTCGGGGGTTTGCACCTTTATGGTGACGGGAACTCCCGACACACCGGATCTTTGGGTCATCTGGACAAGATTGGAGTTTATCCTAAACTCGAGTTCGTCATCGGTTGGTACCCATTTATTGGTCACATCGACACCCACGGTTGTATCCTCAACCTGGAGTTCGAGATACGGATCTGCGACAATGAAGGCAACCGTCTTTGCCGGAAGGACATACCATGACCCGGTCTTACCAGTGAAATCACTTTGTGTCACATAAAAGTCGGATGCATCGGATACGGATACAATATAATCCGGGGAACTCCCAGCAATCGATGCTCCTGAAGCCCACCACCCGATCTGATCTCCGGAAGACAGGATCGATCTAACGTCAAGCCCCTGTTCCCCGATAAATACCGTATTCCCGGTAGAGATCGCATTGAGTGAAGCAGCTCCCGGCCATATTATCACAAGGAGAATTGCGACAAGCGCAATACCTGATATTCTCGTCCTATTTGCCATAACCAACCCTCATTTGCTCTGGTTTATAATGAAAAGATAGGCAGACAAGAATAAAGTGTTTATGGGCTGTCAAGGATTATCCGGTGAAAGTTTTCAAAAACGCGTTTTCCCTCAAAGGTGTGGCTGACTTCCGGGTGCCACTGAAGGCCATAAATATCCTTGCCGGGAAGTGCAATTGCCTCGTTACTACAGATGGATGATCGGGCAAGGAGGGTAAACCCATCCGGCATTCGGCATACCTCATCGGCATGGGATGCCCATACATTCATTTTTAACGGGTATCCTTCAAGGATCGCATCGTTTTCGCAGATCTCGACATCAACCGGTCCATATCCTCCGCTCTGGCCCGGATGTACATCCCCGCCATAGTGTCTGGCGATAATATGCAGGCCAAGGCAGATCCCAAGAACCGGTAGTCCCAAATCGAGATACTTGCTACAATTCCCGGCCCGCTCGATGGCAGGTCCGCCACCAAGAATAATCGCACAGCAGCCATTCCGAACCTCTTCGGGGGAAGTCGTGTTCGGGATGAGGGTTGCATCGATGTCAAGATCCCGCAGTGCCCGGTTTATGAGATGATTAAATTGCCCGAAATTGTTCACAACGTAGATCGGAAGCATTGCATTACCAGTTTATTCTGGAATCCTATAAGACTGTTCAACTGCAGGCCTTCGCAGTGGATAGGATCCGCTCACGAATTGTTTCTTCGGAATGCCCCATGAGGTGCGCAAGACACATTGCACCCCCTGCTCCAAATCCTTCCTTGACCTCGCCGATACAATACCGTGCTAGACCCGCATGACCGAGCGTCCCGAATCCAGGGTCCACATAATACATATGTACGCCAATCCGGCTGGCAATATGATCGACATTGGCTGTGGGATCATCCCGTACATAGGAGGTGGTAACGACCGCGGGAGGTGTCATTCCCATCGCCTTTGCTAGAGCTGCAACTGAGAGCATCTGGGTACCCCCGGCAAGAAGGATATTGCCGGTATACGATTTGATCATCCCTGCTACTACTGGCATCATTGGATCACCGGTGTAACGGACAATATCCAGCGGTTCAGAGACCTTGTCAGCAATGATCCGTGCAAGTGTTTTTGAGCAGATCTCTTCCTTTATCGATACCGGGTTCTCGATGAAACTGCTGCTCACGGATGCTTCATATCCCAATGCACGCAGAACGCAGAGAGCCGTGGTGGTTCCGCCCGGCACACATTCCCCAATGACAAGGAGATCGCTGGTATGGGAAAGGAATTTCCCCAGCGATTCTCCCTGACTATAAAGGGCACGTGCATGGGGGACTGCATCCCTGAACCGGGGGTCTTCCCCAACCGATCCATAGAGATCGTAACAGGGAACGGTGGGAGTATGGCGTAAACCGGCATTCACGAACAGCGGTTCAATGCCCATGAGGTAGACCATTGCCCGGGTGATGGATGAGGGAGTAGGACAACCCGTTGGTGTATTAGGCTTGAATGGATGGCTGGTAACATTGCCAGTTGCTATCAGTTCCGCATCGAGTATTGGCGTCAGCAGGGTTTTTTCAGGTGTCGGACCGGCGCCGGATATCCCGGGGACTGTAGACAGCAAGGTATTGGCAAGAATACCGCAAAAAACCGGATTTTTAACGCTAAATGGGGGCTTTTCCGAGAGGAATGCCATAATAATCAGTCTATAAATTCGTGGTGTAAATGATTGAATCTATCGATGCGAAAAATCCACAACGATATAATACACCCGCTCCTACTACTCCTACGGTATGTTTGAGATAGAACAGCGGCTGCTGGATCATGGCATTACCCTTGACGATATGGTTACTGCTGCCATGGGATTGTATGTCTCCCATGGTATGCCGGATGAACAGGCAGCAACTGAGATCCGGAAAAAAATACAAAAATTCTTGGGAGATCCCAATGTGGCATCCCTGCTGCTCGGGGCCATCTTACTCGAAGACGAATTGTATACAAAACGGAAGAACTCCGAGATTGCTGATGATCCCGTGTTCCTGTTAAGCGATGAGATCCTCGGGATGGCTATTGCAGAGTGTATCGGAGGGACCTATGCCCGGTTTGAATTCACACGGTATGACCAGAAAAAACCCGGTATCCTTGCAAAACTCGGGCCGTTCCTTGATGATGCGGTGGCCGGGCTGATCGCTGGCTGCACATCACGTCTCTACAGCGAATCATTATGAAGACCATCCTGTCGCTGCTCCAGTTCACCACAATCCTGCCATTAGGGAAACCACAGGATCTCGAACAGTTTGCCCGAAGTTCCTACGTTTACCCACTTGCAGGCTATGTGATTGGCGGCCTTGTCGCGCTGTCGGTATACTTCATCGCCAACCCGACCATTGCGGCTGCGGTTGCTGTGGCACTTCTTCTCATTATTACCGGAGCCCACCATTTCGATGGCCTGTTGGATCTTGGCGACGGACTAATGGCACATGGGGATCCTGAAAACCGCATTCGGGCACTCACGGACCGGAATGTCGGTGCAGGGGCCATTGCACTCGGAATCGCGGTAACACTCCTCCTGTTTGCCGGATTGCAGGAAGCTATCTCGATCGCATGCACACTGATCATCGGAGAGGTCTGCGCAAAGTTTTCCATGGCATTCCTTACTGCATACGGGACACCATTCCATGAGGGGATGCACAGTTATCTCTACCAGTTCTCCCATCCAGTTTTCCCGGTGATCTCCTTCCTGCTCTGTCTCCCGCTCTTTCTCCTGCCGGTTGCTCCGGTAAAACTATTTGCCGCCATGATCCTCATGATCCTCTGCCCGTTGATACTTCTGGGAATCTCCCAGCGGATCTTTGGGGGTATTAACGGGGATGTTGTCGGTGCCTCAAATGAGATCACCCGTGCGCTGGTAATCGTGGGGATTGCACTACTCTGACATCAAACCAGGTAAATCAGAGATCGAAAGCATGACAGTGGAAGCAAAATAGTGTTTAAAAAAATTCAGGGCGCCAGTACAAGACTTGTGCCTTTTTGCGTTAGGATAATTTTTAAGAGTGATTGTACGAAAGAGGTCTAGAGAAATAATCCGGAAAATTTTTCAATAGTGATCATGAGGAATCACCTACCAACTGTTGGATGTACAACCAACACTAATCCCAGTTTTCGGACGGAGTTGTCCGGATAAATAACAGACACAACCCAATTTTCATAGTGCTCAGTACTTCACTAAATTTGAACCCGAACTAAAGGTGTCTCTTCAATGGATTTTTCTGGCCCGGGTTCTACGTGGTCTGAAGAACGATTGACGAAGATTTGTTCCGGTTTGCTCTCTTCCGGCTCTTCGTCCGGAAAGGGATTAAAAAAACTCACATCCGTTACGTTTGTTACGGTTCTTCGAAGTTTCAGGTGGATGCGATGTGATACGAGTCGCTGGCTGTCCACTATTCACAGAGGAAATTTCAGCGACGTACTGGATTCATACAATTTGTCTGGATTAAGGTATTCGCCAGAGCATTTTTTTTAACAGACTCTGCTGAAAAATTTTCAATCGCGATCATGAGGTGTTAGTTATGGAGGCTACAATTGGATAATTATCCTACAATCGGTATGTACATGCTACAAAATTTTTGATTTGCCGACGTGAGATGGTTTGCCGATCAACCAGACCCTGCCTGAAAAAATTTGAGCAGGGGGTGAGGGGGTGGTTGAAAATTTTTTGACGGAGATCGATTGCGATGCTGAAATGGTGTAACTATTCATTCAGATTTTTGGCAGGTAGTGTACACTACTAAGAGTCACGGAGGAATAATTAGGGAAGTACTGGTGTTAGGTATTCGGGGGTGATCAAATTTGTTTACCGTAACAGAGTATGAATGCGTTTTTCCATAAAACCGGCAGAAAAAATGAATGATGGAAAACGTGGGAAACAGGTTCCTCCGTTTTCACAACCAACAAGAAAATACCACACCCACTGATTGCTGGAATCTTTAGTAGAGACCTAGATATCCCTTGTTTCCGTCATCATCGCATTCAATGGCGGATCCATCTCTTATGAGCGTATTGAACATCATCGCTGCATTCATCAGGTTTTCATCCGCAGCAACTCCCCTCTTGAGATCATTGAGCGCCTGCCACTGGGGTGTCGGCACAACCCGACTTCCGGTCAGTACACCTGTGCAATGCCTGCAATACGCGCAGTGACTGTATACCGATACCTCTCCATCTGCACAGCCGACCGTGACCCGGTTTTTTTTCTCATCACGCTGGAACGGCAAAGATTTCATATGCATTGATATTTTAGGGATCCAATATGAGTATACCGATGTGTGGGTTCTCACCGGAAAAAGAAGCCCGTCAATCGAAATATTTTAAATAGTTGGGTCTCATATAAGTAATACTCGCATAAACTGACTGTAAGCGGACAGTCTCAATGTTTTGGAGGATTACATAAATGGCATCTGACAAGCCCCACATGAATCTGGCTGTAATCGGCCACATCGACCACGGAAAGTCAACTACCGTCGGACGAATGATGTTCGAGACCGGCGCTGT
>Ga0172381_10007307_pt1 | contig 10951 bp, 12 predicted proteins | sample Leawel6488metaG_FD_119754 | JGI IMG/M metagenome (GOLD analysis project Ga0172381, IMG submission 119754) | Leachate microbial communities from a municipal landfill in Southern Ontario, Canada - Leachate well 64-88 metaG | ecosystem: Engineered > Solid waste > Landfill > Unclassified | place... | reverse complement strand
TTTAACAGAAACATCAGGCTATATTGCTGCTGCATTTAAAAAATTATTTAATGTGGCTACGCCTGTTTTAACTTGCGAATCAGTCAATCAAACTGCGAATAATGGAGATATTAAATTTGTACTTGATTCGTTAATTGATGAGGAAGACGGTAGTTACTTATTTACGGGGTTGGCATTGTCTAGGGTGTATCAATTTTTAGACACGACTTCTGTTCCATTACAGACCTTAACCAATGCGACATATGGCCTTTCGGCGTTAAGTGCAAGAATTCCATCTGCTTTGGTGGGTGGAAATATACCTGCTGTCGTTAAAGCACAAGACAATATAGATTTTGGAGCATTACAGAAAGCATCTCTTAATGCGGCAACGCCAGCGGTTACGGTTAGCGATAAGACAGGATTTTCTTTATCTACTGCTGGAATTAAAGCAATTTATGATTTCTTAACAGTAGATATTACAGCGGCAATCGCCAGTTTCGGAAATCTGTTTAAGACGAATATTGATGGGAAGATATCAGAAGCGGGAGGAGGTTTAGATGCTGCTGGAGTAAGAGGGGCATTAGGGATGGGATCTGCTAATCTTGATACTCAATTAAGTGGAATAAGTAATAAATTACCAGATGCATTACAAAATGGCAATATTAAAGCAGCAGTTAAAGAACAAGACAATATTGATTTTGGCGCATTACAGAAAGAATCTTTAGATAATTCTTCTCCTACAGTAAGTGTTTCAATAGCAGCACAAGATATAAGAGATGCTCTTGGAATGGCAGAGGCAAATCTTGATGATCAATTAGAAGCTATTGCATTACAAATATCTGCTTTAGGTACAGGGACTGGCCCTGTAGAAAAACCTTATTATGTAAGTTCCAATAGTGCACCTTGTGGAGATGTATTGGTTATTATGTCTCTTGATAATGCTAGAGCTTATCCAATACATAAAGGTACAACTGATGCAACAGGATGGGTAAAATTTTATCCTAATGTGCCAGCAGGGACGAAAGTATATATGTGGAGTTTTAAGACAGGACAAGATTTTATAAATCCAGATGAGGAGGAAGTTTAAATGTCTGATTGGCAACAAAATGGGACTCCTTCAACTGATTTAACTTGGAATGATCAATTTAGAGCAGATTTTCCTGAATTTGGACATACAAGTCCAGAAACTTTTACAGATGAATCTATTACTTTTTGGTATGGGGTTGCAGATAAGTTATTGAACGTAGTTAGATGGGGAGATCTTTTAACTATAGGTCAACAATTGTTTGTCGCTCATAATATTACACTGGCTTATAATAATGAACAAGATTTTGCACTTGGTGATAAATCAGGAATGAGTGCTGGCCTTGTAGCTTCTAATCAATCTGTTGGAGATGTTCAAGTTGCTTATGATTTATCTATTGCAACTGAACAGGATGGTGGAGAATATAATTCAACAATTTATGGAAGAAAATATATAAGATTGGCAAGAATGGTTGGGACTGGTGGATATTACGTATGAAAGTGTCTTTAAAAACAAAAGTCAATGACACAATTAAAGTCATTAATAAAATAAAGAATTTAGAAAAAATAGATGTCCTTGTTGGCGTTCCTGAAGAAACAACTAAAAGAAAAGAAGATGGAATTACAAATGCTCAATTGGTTGCAATACATACAAAAGGTTCTCCTTTGAGGAATATACCAGCAAGGCCAATTATTGAACCGGCAATTACAGCAATAGGAAACAAAGAAAGAATTGCTGAAGATTTAAAAATTGCAGGTCAGTTTATGTTGGAAGGTAAAAGTGTAGAGGCAATAAATGCGTTGCATGCGGCAGGAATAGATGCAACAAATATGATTAAATTATGGTTTGATGATCCAAGGAATAATTGGCCTCTTTTACAAGATGCTACTATTCAAAGAAAAGGTTCTGATGCCATATTGATCGACTCTGCTCAAATGAGAAACTCTATTACATACGTTGTCAATGCTGAAGGTAAATAATGATTAATTTAAGAAAAGTTATATTACATAAAGCTTTTGTTCAAGAGTATATTGTATATCGTTCATCTGGCAGTTTTATAAATGGAAGATGGACAGAAAATACTCCAGTACAAATACCAATGAGCGGAGTTGTTTCAGTTGTAAATGAAAAAGAATTAAATGCTCTTCCCGAAGGAGATAGAATAAAAGGTGCAATGCGTTTTCATAGCACAGAAGAAATCTTATTAACAAGATCGGGAGAGGTTAAAGGTACTTCTGATTCGATATTATGGAATGGACAATTTTGGAGAATTTTCAATGTCTCTGATTATAGTGATTATGGATATTACCGAGCTTATGGCGAAAGAATAAAGGGGAATTAGGATGCAAGCAACTGGCGGTAGGATGCAAGCAACTGGCGGCACAATTACATACACAGACAAAGATGGATTGAATCCAAGTTTGACACCATATTCAGATGGTTATGTTGTTCATACTTTTACAAGCAGTGGTGATTTAGAAGTTACAGAAGCTGGATTAGTTGAGTATTTAATCGTAGCTGGTGGTGGAGCCGGTTCAGGGACAACTGGTATATTTGAAGGAGCAGGTGGAGGTGCAGGTGGTGTTTTAGAAGGAAACAAGGAAATAACTTTAGGTGTAAAATCAATAGTTGTTGGAGTTGGCGGACTTTCTATTGCAGATAATTGTACAAAAGGAGGAAATTCGACTTTTGAAGAGTTAATAGCGTATGGAGGAGGAACTGGAGCTTTTGATTCTTCGAATATTACAGATGGTGGTTCTGGTGGTGGTGCTGTATATAGTATTGGGAATGAAGGTGAAGGAATTGATGGGCAAGGGCATAATGGAAGACGGTTAATATCAATAGCAGATAGAGGATGCGGTGGTGGTGGAGCATGGGAAGAAGGTGGTCTTGATCAAAGTGCAAATGGAGGAGACGGTATAGAATCTTCCATATCTGGAGTTCCAACATATTATGGTGGTGGCGGTGGTGGTTTAGGTTGGTATGATCCTTATTATAGTGGTCAAGGAGGTAATGGAGGAGGAGGAGATGGTGCTTCAACGTTAGGTGAAGTGGGAAATGATGGGACTCCTAACACTGGCGGTGGTGGCGGTGGTGGTTCTTACAACGGAACTTTTTACAAAGGCGGAGATGGTGGTTCTGTAATAGTTATTATTAGATATTTGTATAATGAAGTAGTAGTAGTTGTTACTACTCTCCCAGCAACAAATATCACTCCAAGTAATTTTATAGCAAATGGAAGTTTGGATTATATTGGTGAAGGAATTACAATCGTTAAAAGAGGCTTTTGTTATAAGGTGAAAGAATAATGGCAGAGATTTATTTAACAATTACTCAATTTGAAGATTTAATGCAATCAATATTTTGTTCTTTGCTTGGTTGGACAGACGATATATTGAAGGAAAATGTTCGTATATCTTGGCCAGAGAAAGGAATGCCAACATGGGGAGTGGAAGAAAATATTGCTTTTATAAGATGTTATGAAGAAGATGATCCTTATAACAAGGAAAGAGAACATTCAGATGAATATCAAGTTTCTCCTGATGAAAGTGTAAGGGAAACAAATTATACAGTTGTTATGAGAGTGGATTTAATAATATATGGTTCTGAAGCTTTTGAAAATGGAAGAACGATAAGAGATAAAATGTATTCTGATGAAGAGACAAAAATGCTTTTAAACAGAAATCATATTTATTTAAAACCAAAAGAATCAATTAATACACCAAAAAGAAACGACGAGTATTTTCAGGGAAGTTGGTGGAAAAGAGTAGATATGAGTTTGAGGTTTAATGAATTAGTAATAAAGAGCACGGTTATGCAGATGATAGACAGCGTTGATGTTGCCATCTATGAAGGAGATACAGGCAGCAAAATAGCTGATGTGAATATTAACAACGAATAAAAAGTATGGAGGTTAAAAATGACAACTTTGAATTTGAATAACATTATTGATGTAACAGTGACAGTTTCTCCTGCCGCTGCTGCCAGAGGATCATTTAATGAAATGCTTATTTTAGGCATTACTGGACTTACAATTTCTGAAACTATAACTACGACAGAAAGAGTAAGGAAATATGCTTCCCTTGTAGAAATGCTTGCAGATGGATTTGCAATAACAGACGCCGAATATTTAGCTGCTTCTGTTTATTTTGCACAATCTCCTGCTCCTACTACAGTTTGGATTGGTGTAAGAGACGATACTTCAAGTCCAGAAGAGTCCATTTCGGAAGCTTTGCAAGCTTGTAGAGTAAAAGAAGCAAGTTGGTATATTGCTTATAGTGTTGAGGCTGTTGCATCGGATATTGAAGAAATGGCATTGGCAGTTCAATCCATGACTCCTTCGACGGTATTGGTTTATAATTCGTCTGATGCGACTATTTTGGAATCTGAACCTGCGGTTGATGATCTTCCAACAGTTCTAAAAGATAATTCTTATTCTCGAACTCTTGGAGTATATAGCACCGATGATCATATTGCGGCTGGAATTATGGGAGTTGCTTGCGGTTTGAATACAGGATTGGCCAATTCTTCTTTCACATTACTTGGAAAATCAATTATTGGAAATGTAACGGAAGATGTAACATCGTCTGAAAGAGGAATTGTGGAAGCCAAGAATTGCAATTTGTATGTGAATTATGCCAATTACTATAATATTTTTGAACAAGGTGTTATGGCGAATGGATATTTCTTTGATCAAGTTCTTCAAAGAGATATGTTGGTAAATGATATTCAACTTTCTTGCATGGATTTGATTTATCAAAATAAGAAAGTCCCCCAGACTGAAGCTGGTATGGCAATGATTTATAATGCATTGATGGCTGCTTGTGAATCAGCAGTTACAAGAGGCCATCTTGGAGCAGGAACATATACAGGGGCTTCTTTTATGAATTTGAACTACGGAGATTCAATGCCTAATGGATATGTAATTCAGAGTGAAAAACTTTCTGATCAGACAATTGCAGATAGAGCATTAAGAAAATCAGTTTCCTTTTATATTACGGTAAAAGAGGCTGGTGCTGTTCATAGTATGAATATTGAAGTAATTGTGAATGTTTAAAATAAAAGAATAAAATGGAGGAAAAAAGATATGCAACAGACTACATATAGTTTTTTAGATTCAGTTATAGTGATTGCTCATCCTTTGCTTGATACAGCAGCAATTGTTTTGACAGGAGACGGTGTTGGCAAAGCAACCGTTGCAATGTCAGAAAATAAAACAGCAATTGATATTGCAGCTGATGGGGCACCAATGGTGTCAAAAATAGCAGGAGAGATTGGAACAGTTACTATTGATGTTCAGCAAACTTCTGCTTCCCACAAGAAATTGCTTAATCTATACAATAAATTAAAAATTGCGGATACATTATCTTGGGCACAAGCTTCTATTACAATGAGAAATGTTGTTGATGGGACATCTCATATTGCCACTGGAGTTGCTTTTCAGAAAGTCCCTGATAAAGGATATGAAAAAGAAGGAAAGCAAGTTTCTTGGGTATTTATGTGTGCAGATATTCAAAATTTAACAATTTAAGATTGTTAATTTAATAAAAGGAGGAAACATAATATGAGTACAAAGGAGAGATCAAAAGAATTTGTTCTTGGTGGTAAAACATGGAGGATGGATAAAGTTAATCCATTAGATGGTTCAAATCTATTAAGAATATTTTCAGCGGCAGGAAATGTTGATAATCCACAACAATTTCTGTCTAATATGCCAATAGATCAATTTAGGATGATTCAAGGAACTTTATTGATAAATGTCTATCAAATAGATATTGTAAATGATCAAAAAGTTCCTACACCTTTAATTTTGCCATCTGGAGAAATGAATATCAACATAGATGATTCAGGATTGATATTTGCAATTACAGTTATTGCATTGATGTTTAACATGAAAAGTTTTTTCGAAGAGAGCACATTGAAGGAATTCAACGATATAATGGAAGAGTTCAATGTGTCGAAACCGTCAATGTAGATTCGTATGCATATTCCCCTGTGGTTGCAGGATATTGGAAACAACATGAACTTTGGGATGGCACTTATAACATTGATGATTTATTAGATATCCATGAAGTAATGGCTGTAAAGAATGAAAATGAAAGAAGGATTCGTGAGGCTGATACATGACTGATGTAAACACAATTGCAAGTTATCTTGTTTCTTTAGGGTATAATATAGACGCTTCTGCTTATCGTAAGTTTGAAGGTGCATTAAGAAATGCTCAAAATGTAGTAGAGAAACATACAAGTGCCTTAAATAATTCTTTCATTAAAGCAAGTTTTACAATGACTGGTGCTATTGGTACAATGGTAGCTTCTACTGGATTGTTATTGCAAAGTCTTGCTAAGGCTGATTTGGGCTATGAAAAACTTGCTCTAAGAATGTACATGACTAAAGAGGCAGCTAAACAGTATAGTCTGGCTCTTAAAGTCATGGGAGAAAGTCCTGAAGATATAAGATGGATACCTGAACTTCAACGTCAATATCGTGAATTAATGGCGGATGCTAAACGATTGGAACCATCCAAAGAATATGGCAAAGCAATGGAAGGTGTTCGTGGGATTAAACATGAATTTAATCGTTTGAAGTTGGAATCTATTTATGGATTGCAATGGATTGGAGAAAGTATTATTCGCCATTTAAGAAATCCATTAGATAAAACCAAGTGGAGTTTTAGTGATTTAAATGAATATATTATTCAGCATATTCCAGAATGGTCTGAAAAAATTGGCAAAGTATTGGGAGATATAGTTGCCATTTTTAAGGATGTTTGGAATATTTTAAAAGATGTAGGTGCTGTTCTTAGGGAATTCTGGGATGCACTTTCTCCAACAGAACAGGCACTTATTGGAATAGGAATATTGACAGGTTTATTTCTATGGTCGGGGCCATTTGGGAAATTTATGATTTTGATTCCTGCGATAATTGCATTAATGAGCGAATTTTGGGGAGCAATGCAAGGGAAAGAGACTGATGTTCCTATTGAATTATTGCAAGGAATAGCTGGCGCACTTGATCTTATTGCAAGAAGTCTTTTAACAATAAAAGCCATAGGAGAAACTACAAAAGATTTTTTAAGTATTCCTGCAAAAGTAGCAACAGCTATGTATAAAGGTGCTGTTGCTGGATATAAAAATATTCCAAAAACTTTAGGTTTAGGAAATAAGGAAACTGAATGGAATAAGGTTGAAAGGCAAGGAGCAGAAAGAGGATTCCAATCAAGTTTAGATGATCTAAAATCAACATGGGGAAAAGGAAAGGATTATTCAAAGCAAATATCTGATACTTGGGATATAAATAAAACACCATTAATTCTTGGTCATCTTGCCAAAGAACATCCAAAATTTTATCTCTCTGAAGAAGAAAGAAAAGGACAAACTAAAAGTGAAAAATATAATTATTTAAAGAATTTAAATCTTAGCAATGAAGCAATTGAGAAAGCAATGTCGGGAGATTATTCTTTATGGATGAAAGAAAGAGGAACACAAGGTTCTGCAATATCTGGCCAATTAAAAATATCTTCAGATGCCGAAAAGTATAGAGGATTGGTAGAAAATACTTTTGGCAAAGATAAATCAGAATTGTTTATGAGAATAATGCAAGCAGAATCAGGGGGCAATCGTTTTTCTCATCCAACAAATAAAAGCGGAAAATATGCAGGAACTATTGATTATGGTTTGTTTCAAATAAATAGTATGCATATGGCAGGATTAAAACAAGCTGGCATTATCAATAAAAGTATGGAAGAGTTATTTGATCCAGAAATAAATGCAAAAGCAGCCAAATGGTTATATGAAAAACAAGGGGAGAATGCTTGGAAAGCTTCACGTGGACGATGGGGAGGAGATCAACTTTTATCTGCACAACAACCACTTGGAGCAGGAAGTGGAAGTACAAATATTTCTAATTCAGGGAATAAATCGTTGAATATTACTATTAATGCAAATGGACAAACTGCTAATGCCATTGGTAATGAAGTTGTAAATAAAGCCAAAGAAGCAGGATTTTTAGAATCAAATAATAATGCATGGGCTGGAGTCTCTTTAGTGCAGAATTATCCAGCATTTTCGGCAAAAGTTATCTAAGGAGAAAGTATGCCACAATTTTCTATGGCATTATCTGACGCAAATTATATAGCTTGGCGTTCTTCAATAAATGCTTTTGGGCTTGCCACTGCGGAGCCATCAAGTGTTACTGCATTCAGACCTAAAGAATGGAGTGAAGGGTCAGGGATGCTTTTCTATATGCAGGACGCAGATGGGAATCAATATTTTTTTGATGGAGTTTTAAAAACTGAACATGTTCGCACTAGAAGGATTACTGCTCATCCCGTTCAATCAGGAACTAATATTACTGACCATTCATTTAAAATTCCTTCTACTTTAACAATGGAAATTGGTGTTTCAGATGTGATGGATTGTTTTGCTGAAGATTGGAAGGGAGGAAATTCTTCTCGTTCAATTAATGCTTATCAAGGACTGAAAAAAATACAAGATTCTGGCCAGCCTTTAACCGTAACAACAAGGCTTGATATTTGTAAAAATATGATAATAGAGAGTGTTTCTGCCCCTGAAGATTATAGGACAAGAAATGAATTACGATCTTCTATAAGATTTGTTGAAATTTCAATTGCTTCAGGAGCAAATATTAAAACAGTAAGTAAAGATGAATATGTAAGCCAAGAAAATCCAACTGGTCAGGTGGGTTCTGTGAGTGAAGAGATAGAAGGATTTGATTCTTTAAATAAAACCAATTTAAGAAAACTTTTAAGTAATTTTGGTGGTAAGAGCAGATGAGCGACCCTACAATACTTGATAATATAGTTTTTGACGAAAGAGATTCTTTTGATATTGGCTCTTTTGCCAATATGATAGTCGCCGCTGAGAATACAACTTATCTTGTAAGGGCTTTTGTCGAAGACAGTGAAGGGAATGTTTATTACGGAAATACAGTAGAAGTAACAACAATAATATTATTGTCGTTGGCAATAACTCCTCAAATTCCTGTTATTGAAACTTATGATACAATACAATTTACCGCATTAGGACTTTATTCAGATGGTACAACGGCAGATTTGACATCTTCAGTTACTTGGGCAGAGCAAGATTATTTGCTTTTTGTACCAATAGAAACAGACACTGACACTTATACCGATGAATTATCTAATGGATATGAAGTGGCTTCTATTAATAGCACAGGATTAGCTACTGCTTTAAGTGGAGGAATTGCAAATATAACAGCAACATTAGGAACGGTTACAACAAGGACATTATTATGTGTTCAACCACTTCTTAATGAAGATTCTCCTATGGATTGTGGTGTAGTTCCTATAGCTGGAGGATGGGATAATAGCGTAGATCCATTCTATGTTGCTCCTATTTTGGAAGAGATGTATTTAATTATGTCAACTCCGATGTTAGTTGGACAATCTCAACAAGCAGGAATGTTAGGAGTATATGACGATGGAGAAGAAAGGATTATCACTTCTATTGATGGTACTTGGGAATCATCAAATACTTCCGTTGCAACAATTGATGTAACAGGTTTAATAATTGCAAATGCAGTTGGAGTAACCTTTATAAAAGTTACATATGAAATTGAAGACAGTCCAACTCAAACTTTTACTGCTCAAAGAATGTTGTCTGTTATTCAAGAAGGGGAAACAGAAACAAGTTCTACTGTTGTGCAACAGATACCATTGCAACCTTTACCTAATCAAACTTTTAGAACGACAATAGCAGCAAGCGCATCTAGAACTTTAGATATTGATTTTAAAATATGTTGGAATGAAGAAGCAGGTTATTGGGCAATGACTTTAATTAATCCTATAACTGGAGAATATTATGTTGATTCTATTCCTTTGCTTTCTGGAGATTCTCCAACATTTGATCTTTTAAGGCAATATAAACATCTTGATATCGGAAGTTGTTTTATTGTGAATATGAGTAATTTAGATTCTGATGTTCCTACAAAGGAAAATCTAGGAATAGATTACATAATGGTTTGGGGATACACAAATATATGAGTGGATTATACGGAAGAAAATTTAAATTAACAATTGTTTGCAATCCAAATGTTGAAGACCAAACAAAATTGGACACTATTGAAATTGAATCTGAAGGTGTTTCTTCTACTGGTTTAAGAATTATTTTTGATATTAATTATCCAGGAATATCTGCAACATATTTTAGCGAAATAATTGTTTATAATATGAATCCTGAATTTCGTAAAAAGGTTTTGAAGGAAGGCTCTGTTGTTGTTTTGGAAGCTGGATATGAAGAAAATTGTAGAGTAATATTTAGAGGATTACTTTGGCAAGTTTTATATGAAAGAGAAAATGTTGTTGATCAAAAAATGATATTACGTTGTATGGACGGAGATAAACTTTATACAGAAGGGAATATGTATAACGAAACAATTCTTAGAGGAATGAATATTACAACTCAAATCAATATGGTTCTTTCTGATTCAGTCAAAAATATTCCATTAGGAGAAACAGCAAAAGAAGAAATAGAAACATATTTGCAAGATAGTGGTATACAAAAAATGTATAGAGGAGAAACTTTTTTCAAACAACCAGCAGATATTCTACATGAAAAATTAGGATATCGAGGAATTAACAAAACGGCAAATATTAGATTTTTTGCATTTCATAGCGTCGTTGAAGTTCAAGATGATGCGAAAGAATATTCTTATGATAAAAAGAATGCTATTGTTATTTCTCCTAATGAAGGAGGATTAATAGGGACTCCGCAACAGACAATGTATGGTTGTAATTTTACTTGTTTATTGAATCCAATGATTGTTTTAAAAAGACCTTCTTGCGTTGTAAATTTAAAAGGTACAGGATTTCAACAGATGAGAGCAAGATATGGAGAAGATCCAATCCCTACAGCAGGATTGGGAATTGCAGATGATTATCAAATTCAACAGTATCAAGTAATTGGA
>Ga0172381_10007306_pt1 | contig 10952 bp, 8 predicted proteins | sample Leawel6488metaG_FD_119754 | JGI IMG/M metagenome (GOLD analysis project Ga0172381, IMG submission 119754) | Leachate microbial communities from a municipal landfill in Southern Ontario, Canada - Leachate well 64-88 metaG | ecosystem: Engineered > Solid waste > Landfill > Unclassified | place... | reverse complement strand
TTTACTCTTGCAATTGGCTTGGCTTTAAAGTACATTTGATCTTGGTACATTGGGTGTTCCTTTCAGACCCCACTGTACCATTTTTTTGTGGCCAAGTGTCCAAAAGGTTTCTCATCATCTCCATGGTCAAAAAAGTAACTGCTCGATTTCACTGTCATTTCGACTCCTTGGCCTTGTCCAAGGGTGGACCTGCCTGCCGGTAGGCAGGGAAATCTTATATATAGAATGAGTTACTATTAAAGGATCCTCTTCGATTCCACTCAGAGCATGAGCTTAGTCGAATGCCTCCATTTCAGTCGGGATGACACAGGCGGGCGAGTATTCGCTTAAAAAAGAACGCAGTAAACGTTCTAGTTTTGTTGAGGAAATCTTATATTGATTTGATTTATTCTGATAGCTTTTTAGCAAGCATTTTAATCCCTAGGTTCGGAATGGCTAATTGTCTTTTCATTCGTCTTGGGTCCAAAATTAGTCTGAAAAGCCATTCCAAGCCAATCGCCCGCATCCATGAAGGAGCTCGCCTTCTTGTTCCTGCCAAAAAATCAAACGTTCCGCCCAAACCGACGCCTAGCTTACAGCAGGTTTCCTTAAGGTTATTTTTGAGCCAAATTTCCTGTATCGGCGCTCCATAAGCAACTAAAAGAATATCGGCTTTAGATTTATTTATTAGCTCGAGAATTTCTTCTCTATCTTTTGGATCAAGAGAGCTTACTCCGGAAATGTTTAATCCAAAAATATCTGTTTGAAGTTTTAAAGCCGCCCTTTCAGCGATAGTTGAGGCTCCGCCAAGAAGAAATAACTTCAACTTATTTTCTGCGGCAAATTTAGCGAGCGGCCAGACAAAGTCTGCTCCCGAAATTCTTTCTGGTATTGGTTTTCTTAAAAATTTAGGATAGAAGACAATAGAGAAAATTGAGATTATCCAAAGTAAAAAAATCACTATCTGTTTAATGATTGGTGTTTTAGGAACTTTGAGGGAGTCGAATTTTGCTGCCCATAAAAGCCCAACACCGTCCGGGATGTTGATAGAAGAAGAGTTAAGCGTCCTTCTAAACTCATCGTCCTGCCCCGCTGTTATTATAAATTCTGTATTAGGAGTAAATATTAGACTCTTTCTTTTGAATGCAAAAATTTGAGTCAGTTTTTCATTCAACTCACTTTTCTTGATCGCATCAATTTTTACGCCTAGAATATCAATTCTCATATATTATTTATTGGAATACTTCTCATATTCTTCGTCTATTGTCAATTTCAACTGTTCTTCAAATTCTCGGCTCGAAAATTTCTCGGCTTGTTTTCTGCAATTGGCCGGCGTAAAATCGGTATAATTTTTTTCCAGTTTAAGAACCGCTTCGTTCAATGATTCCGCTGTTTCCTGATCAAAAAATACCCCTGTTTTGCCTTCAATTACAGTTTCAAGCGTCCCGCCTCGCTTTAATGCAATAACCGGGCGGCCGCAAGCCATTGATTCAACAGGAGTTAAGCCAAAGTCTTCCTCTCCAGCAAAAATTAGCGCTTTTCCATTTCTTAAATATTCGTAAACTGCCGTATCTGACTGCCATCCAAGAAATTCAATATTATTTTTGGCCATTCTCTTCAATCTTGTTTCGTCTGATCCTGTCCCAATTATTACAAGCGATCGTCCGGATTGATTGAAGCCTGAAATTGCAAGATCAACTTTTTTGTACGGTTCAAGCCTTGAAATCACGACATAATAATCATCTGGTACGTTATCAGAAGGTGTAATTTTATCAATTGAAACCGGAGGGCAAATTATTTTTGATTTTTTTTGGTAATATTTTTCTATTCGATCCGAGACATTTTTTGAATTCGCAATCCAAAAATCAACCCTCTGCGAGGAAACTTTATCCCAGACACGTAAATCATGTAATACTTTTCTAATGTAAAGCCCCTTGATTCCAAATCCGATATGATTTTCTATCATGTATTCATGGTACCAATCCCAAGCATACCTCATCGGAGAGTGACAATAACAAATATGAAATGTTGCAGGTTTGGTCAATATGCCATGAGCAAATGAATTTGAACTAGATATTACGATGTCATACCCCGAAAAATCAAATTCTTCGACCGCTTGGGCTAATTTTGGTAAAAATAGTTTTGTCCTGCGACGTAAAAAAGCTGGATATTTCTTGAGAGATGAGGAAATTATTTCGCAATCAGAAAATTTGCTGCTGGTCCCTTCTTCGTCATACAAAAGGGTAAAAATTGGGGCTTCAGGATAAATTTTATGTAATTCCAAAAGAACCTTTTCGGCTCCGCCAATTTTTGTTAAAAATTCATGTACTATAGCTATTTTCATTTTTAAATCGATTCAATTACTTTATAGAATTGTTCGGCGGTTTTTTTCCAAGAATATTCCTTCGCCACTTCATAACCTTTTTTGATGAGTGAAATGCGAAGGGTTTGATCAAAAATTACCCTTTCCATCGCTTTTGCAATGCTGTCCGGATTTTTTGGATTGACATAAAGAGCCCCGTTTTTTGCAGTCTCTTTAATTGTCGGTATGTCGGAGGTGATTACCGGTGTTCCAGAAGCCATTGCCTCTAAGGCTGGTAGTCCAAACCCTTCATATAAACTAGGATAAACAAGAGCGTCAGCATTTTTATAAAGAAGTGGCAATTCATTTTCTTCCAGATATCCTTTTCTGATTATATCATCTTTGAATTTTGAATTTGATATCGCTTCTTCAGCATCTTTATGTCCAAAACCGTTTTTTCCAACCAGTATAAGTTTATGGTTGGTTGAATTTTGTGTTTTAAATAGTTCAAATGCTCTAATAATATTAGCTGTGTTTTTTCTTTTTTCGATTCTTCCGACTGACAAAAAATAATGATACCTTTCCTTTTTATCGGACTGAACGATTGAAGTCCTATTAAATTTTTTATTGTCATAAGCAAGCGGGACAACTGATATTTGAGCTCTTGGTTTGCCATAAAATTTAATTAAATCATCGAGACTAGCCTGGCCGGTAAAAACAATTGCAGATGCTTTCGACATTGCGATATTTATTGCAGTCTCTTGCAACATCAATTCGTATTTTGAATATGCCTCGGGAAAAAATTTGAACGCGAGATCATGAATTAGAACAATCGTTTTTTTTGGTGCCAATGTAGGGATACTATTGGTTAATTCGATAAAAACGTCCGGTTTGTCTTTTAAAAGGGCTAAGGGTAATCTAAAACGATTCCAAAATCTTGGAAAAGGAATCAGTTTTTCGCTAAAATTCGGATTTTTTAGCAAATCGGAATCGAGCGGTTTATTTGTGTAAAGATTATATTTGTTTGCTTTATCAATCTTAGTTAATCCCAAAATTATCTGGTAGGCAGTGTTGTCTATGCCAGTCTTTGTTTTACTTGTAGTTTTTGAAGCGTCAATGCCAATTAACATAGTTGGTAGTTGGTAGTTGGTAGTTGGTAGGCGTTGCCCTAAAAACTAACTACTAAAAACTATATTCTAATTTACTCTTTTGCCCAAAGAACAGATTTTTTAAATGATTCTAAGTTTTCGATTGCAATACCCAAGCCTTTAACGACACATTCTAAGGGATCGTTTGCTACTTCACAAGGAACACCTGTAACTTTGGTAAGGAGGGTGTCAATATTGCGCAAAAGTGAGCCACCGCCGGTTAAAACAATACCTTTGTCCATAACGTCGGAAGCTAACTCAGGAGGCGTTTTTTGTAAAACAGCTTTAACAGTATTTATAATGTCTAACATCGGATATTTTATTGCCTTAACCATTTCTTCGGATGATACAATAACGCTTTCAGGAAGTCCGGTAATTGCGTTTGATCCAGACACCTCCATTTTTTCTTCCTTCTTCAAATTTTGAGCCGAACCAATTTTAATTTTTATTCTCTCTGCAGTTTGTTCGCCAACAATCAAATTGTGAGACTTCCGGATGGCATTGGCAATTGCGATATCAAATTTATCTCCGCCGACTCTGACAGACGACGAACTAACAACGTCGCCAAGAGAAATTACAGCAACCTCGGATGTGCCTCCGCCAATGTCTATAATCATGTTCCCGGATGGAGAAGCAATCGGGATACCTGCACCAAGGGCTGCTGCCAAAGGCTGTTTAATAATATAGGTTTTTTTTGCTCCTGCAGCGTTACAAGCGTCAATTACTGCCCTTCTCTCGGTAGAAGTTATTCCGGCAGGAACAGAGATCATGATATCTGGTTTAAATAAACGAATGCTGCCAGAAACTTTATTTATAAAATATCGGAGCATTGCTTCGGCTACTCTAAAATTTGCAATTACTCCATCTTTCAGAGGGGTTGCAGCAATAATGCTTTCAGGAGTCCGGCCGATCATTTTTCTGGCCTCTTCGCCAATCGCCATAATTTCATTATTAGAAGACTGCAAAGCAACAACACTCGGTTCGTTAATAACAATTCCCTTTTTGGGAACGTAAACTAAAATGCTTGTAGTACCTAAATCAATTGCGATTTTTCTAACCATTTTTCTCCAGGGAGATTACTACACGGATCTTTTACGCAGATCTACAAGGATTATTTATTATTGAAGCAGTATTTATCCATGTCTATCCGTGAGGGGAATCCGTGTTGGAATTACCTATAAATTAGTCCCCTATTCGTTTAATGTTTGCTCCAACGGCTTTAAGTTTTTGATCCATGCTTTCATACCCGCGATCAATAAATTCTAATCCGTTTATAATTGTTTTTCCTTTTGCTACCAGTGCTGCAATTACAAGAGCAGCTCCTCCGCGGATATCGCGTGAAAAAATTTCTTTGCCCCTGAGAGCTGTTTTTCCGCTGACATTGACTATATGCGGACTTACAATTTCTGCCTTGGCTCCCATCGTTAGCAGCTCTTCCAAATAAAGGAATCTTCCTTCAAATATTGTCTCGAAAATCTGGCTCTTACCTTGTGCTTGTGTCATCAGGGTAACAAATGGAGACTGAAGATCGGTCGGAAAGCCAGGATATGTTCTTGTGTCAATATCCACAGCTTTTAGTTCTTTATGTTTTCTGGTTTGAAAATATTTTTGTCCATTTTGATCGATTATTTCAATTCTTGCTCCACAAGCTTGTAATTTTTTAAGCACAATATTTAAGTGATTAGGTATAATCGGACCAATTTTCAATTCTGAATTTGTAGCAATGGCTGCAATAAGATAAGTGCCAGCCTCAACTCTATCCGGGAGAACGTCGTGCTTGGTTCCGTGTAGTTTAGTTACGCCCTCTATTGTGATGTCGTGAGTACCTGCTCCGGAAATTTTTGCTCCCATTTTGTTCAGGAAATCTGCCAAATCGGCAATTTCCGGTTCGGCAGCTGCAACATGGATGCATGTTATGCCTGGCGATAAAACTGCAGCCATAATTGCATTTTCAGTTGCTGTTACACTTAATTTATTAAGAACAATATCTCCAGATTTTGGTTTACCGACAAGAGTATACTTACCATTTTTCAAGGATATTTTTATCCCCATCTGACGAAAAATATCAAGATGGTCATCGATAGGTCTGGCTCCAATTAAACAGCCTCCGGGTTGAGAAAATTCTGCATGTCCAAACTTGGCCAAAAGCGGACCGATGAGAACGATTGATCCACGCAAATGCTTCATTAAATCGGTATCCGGCTTATGCGAATCAACGTTTCCTGGATCTATTGTAGCAACGTGATCCTGTGTTTCAATTTTTGCGCCAATACTGCGTAAAATGTCAATCATCACAGAAATATCAGAAATGTTTGGAATATTAGAAATTTCTGAGGGCGAATCAGCCAAAATGCTAGCTGGAAGTATTTTTAAAGCAGCGTTTTTTGCGCCACAAACCAGAATTGTGCCATGCAATTTTTGTTGTCCCTCAATTTCAAATTTTGCCATAAGCTCCCTTCTTTCTTAAAAGGTTATTCTAACACGGATTTTTCTACACGGATACTCACTGATTTATCCGTGTTAATCTGTGTAAACGATCCGTGTAGGAATTTCGATATGTGTGCTTGCCTTATTGTAGTGCTTTTTGCTAAAATATTCAATAAAGAGTGCTAATTTTATAAATACAATATTTAATGACTAACAATAAAAGAACAAAAAGACTTCCACGCATTATTTTAAATCAATTCTTGGTTGGTTTGCTGATGGCTACTGTTGCTCTATCGGTTTTGTTTTTTGCTGAAGGATACCGTTTCAATTTTAAAAACTTCAGAATAATCAAAACCGGTGTTTTGTACTTGTCTTCTCAACCTAAATCAGCGGCTATTTATATCAATAACAAAAAATTGAAGGAAACGACTCCTTTCGCAAAAAATCTCACAGCAGGAACATATAATGCCAAGGTTGAGCTGGCCGGATATAAGACATGGTCAACAAGCTTTAAAGTTGAATCGGGTTTGGTTAATGAGTTTGATCAGATTATTTTATTTAAAGAAAATCCTGAAATTTCAAATTTAAATGACCAACGCAAAATTAACTATCTAAATTCTCCGGTTGAGAATTTGGCAATTTTGAACAGTAAAAATTATTTAGAGGAAAATGGATATGAAATTTGGCAAAATAAACTCTTGGTTACTAGATTTTCTGAGCCAATCAATAGTGTTTTGTGGTATCCTGGTTTAAATAATATATTATACCAGCAAGGCGATGAAATTAGAATCATTGAGATTTCCGGCGCAAATGATACTCTACTGGTCAAACTATCCGGCACAGATTCGACGCGCTACACGGTGAATAATGCGGGAGATGAACTTTATTATTTAGATGGAAGTCAATACAAAATAGCGAAGATACGATAACCCAGTTATCAGTTATCAGTTATCAGTACACCATTTAGAGGATAAGAAAAAATTACCGAGAACAAATAGTTTTAATGCACGTTTGGTAAGCTAGAATTAGTGCCCTGGAATTGCGTTGCTTGATTGTTGCCTGGACTAGGGTAAGTTTGATCGGCCACTACTATTAAGCGTCGTAAGCTAGTGCCAACTGGAGTGCAAGTCATAAGAGTCAACACAGACTCTTTTTTTGAGTTTAAAACAGAAGTATCAGTAGCTTCTACCGTTTTAATTTCTCTCACTTTGTACAGATAACTAATATCTTGATATCTGAGCTGCACCATATCACCTATGACTACTTTATTTAAAATGGCAAAAACATTATTATAATTTCCTTTGGCCCAGGGATAATTTGAACTATGACCGGTAATAAATACATTACCAATTTCCCCCGGGAGAGCAGTCCCTTTTATTTGAATGAGCCCTTTTGAAAGTCCATTTGCAACATCCGTGGGATTATTTGCGACTTCCCAGGATATCGGGGCCTTGACGTCTATTATTGGCAGGCTTAATGAATTATTATTAATTTCCGGGAGTTGCGATTCATTCCTGATTGTAATTGGATTAATTGCAGCCAGAACCTCTGCTTCGGGATTTAGAGGCGTAATTTTGTATTCGTTATTGTACCAAAAGGTTAGGTTTTGACGCAGCGTTGTGAAATTCATTATTATAAAAACAAATACAGAAATGACTAAAAATGAAATAACAAAAATAACACCCTTAAAAAGAGGAGTTTTTGTGTTAGACTTTTTCTTTCCTAAAAAGATTGCTTCAAGGTCTCTCTCTGTTAAAACGGGACTATACATGGTTATATTCTAATTTTTTTAAGCAAAAATTACAAGATCGATATTGACAAAATGACCTTTTTAATGTATTGTTTGTCTGATCTCGAGAGAAAGCGAGGCAGGCGAATGAAGAATTATATTCAGACTTTTTGTCCAGAAGGAAATACTTGTAGTTATTGCCAGAGAAGAGCAAAATTCTTGTTGAGAAATGGTGTAAACGTTAAATATACTTGTGGCCTAGTCGGCCACAATGAGAAAATTGAGCAAGATTTTAGGAGACCCATTGTACAGGTTGTCGGAGAAGAGCCTGACGATTAGGGCGCACGTCATCCGTGACCGGTTAAACATTGACGAGAACAGTCAATAGCCGGTCATTTTTTTTATCCAATATTATTTAGACTTTATTCTTTTTCAAGTTTGATAATTTTATTAACAGAACTGATTTTTTTTGTGACCAAAAGTTCGATTGGTTGTATTTGCTTATAGCCATCCTTGGAAATTAATACCTTGTAATTGCCTTTATCAATAAGAGTTTTGTATTTTCCTTCTTCGTTCGTAACGGCAGTTTTTATTAGTTTCTTGCCTGTCGGATCCATGATTCGAAGAAGAGCAAGAGGGACGCCTTTGTGATTTGTCGCGTCCTCGACTTGGCCAAAAGGCGAAACTTTCAGCATTGATTTAATGGACAGGTACCATAAAAAAGGATAGAGACACAGAGTAATAATTGAGTAAATGCTGCCCGGATTCTTTAAGAGGCCTGAGATTGCAGTTAGTGTGCCAACTACTAAAAAGGCAAGGGCGACGTAAAAAATGACTTTTTCAATAATTGATAAGTTTTGTAATGAATGCATTTTTTTCTTAGTTTCGTCTTGAGACATTGAGAGAGCGATTGAGGGGACAATTAAACTATCAGCTTCATTTTTGACAGTAATGATTTCAGAATTGTAAAATCCTGGTTCTTCTGAGAGGAAAAACATGTCTTTTTCTACTGTGATTTTGTATTGACCCGGGTCAGCGATAAAGGCGTATGAACCGTCTTTTTCCGAATAAGTTGAAGCTACAACTGTTCTTAGATCTTTCTCTTCGTTTTGAATCTTTTCAACTTTGATCAAATCAATTTTAGCTTGGGCGATTGGAATACCTGTTTTTGCCTCTACAACCTTGCCCCAATCCTTTCTTTTCTTTCGAGCAGATAGAGACAGGATTGAGTAGAATAGTGCTTTAAGATATTCAGGAAAAGAGAAGACGGTCATAGCGTTCGCAACAGGAGCAGCAGTCGCCGCGACAGTAGCGGTTGAAACAGCTATAGACGAAGCAACGGCTGGAACCGCAGCTTCAGAAATATTAATAGCATTGGAGATAATTGAATTAGTGTCTTTCACGGCAGAAGTTATCTGTCCGACTGAGACAGTAAAAATATCACGAATCTTTACCATCTGGTCTGTTAAATTAGATATAAATATATTTATGACGCTTTTCTCGTCCGGCCTTTCTTCGGAAACGGTTCCAGTGGTAAAACTATTATCAGTGGATGATACCAAACCATCATTTGTATTTTTAGATGTCACTTTGAAATGATACGTCGTGTTAAATTCAAGGTTATTTAAAATAATCGTGTGAAAAAGACTTAAATTATCATCTTTAATAGCTAATTCTTCATAGTTTGTTGTTTTCCCATAATTTACTTCCGAAGTAGCAGGCACGGAGGTTTCCCAAGTAATTGTTGCTTGAACAGTCTTATTTTCTGTTTCACTTACTTTTACAGCAATATTAAATATTTCAAACGTTTCTTCGGTTGACTTTTCTACTATTAAATTGGAATTAGGTCCAGATTGTGATTGGGTAGAAACGCCTGTTACGAGAGGCGGATTTGGCGAAGAAAAATTATCTATATCATCGATCGCCTTGATTAAATAATAATAAACAACACCATCTATAACATTGGTATCAACAAAAGTTTGAATGTCTCTATTTGCAGTCTCACCGATTTTGTTATTCAAGATTTCATCATAATGACTCACGTTATTATCAATTGCTGGCACAAAATTGGGATTAGTTGACCTGAAAATTACAACTTTAGCGAAATCGGCATCGGTTGGATTGTCCCAAAAAAGAGAAATTGAATTTATTCCGGGACTTACAGTCAAATTGGTCGGAGCCGAAGGAGCTTGGATATCTAAGGTTATTGTCATAGATGACACAGGAGATTCGTTGCCATACTGATCTTTAACTTTATAATAAATAGTTTTCACTCCGTTTATGTCAGGAGACGAAAGGGTCCAAGTTTTTGTTAAGGCGATTGGTTCATAAGCTGCGCCTGAAAAATCTGGTGAATTTGAAAATTCCATTTCTGTAGCAGTATTATTTGGAGCAATATTAATCGTGATAGTGGAGCTATTCGTCTTAACTGCTGAAATGCTTTGATTGTTTTCATTTATAATGTTGTTTATAACCGGTTTGAGTTCTATTTGAGCAATTGCTGATTGATCGGAGACAATATTTATTATGTTACAAGTGTTAGTAAAAGGATTTTGACAGCCTGTAAACCTAATGAAGTTAGAATTTGAATTTGGAGATAAAGTCGTCGAGAAATTAGATCCATAATCGACTGTTGTTGTTTCATTGGAGAACGAACCAGATCCGGACCCGGTTTTACTGACTGTTACGATAAACGTTTTAATGTCAAAAGTAGCGGTAATGGTTTGTTGTGCCACGAGATTTGTAAGATAGCAGATATTGCCATTAACAGAGCTACACCCCACCCAAGATCTAAAGTTAGAAGAAATGTCTGAGGTTGCTATTATGCTTAAATTTGATCCATAATCGAACGCTCCTGTTGTTTGATCTAGTGAACCTGTACCACTTCCTGCTTTACTCATTGACACCAAGTAAGTATCAATTGTAAAAGTCACTGATATAGTGTGATTGGCCACTACATTATTGAAAGTATAGGAGCTAATTGTACCCCGTGAGACAGAGTCAACCAGGACATCAACAATATGGTAATGAGCATTTGGAGCAATTGTATAAGTTTGAGATCCATTATAATTTACGCTTGTAATCCCACTTGGAGAAACAAAACCGTTACTCCCTGCTGAAGCTGTAATGGTGTAAGTATCAATCGCAAAGGTAACTGAGATTGTATGAGTTGCCGCTACATTATTAAAACTATATGTACCGATTGCTCCTTGAGATATGCTGTCAACCAAAACATTAGCTACATGATAATGGGGGCTTGGAGTAATGGTATATGCTTGTGAATTGTTGTAATCCACACTTGTTATGCCATCTGGTGAGATTGAACCATTCGCTCCGCTTGAGGCGGTAATATTGTATGTATCGATTG
>Ga0172381_10007305_pt1 | contig 10953 bp, 13 predicted proteins | sample Leawel6488metaG_FD_119754 | JGI IMG/M metagenome (GOLD analysis project Ga0172381, IMG submission 119754) | Leachate microbial communities from a municipal landfill in Southern Ontario, Canada - Leachate well 64-88 metaG | ecosystem: Engineered > Solid waste > Landfill > Unclassified | place... | reverse complement strand
TTCCCATTCGAGATCACGAACGAGACGGCGAATGTGACAAGATTACCGGTCCTGACGTACCGGGCAACTGTGGTTGTTATAGTAGGATCAGCAGTTCCCCATGTCGGAGTTGGGGAGAATGCGCCCCATGTCCCTATTGCGGTTGCCGGTGCACGGCTGGTATCAACTGGGTGAACGTGATCAGAGTATGCGATCAGACCGGATGATCCGAGTGCCTGAACACCGTTCATCTTGATATTGGTAGCGACTGTCTCAAATGCCACTCCGCTATCCTTCACGGCTTTCCCGCTGGTTCCATCCCAGATAACGAAATGGTTATCTGTGCAAGACGCCGGCCCGATCACAGCACCCATATTGGCCTGTATCGCGTTCCAGTAGATGCCGACTGCTGCCTCATCTCCTGCCGATGTGCCGTCATGGTTACAGAGGATCATATCCCCGACCAGCACGGCTTTCCCAGACGCTCCACCGATCTTGCCCGAGACCGAACAGACATAGGTATACCCGGCATCAGCAGCCGGATAGTTCGGGTTTCCAGAACAGTCAATCACGCCTTTGTAGAGGAGAGGGTCAAGATACGCAATCGCGTTCTGGACAAATGCAGTAGTGGCGATCTGTGTAGTTTGCGTCCCATTCGGAGCGGTTGGTGCTGCCGGTGTCCCGGTGAATGTCGGGTTTGCGAGCGTGGCAAGAGCGGTCAGAAGCACTCCCGAATCCTGGACTTGATCTCCAGTTCCCGTTCCGGTAATCACATCACCAGATACGAACGATGCAGTCAACCCGATCACAGGATTAGTCAGCACAGATTGGAATGGTAGAGTGGATATGGCGATCTTCTTCTTGTCAAAAGTTGATCCGGCGGAATCCTCGATTACCAGCACATCCGTACTGGCCGGTGATGCTTTCAGCGTAAGGGCATTGATCTCTCCTGCCGTGGCTTTGTGGAACACGGTGATATCTACCGCGAGACCCGCGATGGTTGACACGATATCCTGAATGTTGGCCTGTACTGTATTCAGGTCATTCGCAGTATGCGCCCGACAGATCAGTGCACCGGCCGTAAACGCTTTGGCTGCTGTCCCGCCATATCCGCGAGTCACCGTAAGAACAGTCCCGGTCGGTCCTGCCGAGTAATATACGGTTTCCGGGGTGGTATCGGTATCATCCTGCCGGATCGTCAGGGTATTCGGGGCTGTAAGTAACCCAACCACACTTACAAACGTGATAGTGGTCTGGCCTGACGTAATATCCGCCGCCAGCTCGAAATCAGGAGAGTCCGGCTGTGCCGGGAACATTATTTGCTGAACCATTAAAGATCACCGTAAGGCTATTTAATGAATGAATAGAGTGGTGCCTGTGATAAAGGTTTTTGAAGAAAAAGAGAGGGATTAGAGTTCCACGGCCTTACACGTCATCGTGCAGAGTACACGATTCAATGTGTAGTCTTTCCCTTGATACGGATGCCATTCAGCGGTGATCTGGTTGATGATACACCCGTTGAATACCCGGTTGGTCTGTTTCTCGGCACCGGTCGCGGATGACAGCGGAGCGTTCGTGCTGAACAAGTTCATCAGCGTCTTGGCATATCCCCTGATAATGTCAATGTCGGAATACGGGTTCTTGTTATCCTTGCTCTGCTGGTAATAGATCACGATGTTCTGCTGGAAATCCTCAAGCATATCGGAACTACCCATCCCGAGTTTCGCGGTGAGTTTGCCGGCACCAACCGGTATTACGCAGGCTGTTGGGAGGAGTTTGGCATTGTAGGCAATGATGTCCGGGTCTTCATCACGGTCAAGCACCTGTTTGATCTCCCCGAGCGATTCCGCATTGTAGAGGATACGTTCCCGGACAGTCTGGCTAAATTCGTTTAGAATCATTGACATGGTGGTTTGTTCCCCCTATACGGACAGAGTACAGGCACTCCGAAATCCTTATTCTGCTGGAATACGATCTCGGGATTCTCACCGCACCGGAACTTCCCGTACTGTTCCCGGATCCCGACTGGACATGCTTCACACGAATCCACGTATCTCCATACAATAATTTTGTCTGTCATTTAGATCACTCGCACATGAACTCCTTTTATCGTTGTACGCAATATCCCTTCATCAGTCATAAATTCGATTGCCTTCATGACACCATCCTCGACACACTTCAGGATATAGTCCCGGAATGAGGTTACGAGTTCATCACGGATTCCACGCCGATACGTCCGGTTGTAGTTGTAATGGCCGGTGTAGCGGTTATAAAAACTCATTCCTCCAGTACTATGCCCTTTCTGGATAACCTGCCGGATAGTCTCTTTCCCCTGTAACCGGTTCATCTTCTTGGCTGCTGCTGCCAGTCCTTTCCATCCACCCGGTCGCAATACCCCAATATCCGCGATGTTCTTGTACAGGATCGGTACGTCCATGGTCAATGTCGGGAGATTAGTATGATAAGGTTTTGTGCCTTCCCAGAGAAGATCGGCGACGTTGTACCCATCTTTTGACTGTTTGGTGTTCGATAACCTGACAATCGCCACATTGTCTTTTTCCCGCACAGAGAACCGAATTACCCATGAATCTTTCAGGTGAATACTGGTGCGCGTCCGGACGAACGGCATTTTACCTTTGCTTTTCGAGACTTGCATCCTCGGAGTCTCATCATCGTAAAAAGGAGTTTTTCCATTGAACTGTTTGGCGTTGGCCTTCAGGAAGTCCAGAGATGCAAGGTTCTCCGCTATGTAGGGAGTGGCATACATCATGATCCAATACATTTTCCGTTTTGAAGTTATTGAGACCATGATTCTCCTCTGTGTAATTACTAAATTAGTAGATTTTAGGAGTTATTAGTAGTTCAGTCAGTCATCGTTCCGCCGGGGTAGAACGTGCGCTTGTACCGCTTCAGGACAGACTCTTCCATATGGCTCAAAATCTGCCCTTCGTTGTACTGGTTCGTCAATCCTTGGAAGTCCCGGCCACCGTTCGCGGTGATCGTCAATACTGCTTGCACATTTTTTTTCGCTAATATGAGATTTTTAAATACTCTTAAAATCTCGAACTTGATGTCCTGATAGGGTTTGCCGGCCGGGTCGAACCCTGCGTAGTAGACCAGCTTGACATTATTTTCCCCTGGTGCCGGGATGTTGTTATAGAACGAGATTACCGTGACCTCTCCCTTGGTGATAGTCTCGTAATCCCCGCCCGAGCCGGCTGATCCGGAAGTCTGGACGTAAGCATTAGCTACCACTCCGGTACTCTGGGTATTGACCTGCACCATATTGACCGCTGCGGCTGTATTGCACGTCCAGTAGACATACTGCACGCCATCTGTGGTAGGTGTCCAGATATACCCGCTGGTATCGGTCTGCGGGCCTGCCGCTACGATTGCCGCGCATACTTGAGCTATTGTCTGGCCGGCCGTGACAGCAACATTGACCGAGACCGTGTTGTTCAGCGTGACCGTGATCGTGCCGCTGGCAGTAGGTCCGTTCGTGATCAGGATCGTGTCAACTTCCGGAGTCGCACCGGATAACCGGGATTTCCGTAGTACCCATTCGGGCGGAGCGGTCTTGCCCCCCACATCCTCATAGACTTTGATAGACGGTAGGACTACACTGTTGACCGTGCCGCCCGGGTAGTAGGGATAGAGCAGGTAGAACCGGTAATCCTGCGGCAGATACTTGTTCGGGAAGTCCCAGTCATCGCTTGCCTGTTTGCCGCTGCGGTATTCCGTGATCAGGGCTTCCGGCTGGCCGGGGTCGAATGTCGGGACGTTGCAGTACCGGTGAACTACCTGCGCGACAATCTCAATGTAGGTAGTGCAGAACGTGATCCATTCCGATGATTTCATTGGCTCGCCGTCAATCATCATATCCGTGAAGGTGATCCCGGTAAATTCCTCAATGGAGGTATGGGAAAGACCGTAAGAACTGGCTGCTGTCATTTTTAACTCCTAGTTATGGAGTAATGAAAAAAGAGAGAAGATAAAGGTTTACTTTACCACAAAAGAGACAATTTTACTTTTTGAGGAGATAATCTGAATCGGGATAATCGCACCGGGGAATGTCACATCACAAATAGTTCCCGGAGTCTCCGTATGGAATTTTTCATGCAGGAGTCTCCTCAATTCTTCATGGGTACTTTCATCAATAATGAGACGAATGGGTTGGATTCCTGATTTTACAAGAGTACGGTAGATCTCATCAAGTTCAAGATATAATCCCTGTGGGGTCATGTAGTATCATCTTCCTTTGAATCCGCGTTTTTGAAGAAGATATCATAGACTCCGATCATTTCCAGAGACAGTTTATTCTGGTTGGAGAGATCAGTCAGTTGTTTTCGGATCAGGTCCAGTTCTGCCGGAAGGAACGACATTTTCTTGGGTGTGACATTGGCTTTCCCTGAGAACTGGATCTGCCCGAGTCCTACAACTGTGATCTTGTAATCTTTGATCTCTTTTGGGGTCGGAGAGAGTTTCATCTTCAGGTCATGGATCAGACGGAGAGAGATGATATTACCTTCACGCGGAAGAGTTTCAATCACCTGTAATCTCTGCGACAAAGTTAACGAGTAATCTTTGAGCATATTCTTTAATTGATGAAGGAAAAATAAAAAGTTATTGGTTTATTCCGCTGATGCGAACGGAATCCACCGTGCCGCGCCATTGACAAGGATCTTGATTGTCCCGGTAATGGTTGGCGGAGCTGTGTGGGTGTAGATACTCTTGCCTGTCCCATCTGCTCCTGCGAGCGAGAAGTAAGGAGTTGTCCCTACATCCGTGTTCAGGTGCAGAAGTGACTGTGCACCGGTTGACCCGGCTTCTTCCACGATACTGACACCATGGCACATCTGCGTGACCGTGCCCGTACCTTCAATGATGAACAACCCGGCAGTGATCCAGCCTTTTGCGATGGTTGGCGTGCCAGTGAACGTGACCTTGCCGCTGATAGCGGTCAGGTGCGCGTTTGCATTGACGGTCTCCATGTCGTTTGTAAACGTCATGTGTGACTGTAGACCGTAGGCATCGAACACGTTGTAGGCAACGGGCGTCCGGACCATCACGGTAGCAAGCTGGCCGAGAACATCTGCCGTTATTGCAGTCTTGAAGTATGCCGCTCCCAGAGTGCAATCCGTGGCAATCGTACCGGTCTTGACGTTGATCTGCTCCATGACCTTTGAGGTAGAGACCGCTGTTATGGTCTCTGCCGTGGTCAGGTTGCCGATCTGGATTACTCCATCGGCTGCTTTGAACCGGAACTGGCAATCGTGCATTTCCAGCGCCGGGATCGTGCCGGACAGGTTCAGTCGGATGTACCTATAGAACATCGACATGTTACCCCTCCATTACTCCCCTGACGTGGTGAACAGCCCGGTATCTGCACTGGTAGGCATTGGGGTATACTCGAAATCAACATAGCCGGAAGTTGCGGCACCGAAGTATACGATCTGTTTGAGGTAGATCGTGTTGCTGTTCGCCAGCCCGGTAGCTGATGCCGTAGTCCCGAGACACCCGCGCTTGACTGTCAGGGTAGATGCTGCGTTGTCGGCTGCACTCTCTGTCAGGACAAGAATGATCTCGCCGCTGGTAGTCTGGATGTAGTACGGAGGTACACGGGTAATCGCGCCACTGGCAATCACGATACTGGTATCAGTTGCCGTATACGCAGTCCCGGAGTTGTTGATGGTGGCCGTCCCATAGGTCAGGGTAGCTTCATCCGCACCGGTATAGAGCGTACCCCGGCAGTTGATGACGCCAAGGACGTGATCGGTAGTCGTTCCTGCGAACACTACCCAGTCCCCGGTGCTGACTTTGAGGAACCGGCCGGTGTGTTTGATCCAGCCGTTCTCTGCATACACCTTTTCAGTGATTTCTGCTGCTGCTGTCATGTTCTTTTCACCTCACGGAGCGGCAATGCCGAATACTCCACCCTGGAGTGAGCTTGCAGCGTCCACATCGCTCTTGTCAACCAGCGTCTCGGCAGCAGAGATGACTCCTTTCTGCGAGAGGTTGATCTGGGCGAGCTGAGTGTTCATGTCCTGCCAGAGCACCCTGCGGGCAAGCAGGCGGCTGTCGAGCAGGATGATACAGCCTGTCGAGCTGGTGCTGGTGCTGACCGGGAGGAACGGGTGTGGGATCATTGCGAGACCGCCGGCGTTCGGGAAGGTCAGTTCGATCTTGGTGATACCACTGGTGATCTCGGTGATCGGGCCAGTCCTGAAGTGTTCCCAGAGACCGCGCCGGTAGATACCGAACGTCTGGTAGTCCGTGAACGCAATGTTGGGCTGGAACCCATACTTTGCCATTGCCTGATAGGACGTATCGAGATCCTTGTTGATCTGGTCGTAGCTGGCACCACCGGAAGTTACCCAGTTGGCACCGCTGCCGGCCGTCTTGGTGTTGGCCTGAATGATCTGGTAGACACCGTTGTATGCGATATTGGTCGAGCCAACCGCTGCCCGGAACGCCATGGTGGTATCCGTAGGGGAGTAGTTGACACCGATCATCATACGTTCACGGAGGGACCGGAGCGCGTCCTGTGCCATGTCAATGCGGATGGCAAGCATGTCACGGGCGGGAACCTGTGCGATACCGGCAAGCTGCGCGGCCATGGTCACACGGTACACTGAATACAGGTACTTGATGTACTGCGAACGGTTGTACGGGGAGGGGTCGCCTTCCGTAAACATCTGGTCTTCCGTACCGGGACCGGCACCGGGCAGATCCCACGGTCCGACAATATCGAAGTTCGCGGTCTTACCCTTGTTGGCTTCGGACGGAATGAGCGCCTGGAACGGATACGGACGCTTGTAGAGGTAGGTCACATCTTGGTCAGCGATGACGTGCATCAGGTTAGATGCCGTGGTCATAGCCTTCTTGAACTCTGACCCTTCAGCGATCTCTTCCCAGAGAGCCTTCGAGACTTCATCGCAGAAACGTTCGTGTTCGACTTCAAGAGCCTTGGTCACGGCTTCCGAGCGGTAGTAGGTCTCGCCTTCTCCACGGGTCCGGGTGTCGCCGTCCGGGAATCCGGAGTAGACTGCCTTGACAAGTGCGTCATCGATCTGCGGGAGCAGGGGAAGCATGTTGAGCGGGTTGGCCGGGGCGCTGGCTTCAATGAACCGGTTGCGCTGGTCAACCAGCATCCGGTTAGTGATGGGAGTGCCGCTGACGACACCTTTCCACATTGCTTCACCGATAAGTTCCGCCTCGCTGCCAAGAGGCATGAGGTTACGATACTCTGCCGGTGTCTGCCGGCCGACAACTCCCCGCGCCTCGATGATATCGGAGGGGTAGATCCCGCGAAGACTGTCCATGTTCCTGTTGATTCTCAGGATAGGTGATACCATTTTTTACACCTTCTGCTGCTTCTTTCTGACCATAGCATGAGCAGCAGCGTTACCCATGACCGGTTTGTTCTCATCATCTACATGCAGGACATCAATCATCAGTCCTGACTTGTAGAGCGGTTCATCGCCGAGTCTCTTGACTTCTGCTTCAAGAGTGGTGATCTTGTCCTGAAGAGGCGCGATTGCAGCGTTCAGAGCCTTCTGGAACTCCTGCTCCATAGCGGCCTTGGTGACAGTGGATTCTTCACCATTGCTAGTTTCAGCTTTCTTCACGCATTTCTCTTCCTTTTCATCCTCCTCTTTCTCGTCCTCCTTCTCTTCCTTCTCCTCGCTCTTGCCGAGCTTGGAATGGACTTCTTTATCAGAGGCGACAAGCTGTTTGAGGGTCGAAAGGATCTCTTTCAGCATTGCGTGAGGATCGCCCGCTTCTCCCTCACCCTTCTCAACTTCCTTCTCGGGTTCGGTCTTTTCCTCTTCAGGAGCCTTCTTGGTCTCGGTCTCTTCAACCGGTCCCTCAGCATCCTCGTCAGAGGTTTTCTTTACAGGTTTTTCAGTACCTTTCTTCATCGTACCACCTTTTACGGTGTTCTTTCCGGTAGCCGGATGGATCAGTGGATTGAAGATGTTGTCTTCCACTCTGGTTTTATCCGGTTGGCTGGCACCATCCGTTACCGGATGGATTAATTCTGATTCTGTGGTTTCAGCCTTAATTAAGTTATCCTCCACTTTAGTTAGAACAAGTGAAGTTGTGTACACGAACTCAACTTGGTCATCCGACAGCGCCTTTACGACGTTAAGTTCCGTCCCATCGTTCCGGGCGCGATCATCACAGACCGATACACTGTCCAGCCGTAACTTCTCTGTCCGGCAGGGTTGCGTGGCTTTCCGCATGGAGAGCGGGATATTGCATTCCTGCGAGTAGACGATCCGTTTGCCGGCAATCGAAACCTGATCGTATCTCCCGGGCGTGCCGGCGGGGAGGTTCATCTTCTCCCAGACATCATCCGTGCTCGGGTCGTCCCGGATCCGGATCAGCGCCTTGAACTCGTCTGTCTTGGTCTGCCAGACTTTCTCCGCGATCCCGATAGGTCGTTCCTTGTGGAACTCACTGATGATCGGGAACTTCATGTAATCCTGTAAGGCACCGGCCATGGCTCCGGGCGTGATGAACTCCAGATCCTTATCCACCTTGGGAACGTGGAAGGTCATCTCGGCTACGCGGGGGGATTCAAGGATACCGTGAAGTTCGTTCATCCACGATTTCTTGATCTCCATCTGGGCGTGTTTCTTGTCGATATCCACGGTCATAGGCGCTACACTGCCAGCATCGGATTTCTCCAGGTGTTGCGTGATGGCCTTGTAGGCAGCCTCTTTATTCGTGCATTTTTCCAGCTTGGCTTTCAGTTTCCCACAGACTCGTTTGACCTGCTCTTCCGAATAATCAGGATTCTTCTTCCCGATATCATCGAGGCAAGATTGAAAGTCTTTCCAGTGTCCGAATGGCATTTTAACTTAACAGAGCTCCCCTATACTAAACGGTGCATATTGCTGCTGCTCCTGATGCAGAGATCACACTGACTTTGATATCTGTACCCGCTGGGAACTTCATCGGAATCTCGTAAGGAATGGTGAATGTCGAATCTTGGACTCCGATCTCGGAATAGGGATAGAACAGTGTCGAAAGTGCGTTGTCCATATTGTTGTAGTTCGCTCGTAACGTGAACCGGGCGTCTTTTGACGTGCCGGAACTTGAGGCATACGTGATCTGCCAGATATAGTACTTCTTGCCGTAAGGCACGGTATACATTGCATTTCTGGCCCGGGTCTGGTTGACAGCGATCCTTGAATAGATCGGCGTATCTGCCAGATTCCGGATATCAATATTCCCGGCGGCTTTCCCGCCAGAACCAGCAGTCATCACCCAGAAATTATTTATCCGGTAAATGTCAGTGGCAACTGTCGGAACTACATTCGTGCCGTTAAGGTTGATAGTCTCGGTCTTTTCCCTGAACTGGGAATCGAGATACCAGATCTTGACCGTCCATGCCCCGGAACCGGTCGTCTTGGTATCCTGTGCACTTGACGAGACCACTTCCATCTGTTGTGCGGCTGCCGGGAATACGTATGTGCCTCCAACAGACCAGATATCAACTTCTGTTGCTTCTACTCCTGAAACAGCTCCCATTTTTGATATGGGAATTGCACTGGGGAACAGCCCGAGAGCAATAGCTTCTCCCATGGAAATTACATCAGCGTTCATATTTCATCACGGACTCCCTCCCTTCTCAGTACGTGCTGTAGTCGAGCTGATACGTGCCTACATCGCTGTTCTTCTTGACTGAGATTACCACGATCACATTGTAGGGAACTTCCGTAGTTGTTATTTCAACCTGCGTGTCGCCAGCAATCGAAGTCTCGGCCTTCCCGGCTTTGGTCAATGGTGATGCACTATTGGCAAGGTACAGGTCTACCTTGTAGTACATGGTGTTCGTTGCATGCAGATTTTTCAGAAATGCAATGAACTTCCCCTGTCCACCGCATCCCTGAAGAGAGATCCGTAACGCTTCGACATATGCGCCAGTTGTCGTTCCTGACAGGCTATCGCTTAGAAATGGTTCCAACATTGTAACATCACTCCACTTGAGTTAACATCAAGTTTAGTTTAGTTACACTTACAGAGCAACGGATGATAAATTTTTGCACGGGAAAAAAAGGTGAGATTAGTAGAGTTTGTCATAATCCGGCCACTTGCCGGTTGACCTGATGGACTCAAGGCAGGCGGATGAAATGGCCTTCCAGACAACTTCACCAGTACCAATCCAGGCTTTCCAGAGGTAGTGTTTCCCGCCAGTAACAATCCCGAACTCAATCAGGTATTCCCACGGACCGGAGTTGATATCATACCGATATGTCTTTGCGGCTTCCGCCTCGTCAACTTTCGAGAGGATCTTGGTTCCAATCTCGGCAGGACGGTCAGCTATCAGCCACTTCCGGGTCTCGAGATTCATCTTGTTAAGCGGATCAATTCCTGCGGGCAAAGGATACATTGTGGTAACAGTCAGCCGGGCTTTGATGAACGGGATAACGACATTCTCCCAGATATACAGGATCGTGGTGTACAGGGTAAGGTAAGTAACCCATGTGCCATCAAACAGACCTGCAAAGTTCGAGAGATTGTTGAAATTGACAATTCCTGTCCATGCCATGATGAATCCAAGGATAACGGAGTAGATGGCGGTTGGAACGAACTTCAGCCAGTCCCACGCCTCACCGGTCTCTTGGTTCTTCTTTGCCACTCTGATCAGCCCGAACACAAATGCCATTATGATCGAGATTATGATCAGTTTTATCAGTTCAAGTGTTATGTCCATTCTCAATTCCTCTTGAATAGCGCTATCAAGAATTCAAGAAAATCCGTAAGGATTGTCCACCAGCTCTTGACCGGCTGGGGTGTTCCGACAGGTTCGAGAGCAAACGAGAGATCGTTTACACTGTCATCCACCTGTTTAGTCTGGCTCACGTACCCTTCCGCGGAGGCCATGACCTGATAGGTCTTGCCGGTATCGAGAGAAAGTTTCTGCGGGGATTGGCCGACTGTAACACCATCAACCGCAATCTG
>Ga0172381_10007304_pt1 | contig 10953 bp, 7 predicted proteins | sample Leawel6488metaG_FD_119754 | JGI IMG/M metagenome (GOLD analysis project Ga0172381, IMG submission 119754) | Leachate microbial communities from a municipal landfill in Southern Ontario, Canada - Leachate well 64-88 metaG | ecosystem: Engineered > Solid waste > Landfill > Unclassified | place... | reverse complement strand
GTTGATGATTAAAAATTATTTCAATAGTATGACCATTGTCTTGATCGTTTTGTTTCAATATATTCACCGTATGCATTATCATCATCAATGTCATCTTCATTTGTATCATCATCTTCATCGTCGTCGTCTCCAATGATTACAGTATTCGCCTCATCAAAGTAATCGAAACAATCATAATCATCAATGTAATTCGGATCTGCATAACGATCTCCGAAATTATTCTCATCTCGGTGTTCCTTCTCATTATTGAAATCATATTCTTTCCCATCTTCTTCATCATAATATGTATCATCGATCAAACCATTGCGAGCACTCTCAATATATTCATTAAAATATTCAGTTTCATTCTCGATATACCTTTCCTCGTATTCAGTATCAAATTCATTATTAAATGTGGGATAGTTCGCTACTTCTACCATATTATCGAAATTATTGTAATCCATATTGTATATGTTAATAATTGCCTTATAATATTCTTCAATAGTTGGGATTATTTAAGAATTCGTTTTTTCAATTTTTTCCGCATTGTCCTTATAAGTCCCCATAAAATCACTATACAATTCATTACAAATATTGTTAATATATTCAATTTTACTCAAATAGTATCCATCAGACATTTCACCTTCCGTTTCAATTTGCTTCAATATATCCGTAATAATACTTTTAAGATTCTCAATTTTATCATTTGCGATCGACAATGTATCTGATTCCACATTATTTAGTATGGAATTACATAAAACGATCAGTTCGTCATGTAGTGTTGGTTGCTCATTAATCTTATTGTTACTTGATTCCAAACATTCATTACAAACTTCTTCTAATTTTTGCATTTTATCTGTAATATTTTTTGATGTTATTTTTGGTTGGATATGTAACCACATCAATGTCTCTTCCGCACAATCTTTCAATAGTTCGCGTTTTTCTGGTATTGGAATAACACAAATATTTTCCGTTATTTCTAATAAAGATTGACAATATTCGACAAACGTATCTCTCATTTGTCGTATTTCATTCATCTCATTTTTATCAGCATCTTCGTCATATCCAAGTTCATTTGAAATAATTTTATTTAATATTTTATCAGTGTCTTGTTCATTCTGAAAAACACTCGTTCCCATTGTTTGTTGTTCCGATGTACCAATATAACCTTTATAATCTTTCGCATCATCACTAATTTTTAATATGAGAATGTAATAATCTTTTTCCAATCTTTTTATTTCGTTCTCGTAAAATGTGATATCAATTGATTCATATGGTTGTTTAAGTGTGTCTGTTAGATATGTAATATATTTGATAATATCACATCTATCAGATTCCGATATTTTCGTTTCACGGAAATTAATATTCTTCGTCACATTGTCACATAACTCAAGAATTTTATGATGCATCTTTTTCTTTTTCTTATTTACTTTATCAGTTTGTTCATACTTCTGCGCGTTAACTATCATACGTTCAATCATATCACTCGTCAAGCGTCCTTTATTACCATTAATTCTAACAGTATTCATAATATTATTTTTAATATCTTTCGCCGTCACTGTTACGATTCCATTAATATCAATTGAAAATGTAATTTCTATTTGATGATAACCAATCGGCGCTGGTGTTAAATCGGCTAATTCAAATTCTCCAACGCAAAAATTATCTTTGGTTAATTTTCTTTCTCCTTCGTAAATTTTGATCAATATTGTTGTATCGTTAGATGTATCATTAGTGTATGTTCGTTTTTCAGTAATCGGCACAACACTTCCTCGTGGTATCATGACATCCATTATTCCACCCATCGTTTCCACGCCGAATGATAACGATGTTGCATCTAATAATGTTATGGATTCCGAAAATGGATCATTTTTGTGTGACAAAATATATCCTTGAATTGACGCACCGTATGCCACTGTTTCGTCTGGGTTGACTGAACAATTAGGAATTTTATGGAAATACTTATGTATATTTTCTCGTATAATCGGTATTCGAGTCATACCTCCAACTAATATTACTTCTTCAATTTGTTCTATTTTCATTTCGCAACTATTTAGAATATCGTCCAATGGTTTAATACATAACACAAATAAATCATTACAAATTTCTATAAATTTACTGATCGTTAAAGTGACAATTAAATTCTTCCCGTTATGAAAATTTGTAACTCCTATAATTGCTTGATTTGCGATCGATAACGTTTTCTTCGCATTTTCACATGAAACGTGCAAACGGCGTAATGCATTACATGACACTTCCGCTAATTCAAAATTTTCATTATTTAATTTGAACACACTCAAACAATATTCGTATATTCTATTATCAAAATCAACACCTCCTAAATGTGTGTTACCTGATGAACCAATGACCTCGAATACACCATTACTTATTGACATCAAGGACACATCTAATGTCCCTCCACCAAGATCGTACACAATGACATTCATTTGTTTTTCACTTTGCTTAGACATTTTATTGAGTCCATACGCAATCGCTGATGCGATCGGTTCGCTGATAATTCTCAAACATTCTAAGCCCGCTATCTTTGCGGAATCGTAAGTAGCCTGTCGTTGAGCATCATTGAAATACGCTGGAACGGAAATTACTGCTTTTTTAATTTCACATTTAAGATATTCTGATGCCATGTTTTTGAGTTTCAAAAGAATAAACGATGATATTTCCTCTGGTGTCAGTTTGCATGTATTTCCATCGATGCATCCAATAACATTTACATTATCATGTTCATCCCCACACATATCATATGATAAGAATTTCCTATCACTTATCACTGACACATCTGTTATTTTTTTTCCGATCAATCTTTTAATTTCATAAAAAACATTCTTCGAATTTATGTTTATTTGTTTTTTCGCATCTGCACCAACATATGTTGTATTTTTAAAAAACGCTACAATGCTTGGTATAGTTCGATTTCCATACTCATCACAAATAACTTCTGGACTATTGTTTCTCCAAACACAACAACAACTATTGCATGTTCCCAAATCTATCCCAATAATATGTTCTTGATCATCATTTTGTTTATCATGTTCCTTTGTCTCACTAAAATAATTCGATATTATGTCAGTATTAACTTCACACTGGTTAATCATATCTAATAAATATAGAAAAATGTATACATCATAATACGCGTAAAAATATATTATGAATTTTGTAATAAAAAATTAAAATGAATTAAACTTTCTTTTGTCGCATTTTATATTTATTAACAATATCATTCGTTGTGTTAGTTTCTTGCTGTTTTTCATCAGTAATGTTTTCTGTTTTGGAATCATCGTTTTTCTCTTTAGTGCTTTCTTTTGATGTTTCATCGATTGCCATCATCGTTTCAATTACATCATCAATATTTTTCTTATCCTTTTCTTGTTCTTGTTGTTCATGTTTGTAATATGACACAATATCACCTTTCATTTCCTCAAAACTTGTTGGATCATACTTGACGTTATATTTTTTAATATGATTGTATTCAAATTCTTTTTTACATTCACTAAGATTTTCATTAGAATATTTATCACGCAATTCGTGATTATGATCGTTTATTTGTTGGCGTTTAGTTGTTTCATCACGTTTGAATAATTTAATATCTTTGTCATTTTTATCCACTTTATGTATTACTAAATCGTCTGGGTTCTCATAATCTTTTTTAAAATTATCGATTGGCGTAATATTTTTGTATGGTTGATTAGTTCGTTGTTTCCACAATTTTTCCTTTTCAGTTTCCAAATAATTTTTACCGACACTATTGAACAATCTATTAAACTGAGATACATCTATTTTATTATCAACATGATGTTGGTCAAGTATAATTTCTTTGATCTCCCTCTTTTTATTTGGGTCATCATTCGCTTTTGTTTGTCTTGATTGATTAACTGAATTTAATAGTTTATTATTTTGTATATTTTTCATTGACGAAACAGAAGCATATTGTTGCATTACTTTATTTTGTCTCGAATTCATTTTTGTATACAATAATATACAAAAATTTTTACTATCATTAAACATACATCAAACACAAAATTAAATATCATATTCTTCTTGTCTAAGATTACTAAGTGCCATAACGATTTTTCGATATGCTGGGGAATCGATAAGTACAAAGAAATTATCGACAAATAATGTAGCCGTCACTATTTCATCATAACATTTTTCGAATTTCGATAATTGTTCTTTTTTATTAACCCAATATCCACAATATCTATTTTGAGAATCTCTATAATTAATCATTCTAAATCTTAATACTTTTGAGAATTGCTTGATGATTTTACCCGATAATTCATACTGTTGTTTAGTGTTTTTAATGTCATTAAGTATTTTGTTTGACATATGAGTAAATGTATCCAACGCGATATTAATTTTTATGTTCGTATGTGTTTTTAATGCGTCATTAAAATCTCTAATTTTTTTGATATCACTTATTGAAATTTTATTTCGCGTAAAAGGATTTTCCAAATATGTCGGATATGGTTTTTCTAATTCTGTTTGATTCAATTGTGACGAAAATGTTTTATTCAACATTTGAATATCCCACCACATATTGTCTATAAAAATCCAATAAATAAATGGAATCTCTTTCCAACTATTATAAATTCCAAATAAACAATGTGAATAATTTTTATCGAGTTCGCGAATATTATTTACTAATTTTACGCAAAATTTCTCCATAACTAAATCCAAATATTTATCACTCAATTTATCGATCTCACTCTGGTTTTGTTCTTTTCTATATTGTTTCATTATTTTAGTATCATATACATGCTCATTGCTATGACATTTACAAAAGTCCTTATTGTGTATTGGTTTATTTTTGCAACGCAATCCTGATTTCTTGACAGCAACACATTGATCTATTGTCCAACACATGTGCTAACTTATGAATATAATATGTATTTATATTTTTTATATCCAAATCATATTCGACAAATGAATATCACTAAGTGCATTATGAATTATTTTGATATATTGAATATATTCGAGATCACATAAAAACTATGACTTAAAAGTTAAATTATTATCTTATCCTAATATATGGCGGGACAAATAAGCGATGATATGAAAAAGTTCAGTACTAAGGAAATATTTTTTTACAATATGATTAATAAATTTTATAATAAGTGTAGTGTCAAAACGTTAGATGAAATTGTCAAAATTGTCGATGGTGACTCCCCTATATCGTTACGCATATTAGATTGGTTTGTAACGAGATATTCCAATAAAAATAAAATTTTATTGAATGATGGGAATTATATTTTTGATGTGCATATTAGTTATAAAGCCCAATTAAAATCATATAAGAAAAAATATTTTGATCCATTCAAACGTCGAGAAAAGTTCCACTATCATTTTAAGGTTAACAATAAAACGATACATACTACTATTGGACAATTGAATTTTTTCCGATGGGCAATTGAAAATAAAATAATAGAATATATTAATGACAATTTTGATAACTTATCGAAAGATATGAACGTTTCAAATAAAGATGATAAACGTCGTAAAAAAGAAAAGCATATTAATAAACAAATTAAGAATATTAAAAATGTTCCAAATAAAACGATTGATAAAAAAAATATAGGAATCAAAGTGTCTAAACAAATTGATAATGAGATTGTTAAAATAATACTTACATTTGATTAAAATGTTCAATCATCATCTTCTTCGTCACTCTTCTTCTTTTTACTAACAACTTTCTTGACACTAATTTTTTTAGTATCATCATCTGAATCTTCGTCTGATTCATCATCTGATTTCTTCTTCGGTTTATCTTTTTTAGTTTTACGTTCATCCGAACTATCATCTGATTCATCATCTGATGATTTCTTCTTTGGTTTATCTTTCTTCGTTTCATCTTGTTTTTTAGATTTAGTTTCTTTGTCTGAAAGTTCTTCCTTGTCGGAATCATCAGTATCCTCTGACGATTTCTTTGATGTTGCTGTTTTGCCAGTAATCATTTTTGGTTTTTTCTCATCTGCTACCTTCGATTTCTTTGGTTCAACACTTTCTTCATCATCGAGTAGCATTCCTTCAAACTGTGTTGACATTTGCGATCCTGCGCCACGTTTGACAACGTAAATTTGTGCACACTTGACTTTAATTCCATACATGCAACTATTCCCGAGTTTCGAACGACTTGCCCAAACACGATCAATGATAAGTATACATCTGACTTGACTTCCACGTGATGCATATGTCTCAATATCTGCGAGAGATGACACTGGCACTTTCTCATACTTTCCCTCATTCATGACGAAAAGAGTTGTTTTGATATCAAGATCGTTTTTGTCGTCTTTAGTTTTATCTTTCGCAAATGCTGTAATTTCAGTTCTCAATTTACTATATTCTCGTGTTCCCGTCTCCTGCATGCGCTTCTTCTTCTTTTTGTCGAGTTCTTTGAATAATTCTGAATAAGAATAATCCGCCGAATCAATATCATCAGTCACATCTTCGAAAAGTTTCTTCTGATTTTTGAGCACATCGGCATCGATAGATTTCATTAGATTCATAAGTTCAACGCATGCTGGTTGATTTTCGTCATAAGGAATTTCGAATTTTGCTCTATCTTTTTCAGTAGCATAAAATGGTTTGCCATTCTCATCTTTTCCGTTTCTCGGAACACCACTAAAACCAACAAGTTCAATCACACCTGTCTTAAGAACAAGTTGGTGATTTTGCCCATCTCTACTATAGTGAACTGATGTATAATACGGTAGTTTTTTATTAGCATTTTTCTTTGTCTTTTGAATGTCTCCTTGCGAGAATTTCATGACAATATTCTTTTTATCGACGTCTTTAATCGCCATTGTTTCCATTGGTTTCGATTCTGCCATTTTGAGTTGTATATAGTTTGCTAATAAAACCTTTTATCTTTAGATTGTTTAAAATTCAATTTTTTTACGCGCACCCTATATATGGCATTCACAAATATTGCATGTTGCTCATTAAAAGATTATATTAAACAATAAAATTTTATCCAATTATATTGTTTTTTAGTAAATAAAGTAAAAATTATAAATATCTCTTTCCCTCGTTTTTATTCTGGGATGAAAATGTCATCATATTTCTTATTAGTGACATCATTCATTAAGCGCATATCAGCATCATCAATTGCACCTTTTGTCGCCATTCGTTCATCATCGATGTATTCCGATTTTTCGACCATTTCCGAATCGAATATAAGATCACACATTCCAGTTCCCCCGTGAATAATTTGTCCTGTCATAATTCTTGACGAAACACCTTTGAGTGGATCGGTTTCATTGAACACCGCCGCCATAACGAGTTGTTCAATCGGCTTTTCGAAACTCGCTTTTCCAAGTGGTCCCGTTTCCGTTTTACTCATTCCGTGTCGATCGATCGATATCATAATACCATCTCGTGCCATTAAGTCGGCAACGATTGATAAATGTTGATAATTCACGAACGTTCCATTCGCATTTTCAAGCAATGTTGTTACTTCTCTTAAAAACGCAATACGCGCTGCTTCAATTCCGAATATATCATACACTTTCATAACATCATTGCATATCGTACGTGCCACATCAATACCTTCGATATATCGAATATCATACATATTGATACCATCCGAATAAATGGCGAATTCTTTAGCACTATTAATACCATGCGTCGTTTCATCAAACATAATGCACGGATCTTCAATTGGATCATAAACTTCGGACACATCATCAATACCTTTGATTTTAAGATTGTCAACAATTATATCAACGAAATCTGATATCGTATCCATCGTAAAATTAACCATATCGAATCTGATATGTATTGTTGGAACATCATCATTGTCTGAGTTACTTGCGATTCCACATTTCGATATTTTCTCCAGTGTGGCGCGTTCTTCTTTTGAAGCCTTTTTCAAATCTTGATATCGTGATGACCACATATTGCAAAATTTGCTTTGTATATCGAGTAGTGTGACATCTTTGAGTAACATTTTTTCCCTATTGAATTCAATTCTCACTAACCAAGGTAATTCGTCGATATTTTTCTGACATCCTTGACCTGTTGCGGAATGAACGTAAAATGGTTTTCCAATACGATCGGCAATCGCAAAATTACCTGCATCTGTTGGTTCTGGATCATAATACACTTCTATTTTATCACGAACATGTATAAGATTTGTTTGTTTCATATACGCTGCAATTCTAAATGCCATACTTTTATTTTGTTGATATTTCTTATTTAAGTAAATGATCATATGTGGCGTTTTGAGTGATCGTGTTAACGATAACAGTTCTTTCAAACGCGGAACACCAAGTGTACTGTGCGATTTACTTCCAACTCCACTTTGATGGAATGTGTTAAGTGTCAATTGTGTCAATGGGGGCATCAGTGCTTGTACTCCAATGACTCCGACCATTTCGCCGGGCTCAACAATATTCTTTTTGAAACTTGTTGTAATTTCGTTCATCGCAAATTCAAATACGTCCTTTGTAATTTTGTATTCATTAATACACCTCTTTGGTGATAACGCATTATGTATCGCAAGTCTTAGTATCGTTTTTGCGGTCATTTCGTCGTACAATTTCATCGTTTCCTTATTGTCATTTTGAACGCATACTATAATAGTATTATTATGTTCCAATGCTTCATCAATTCTGTTCAATATGTATTTCGGTGTTAGTTGTCTGGTTTGATCTCCTTTAATTTCCTTAATTTTATCGACAATTCTCGTTAAATTAATAGGTAACATGAAATTCATATAAGTAGTGAATGTTTTTCGATCGATTTTTGTTTTGATTTGTGATTGTCTGATAATATCACGCATTGATAGTAAGGTGTCATAATATTTTTCATTATCAGTTTTATCAAAATCTTTGAAATTTTTCATATCTTCATCTGTAAATTTGAATCTTTTCTCCATGTCAGTATTCGTTAAACCTAACATATCAATCCTATATTTGTATTGTTTAGTTGTATCAATTCCGCAATCGCCATACACGAATTGAATAATCTGTTCGCTCGCATTACGAACCGTTCCATCATAACACACTTTTATGTCTTCGCATGATTTAGTCAATTTTCGTTGAATATATCCTGTTTCTGCTGTTTGAACTGCTGAATTGATTAGACCTTCACGTGACGTCATATTATGGAACACGAATTCTGGGAATTCAAGTCCTGTCAAAAAACTATTTCCGACAAAACCACGACCATATGCTGTATCATCGTTTCTGAAAAAGTATGGCAAACTTCTTTTGAATACATTACACGGTATACGTTTCCCCTCAAGGATCTGTTGTCCAATTATTCCAATCATTTGTCCTGTATTAGCACTTCCACCTTTTGAACCTGATGTTGCCATAACATTAATACTATTTTCCAAAGCCATATTCTTAGAAATAATAGAACTCGCATCGTTCATCACATTATTCAATTGTGCTCTTAATGAACCTTCGAAAATGATTGCATCTAATGTATTTGAATCATTTTCATATTCAGTCAAATTTGTACATGATTTTAATACTGCTGTTCTCACGGTGTCACTTATTTGACGTTTGACATCAGTACTCGTATTAGTATCAATCAAACCAATTGAAAAGCCATCATATAAGATAAATTGATTGACTATTTTTTGCGCGTTATCGAAAATCTTTTTCGCTTCTTCGTTTCCGTACTCATCCATTGTGAGTTGAATAAGATTATTTTCTTCTTCTTCTCCGAGTGTTTTCTTTTTTAGGAATCCTGAAATTAATTTTCCTGATTTTATCAACACTTCATTTTCTTGACCGAAATTAGATTTATAAATTCGTTCTGGAATAATGTGTGAAAATACTTCATGTCCCGTATAATTTTTATTTTTGTTAATAACATAATCTTCATGTGATTTACTTGGTAAGTCTAAATTGACAACCATATTCATAAAACTTCTCCAATCTACTCTTGTAGTAGGTTTCGTTAAATTATATGCTCCGAGTAAGCCATCTTGTTTTAATCCCATGATTAGGGTACTCGTTCTTGCCGATATCATAATGTTTTTGACATCGGATAGTTCTTCTAATTCTGTTTTTGTCTGTACATCTTGTGGAACTGTAATGTTCATCTCATCCTGAGTTCCCCATATTTTCGTATGGGGGTGGACTGTATCTTAAGCCATCACGGTTGACTACTCCGTTACGATGACCGACACCCGTTCAGTCTCTGAAAGTGTACCCTAAACGCACACATCTTCAATGTGTTTGTCATTAACGTTTTTAGGTACTCGCTCTGCGGATTGCCCAATCCTTAATATTATTACCATACTTGAGTTCCAATCTCAACCATCAAAATGTTTCCATTTTGACTTGGTAATTAAGGCTCTAAGGGGATTCCCGCATCAAGGTGTCTTGCTCGTTAAAAATTAGTGTATTTTTATTATTTTTATATTTCATTAATTATTTTAATATTGACGGATAACTTAATCATCATTCTCCTCGCTCTTTTTCTTAATATTTTTTGCATATGCACAATATTTCTCCAAATACTCATCCAATTCTGTTTCATCAAGACATTTTTCTGCGAAATACTTTCGTAAATTTTTGATATGTCGTTTGAGTTGTTTGTCGTCCATTTTTTCTCTTTTTTCATTCCTATTTTTCGCACATTGTAGTGGTGATAAATTTTTCCAATTGAAACACATTTCAATATGTCCATCATTTTTCGAATCCCATTTACAAATTGGAATAACATGATCAATATCCCAAAATGATCCATGATTTTCCCAATTCATTTCGTCAGTGAAATTATATTCCAACCATTCTGCAACTCTTTCGAATTTCTCTCCCATGTAATTCTCAGTTGATTTTATTTTTTTTATGACATTTGATAATTCTGCCTTCATTTGTCCACGAATTTTGAAACATTTATCACTTGCATATCGTTCTTTGTACTTCTCACATATTTTTGACTTGTTTTTCTGGTGATTATTTGCTTGTAACCGTGCAAAATGTTCTTTATTGTCTTCTT
>Ga0172381_10007303_pt1 | contig 10953 bp, 9 predicted proteins | sample Leawel6488metaG_FD_119754 | JGI IMG/M metagenome (GOLD analysis project Ga0172381, IMG submission 119754) | Leachate microbial communities from a municipal landfill in Southern Ontario, Canada - Leachate well 64-88 metaG | ecosystem: Engineered > Solid waste > Landfill > Unclassified | place... | reverse complement strand
TGAAGAGTTTTGGTATTAATGTGTGCTCTGATGTTTTGTTTCCTCTAGCCTATACTGGCACAAAAGCACCAATGGTTATTGTGGTGGCTGATGATCCTTCGTGTCACAGTTCGGCGCAATCTGAACAAGACTCAAGGGCTTTTGCTTTTATGTCTAAAATTCCTATTTTAGATCCAGCCGATCCGCAAGAATGTTACGATTTCACGAAATTGGGATTTGAAATGTCAGAAAGGTTTAATACACCTGTAATTTTAAGAACGACTACGAGAGCTGCTCATCAACGGGCAGTTGTAAATTTTGAGGAGGCTGAAAAGAGAGAGAAAAAAGTTGGAGAGTTTGTAAAAAATACACATCAGTTTTCAACAATGCCTCCGAGAGTTTTGGAGATGAAAAAAGAATTATTGGAGAAGCTTAAAAAAATATCTGCTCATGCTGAAAAGTCAAAAGCAAACACCATTACTGTCCAAGGCAAAAACAAATCAAAAATAGGAATTATAACTTCGGGCGTTTCTTTTATGTATGCGAACGAGGCCCTTGGCGAATTAAATTTAGACTTGCCTGTTTTAAATCTTGGAATTTTTTATCCTTTGCCAGAAAAAATGATTTCTGATTTTTTAAAGGGAAAAACAAAAGTTTTAGTAGCAGAAGAAATGACGCCGTATATTGAAAAAGAGATTATTAGAATTGCAAAGTCTGCAAATCCAAAAGTTAAAATTTTTGGAAAAGACATTTTGCCTGAAGTTGGAGAATTAAATCCTGAATTGCTCTGCATTGCTTTAGCAAAAATAACAGGTAAGCAGTTTAAAAAGTTTTCGGTTAAAAATTTAGCATTGCCAAAAAGAACAGCAAGGCTTTGCGAAGGATGCCCATATTGGTATATTTTGCCCACAGTTAAGAGAATAGCGCCAGAAGGCACAATTTTTGGCGGAGATATTGGATGTAATATGATTGGCGCCTTGCCTCCGCATAGCATGTATGACTATATGTTTTGCATGGGAGCGTCTATAGGAATTTCTCATGGCGTTAAAAAATCTACAAAGCAAAAAGTTATTTCTTTCATGGGAGATGGAACATTTTTTCATTCTGGAGTTATGGGCATGATCAACGCGGTTTACAATAAATCAAATCCTTTGATGATTATTTTAGACAATAGAATTACCGCAATGACTGGGCACCAGCCAAATCCTGGTATGGGTAAAACGGTTATGGGAGAAGACACAGTAGAACTGCAAATTGATGAGGTAGCAAAGGCTTGCGGAGTAAAAAATATAAAAGTTTTAGACCCAATAAACGTCCAAGAGTTTGAGGATACTGTCAAAGAATTTTTGGAGAAAGATGAAATTTCTTTAATAGTTTGTAAAAGAATTTGCGCTCTGCTCGCTAAGAGGCAGGGTATTAAAAGTTAAATAATTATTATGGACAAAAATTTTAGTATTATAATCAATGGGGTTGGAGGACAGGGTGTTATTACCTTATTGACCCTAATTAACGAAGCCGCTTTTGTTGAAGGGTATGACGTAAGGTCTTCTGAGCTTCACGGGCTTTCGCAAAGAGGCGGGAGTGTTGAGACGCATATTAGGTTTGGTAAAAAAGTAAATTCTCCATTAATAACTAACGGACAAGTAGATTTAATAATTTCTTTGGAAATGCTGGAAGGGTTGCGCGAGACATCAAAAGCTGGCAAGCAAACTAAATTTTTAGTAAATGAATTTGTACTGCCATTTATTGGGTCTTTGACAAAAGAAGAAATTAAAAATCAACTTAGCGCCTTAAAAAATGGGTTGCATATAGTCCCTGCTTCAGAAATTTGCAAAGAGAAATTACAAAACGAAGTTGTAAGCACAACATATCTTTTAGGATATGCAGTATATAATAATTTAATCCCGATTAAAGCACAATCGGTTTTTCAGGCAATAAAAAATATTATGCCAGAGAAGTATCAAGAGTTGAATATAAAAGCCTTTAATCTAGCAAAAGATGATAACTAAAGTTGTGATAGCTGCTGCGGGACAGGGAACTCGCATGCTTGAGCTTACAAGAGATAAGCCAAAACATATAATAGAAGTCCAAAACAAGCCATTTCTTTTTTATTTGTTAGATAACTTATTCTTGGCTGGTTATAGGGAAATGATTTTAGTGCTTGGTTTTAAAGAGGCTTTGGTAGAAGACTTAATTAAAAAATACAAAGCACCAATTGAGGGGGAATTTAAAATAAGCTTTGTTAATCAATATGAAATTTTGGGGCCAAAAGAAAAAGAGTATGGTACAGCTTGTCCGGTAAAGTGCGTCAAAGATGTAGTTGGCAAAGATGATTTTATTTATGTTTACGGAGATAATTTGTTCTCTGTGGAAGATTTAAAATCTATGAATATTGCCGATGAATTTTGCTATATTGCCGGACTAAAACAGGAGCATCCTGAAAAGTACGGAGTTTTAATTGAAGATGGCGGTGATTTTTTAGAAAAAATTATTGAAAAGCCGAAAGAGTTTGTGGGCGATTTAATAAACGCCGGGCTTTATAAGTTTACATCAGAGGTTTTTGACAGACTTTTAGAAATACAAAAATCCCCAAGAGGGGAATACGAAATTACAGACGTAATTTCTTTGATGGCAAAAGCCAGAAGGGTAAAAATAAAAAAGATAAAAGATTATTGGCACGATTTTGGAAATCCAGCAGACATAGAAAAATTATCAAAATTTTTAGACAATGGAGGTAATAAAACTAAATAAAAAGTCAGTAGAAAAAGCAATTGAGTTTTTAAACTCTGGCGGAGTCGTGATTTTTCCAACAGATACTGTCTACGGATTTTTAGCTGACGCCTCAAACAAAAAAGCAGTAAATAAAATATATAAAATCAAAAAAAGGCCAAAGTCAAAACCTTTGCCAGTCTTTGTAAAAGATTTCAAGATGGCAAAAGAGTTAGCAGAAATTAACGAAAAGCAAGCCAAGTTTTTAAAAAGCAAATGGCCAGGAAGGTACACTTTTCTGTTGTCGTCATTGCGAGGAGTCCCGCCCGCAGGCGGAGCGACGTGGCAATCTAAAAAATATATTATAAAAAATAATAAAATTGCGATTAGAATTCCAAAATACAAACTTTTAAATGATTTGCTAAAAAAAATAAATAAGCCTTTAGTCCAAACATCGGTTAATGTTTCTAGCGAGCCCGCTTTAACGAAAATAGGGAACATCATAAACCAATTTGGCAAGAAAAATGTCTTAATTGTAGACGGAGGAAATCTAAAAAAGACAAAATCTTCAAAAATTTTAGATTTAACTGGTGGTAAAATTAAGGTAATAAGATTATGAAACTTAAAAAACAAGATCCGCAGATTGCAAAATTAATTGAGCTGGAATTGGAGAGGCAGAAGACCTCTTTGGAGATGATTCCTTCGGAAAACCACTCTTCGCCGGCTGTTAGGGAGGCTTTGGGGTCAATTTTGACTGACAAATATGCAGAGGGTTATCCTGGAAAAAGATATTATGCCGGACTGAAATATTATGATGTTTTGGAAAACTTGTGTATTGAAAGAGCTAAAAAATTGTTTAAAGTTCCTCATGCAAATGTTCAGCCGTATTCTGGAAGTCCTGCAAATGCTGCGGTTTATATGTCTGTTTGTCAGCCGGGGGACACAATAATGGGAATGTCTTTGCCAATGGGCGGACATTTAACTCACGGATGGAAAGTAAATTTTTCTGCCAAAGTTTTTAAATCGGTGCAGTATGGGGTTGATGAAAAAACTCATTTGATTGATTATGATGAGGTTGAAAAATTGGCTAAGGAAAATAGTCCAAAATTAATTTTTGTTGGAGCAACAGCTTACCCAAGAATTTTTGATTGGGAAAGGCTGGGCAAAATTGCAGATTCTGTTGGTGCTTATTTGGTGGCTGATATTGCGCATATTGCAGGATTGGTGGCCGGAGGCGCGCATCCAAGTCCTGTGCCATACGTGCACATGGTTTCAACAACAACGCACAAAACTTTGCGCGGTCCAAGGGGCGGAATGATCTTAGTTACACAAAAAGGGCTAAACAAGGATCCTGATTTGGCAAAAAAAGTTGATAAGGCAATTTTCCCGTGTATGCAGGGTGGGCCGCATATGAATGCCATTGCCGGAATTGCTGTTTGTTTAAAAGAGGCATCAACGCCGGCTTTCAAAAAATACGCAAACCAAGTTGTAAAAAATGCAAAAGCCCTGGCAGAAGAATTAAAAAGATATGATTTTACTTTAATTTCTGGTGGCACAGATAATCACCTGGTTCTGGTTGATTTGAGAAATAAAAATATTGCTGGACCAGAAGCGCAAGACCTGCTGGAAGAAGCAGGAATTACAATAAACAAAAATAGTATTCCGTATGATCCAGCCCCTCCATTTAAGCCTTCGGGGATTAGAATGGGGACTCCGGCAATTACTACAAGAGGCATGAAGGAAAAAGATATGAAAAAAATTGCCGGCTGGATAAATGAAGTAATCTCAGACAAAAAATCAGTGAAAAAAGTCAGAGAGGAAATTAAAAAGTTTTGTAAGCAGTTCCCACTGCCTAAATAAAAATTATGAACATAGATTTATATTTATTTAATTATATAAACGGGTTTGCGGGGAGGTGGCAGTGGCTGGATTATTTTGCGATGTTTTGCGCTGATTATTTGGGTTATATTTTGCTAGTTATATTGGCTCTATTTTTTGTTTTAAACTACATAAAAAACTGGAGAATGTTTTTAGAGTCTATTATCGCGGCCATTGTTACAAAGTTTGTTTTGGTAGCCATTATACGCGCGATTTGGTTTCGTCCAAGGCCGTTTGTTGCTTTAAATTTCGCTCCGTTGATTGATCAAAGCGCAACAGAGGCCTCTTTCCCTTCTGGCCACGCATCTTTTTATTTTGCTTTATCCACCATAGTTTATTGCTACAACAAAAAAGTCGGAATCTTGTTTTATATCGCCAGCCTTTTTATCGCCATATCCAGAGTTTTTGTTGGAGTCCACTGGCCGTTGGACGTTGTGGCCGGAGCAATTTTGGGAGCATTTATGGGCTGGCTTCTAAACAAATTATTCCGCGAACACGCCCACAAAATTATTAAGGGTTATAATAACTAACATGAAAGTAGTCTTTTTAGGAGTTGGCGAAGCATTTGATGAAAATATTCCGAACAATTCCCAGCTAATTATAACAGACAAAACAAAATTGCTCTTAGACTGTGGTCTTACTGCAGCCCCACAAGTTTGGAAATTTAGTCCAGATCCTAATCTTATTGATGTAATTAATATTAGTCACCAACATGCAGACCATTATTTTGGCCTGCCGGGGCTTTTGTTAAGAATGTGGGAAGGCGGAAGAGAGAGGGATGTTACAATTATATGTCAAAAAGAATTAAAAGATTCTTTTTGGGCCTTCATGGATGTCGCGTATAAAGATTTCACTAAGAAATTTAAATACAAAATTAATCTAATTGAATCTGTAGAGGGTAAAGATATTATATTTCAAGATTTAAGATTATCTTTTGAGAAAACTGTTCACTCCGGTGAAAATTTGTCAGTGAAAGTGAGTGACGGAAAGCACAATATTGCATATAGCGGCGATGGGTCTCCTTTGTCTGGAACAGGTTTTTATAAAGGCTTGGATTTATTGACATTAGAAACGTATTTATATGATGAAGAAAAAATTGGACATTCTTCAATGGTGTCTGCAACTAAATTTGCTGAGGAAAACGATGTAAAATGTTTGGCGCTGACTCATATTAATAGATATTTTCGTAAAAATGATCTCGCGGGAATTAAAGATAAACTTAAAAACGACAAGGTAAAAATTATAATCCCAGAACCGATGGACGAAATAAATTTCTAAAATTAAAACGACTTACTCTAAAAAGTAAGTCGTTTTTTTGTGCCCGAGGTGGGAGTTGAACCCACAAGTCCAAGGGACATGCGATTTTGAGTCGCACGCGTATGCCAGTCCCGCCACTCGGGCATTGGTTGTAATTTATCATATTTTTATAAATTTTTCAACTATTTAGTGTTACTAGGATAGTTTTTGCGTCATTGCGAGGCGCGAGCGATAGCGAGTAACGAAGCAATCTAGGGGTTTTGTGTTCTGACTATAGATTGCCACGTCGTCTGCGGACTCCTCGCAATGACGGGGTGGGGAGAATTTAAAAAAGCATCGCTATTCCCATGACGCGTCGATTATTTTTTCTGGAAACTTTTCGGCTATTTCTTTGAGATTACTACAAGAGGTTCTATGTAAAACAGCGGCTCTTCGTTTTGAAAGATATGCTTTAACTTTATCTCCTGGTTGGGGATTGCAGCATTTTGCAACATGAATCAGCATTCCCTTTTGGCCGGCTAAATAAATATGTTGTGCTCCTTCTTTCTTGATTGTCTTTTTTTCCGCCTTCTTTTTTTTAGCTGCCTCAGATATTTCGGTAAATTTTCTTTTTATAAAACTAGAAATTGGGAAGTGAAATTTAGGTTCACTTTCTGCGGTTAGTTTTTTTATATGAGATTTTGCTAGAGAAGTTTGGACAAACCTTAACCAATCTTTTGATGGTTTTTTATTTTTATTTATTGCTATTTCAACAATGTCTCCATTTTTTAAAATGTGGCTTAACTGAACCATTTTCCCAGCAATTTTTGCTGATTCGCAGTGGTTGCCAATATCTGAATGAACAGTGTACGCAAAATCTACCGGAGTAGAGTCTTTAGGCATAACAATTATATCTCCCTTTGGGGTAAAAACGAAAACTTGATTTGTGAAAAAATCAATTTTAAAGCTTTTCCAAAATTCTGATGCATCTTTTATCCACTCAAAGTCTTTGCCACTTTTTTTAAGATCAATATTCTCCTTGTAAGACCAGTGGGCGCAAACTCCATATTCGGCATCTTTGTGCATTTCTTCTGTTCTAATTTGAATCTCGGTTATTTTTCCGTTTTCTGGCAAAATTGTTGTGTGTAAAGATCTATAGCCATTTGATTTTGGCTTTGCAATATAATCATTAATTTCTTCAGAAATAGGCTTAAAATGTTTGTGAATTATTCCTAAAATTTTGTAACAGCTTTCGGTGTCGGCAGCGATTATTCTTAACGCTAATAGATCATGAATTTTATTAAAATCCATATTGTGGCGAACTAGTTTTTGATACGTACTCCAATAAGATTTTGTTCTGTAATTTATATCCAAAACATTTACTCTTTCCTTTTTGAATATTTTTTTTAAGTGCGGAATGAATTTTTTGAGATATTTTTCTCTCTCGCCATATTGATCTTTGATATTATCTTTTACCCATGTATATTTCTTTGGAGCTAAATAGGAGAAGGAAACATCTTCAAGGCTTCTTCTAACTTCGCTTAACCCTAATCTGTTTGCCACTGGAACGAATATTTGCAGCGTTTCTAAAGAGTACATTTTTCTTTTATCCTCCGGTAATTCGTGTAAAAAGTTTAGTCCATCTAACCTAGAAATGAGTTCAACTAAAATTACCCTTAAGTCTTGGGCGATTGCTAGGAACATTCTTCGTAAGTTTTCAACTTTTTCTCTGGTAAATGTTTTTTTCTCCTTTACGTTTATTGCTAAAGGGTATCTGATTTTTATAAGCTCCGATATTTTTTCTACTAATTGGGAAACCTCTTTTCCAAACACTTTTTCTATTTCCAAAATTTGAACCCTTTTTATTGATTCTGGCGCGTCGTCGATTGCATCGTGCAGGATTCCAAAGGCAATTGTTGTAGGGTCTAAACCCATATTGTCTAACATTGAAGCCACTCTTGCAGCATGATAAATATAATTTTCACCAGAGATTCTATTTTTATCCTTGTAAACCTCTCTGGCAAACTGAAAAGCCAACTCAATCAATTTTGGGTTTTGGCTTTTATTTATTAATTTTTGGATGTCATTCTCGAGATTCATTATTTTTTTCAAAATCGCATTCCTTGTTTGAGCACTTCACTAGTTTCTTGTTTTTTTGAACGAGTATTGAGTCGCACTTTGGACAAAATTCATTTATTGGCTTGTCCCACAATGCAAAGTCGCACTTTGGAAATTTATTGCAGCCATAAAATATTTTTCCTCTTTTTGTTTTTCTGGAAACCATATCTCCCTCTTTGCATTTTGGACATTTGATTCCCAAATCATTATTTTTGTTTTCTATTGATTCTGTGTGCTTGCATTCAGGGAATTTTGAGCAAGCATAAAATTTTCCAAATCTTCCCATTCTTTCTATAATTGGCGAGCCGCACTTTGGACAGATTTTATCTGTTTTTTCAGTAAGATCTTCTTTTGGCACACTCTTATATTTTTCCTCCAGGTTTTTTGCAAATGGAGTGTAAAAGTCTCCGCAGGTCTTTTGCCAGGTGTCTTTTCCGTCAGCAACTTCATCAAGCTCTTTTTCCATTTTTGCTGTAAAAGCAATATCAACAATTTCAGGAAAGTTTTTAACCAAAACATCGCTCACTATTGTTCCCATTTCTGTGGGTATAAATCGTTTTTGGTCGTTTTTTGCAATGTAGTTTCTTGTTTGTATCGTTGACAGGGTAGGGGCATAAGTTGAAGGTCGTCCAATGCCGAATTTTTCTAGAGTTTTTATTAGCGAAGCTTCGTTGTATCTTGCGGGAGGTTCGGTAAAGTGTTGCAAAGAATCTAATTTTACAAAGTCTAATTTGTCTTTTTTTTCTAAGTCTGGCAAATCCTTTTCTTCAAATTTTGTCGGATAAACTTTTAAAAATCCTTCAAATTTTAAAGTTTGTCCATTTGAGCGAAATGTGTATTCGTTTGCTTTTATATCTGCTGACACAGAATTCAAAATTGCTGGCGCCATTTGGCAAGCGATGAATCTTTGCCAGATTAACGTATAAACTTTGAGCTGTCTGGCATCAATGTGCTTTAAAGACTCTGGTGTGCGATCGGCGTAGGCCGGCCTGATTGCTTCGTGGGCTTCCTGAGCGCCTTTGCTTTTTGTGACATATTTTACTGATTTTCCTGCCCAGTAGTTTTGTCCATATTCTTTGCCAATAAAATCTTTTGCAGCAATCAGCGAGCTTTCAGCCAGGTTCAATGAGTCTGTTCTGTGATAAGTTATATTACCTTCTTCGTAAAGTTTTTGAGCCAAAGACATTGTCATTTTTGCAGAAAACTTAAACCTTTGCCAAGCGGCCTGCTGCAATGTGCTGGTTGTAAATGGGGGAGCCGGATATCTTTTGGTTTCCTTTTTTTCTACCGACTCAACAATATAATCGGCACTGGTTAAGTCTTGCAAAATTTTATCTGCTTCTTCTTTGTTTTTTACTTCTAATTTATCTATTGCCTCGTCGTCTTTTTTTATTAGAAAAGCAGGAAATTCTTTATTTTCTTTTTTTAGTAAAGCCTCTATGCCCCAATATTCTACTGCCACAAATTTTTCAATTTCTCTTTCTTTTTCAACAACCAACCTCAAGGCAACAGATTGCACTCTGCCAGCTGAAAGCCCTCTGGATATTTTTTTCCAAAGAAATGGAGAAAGTTTATAGCCCACAATCCTGTCTAGCACTCTTCTTGCCTGTTGAGCATTAACCAGATTCATATCAATATGCCGCGGATTTTTTATGGCGTTTTCAATTGCGGTTTTTGTAATTTCATGAAATACAATCCTCTGCGGATTTTTTAATTTAAGCGCTTCTTGCAGGTGCCATGCAATTGATTCTCCTTCGCGGTCTTCGTCGGTTGCGAGAATGGTATTGTCTGCTTTTGCCGATTCTTTTTTTAGCTCTGTTACAACCTTTTTTGCTTTTGTTGGAATTATATAACTTACTTCAAAATTTTTATCAACATCAACGCCCAATTTTGATTTTGGCAAATCCCTAACATGCCCAAAAGATGACTTTATAACAAAATCATTCCCCAAAAATTTTTGGATTGTTTTCGCTTTTGTGGGTGATTCAACTATTACTAAACTTTTCATTTCATTTTATTTTAATTAATGAATATATATACCAATACGCTAAAATTTACAAATAGTGTTTTTAAATTATAACATAAAAAGCAAAAAATCTTGAAATTGCAGGGTTCTTAGTGTAATCTAAAATTAGCTGTTTCCCAATTTGGTCCCCAGCAAAAACCGGAGAACATGTTATGGGTAAACTTGATGAGCCTCATCCAGTAGTGACCGTTCCAAGTCCAGATTCTGATAGCCTTTCTCCCGAAGAGCAGAAAAGACGAAGACAGTTTTTGGAAAAGGAGGTCACTAAATCCAGAGAGAGAGTATCGCAAACATGTGGAAGGTTTCTTCCTTGCACTTCTGTACCCCATGCGCACACTAAATAGCGAGTATTCTCGTTTATGGCGCGACTGCTTGACTGGCAAACCAAAGGGCTTGCCAGTTTTTATTTGCGGAGTTTTTCTACGGCCTCACTTAAGATTTGAGAATATAAATTTAAGCCGATTTTGTTTATTGCGCCGGATTGCTCTTTGCCCAAAATATTTCCAGCTCCGCGCAGTTCTAAATCTCTGATAGCAATTCTGTAGCCAGATCCTAGTTCCTGCGCGTCTTTTAGGGTTTCTAGTCTTTCTTTGGCCAGTGGAGTTAGATTTTTTGGATCGTACAAAAAGTAAGCAAAGCTTTTTGTGTCTGATCTGCCAACCCTGCCTCGTATTTGGTGAGCCTGGGAAAGCCCAAGCCGCGTTGCGTCTTCTATTATAATAGTGTTTACGTTTGGCAAATCTAATCCGTTTTCAATAATTGTGGTGGCAACCAGCACGTTTGTGTTTTCTTTTTGGAAGTCATCCATTATCCGCAGTAATTTTTTTTCGGGCATTCTTCCATGGACTAATCCAACTTTTGCCTTTGGGCAAAGATTTTTTATGTTGCGCGCGGCTTTATCAATTGTTTCAACTCTGTTGTGCAGATAATAAATCTCGCCTTTTCTTTTTAGTTCTTCGTTGATAATTTTTTTAACCAATTTTTCGCTATATGGCAGAACTTCTGTT
>Ga0172381_10007302_pt1 | contig 10954 bp, 14 predicted proteins | sample Leawel6488metaG_FD_119754 | JGI IMG/M metagenome (GOLD analysis project Ga0172381, IMG submission 119754) | Leachate microbial communities from a municipal landfill in Southern Ontario, Canada - Leachate well 64-88 metaG | ecosystem: Engineered > Solid waste > Landfill > Unclassified | place... | reverse complement strand
TCTTACAATAAAATGAAAAGTTTAACTGATGAGGAGTTTATGTTTAAAAGAAAACTTAGAAGGTTGATAAGTCGTGCAATTATTTATAAAAAATCATCAAACCTTAAACCATTTGAAATACTGGGATGTGATTATAGGGATTTTAGAAGTTATATTGAAAGTAAGTTTCAAGGGGGAATGAATTGGTATAATCATGGGCGTTATGGTTGGCATATAGATCACATTAAACCCTTGTCGTGGTTCAATCTGCGCAACCAAGATGAAATTAAATTATCTTGTCATTATACAAATTTACAACCTTTATGGGCAAAAGATAATTTAAAAAAACATAATTGTTATATTGGCTGATATGGAAAGATTTAATAATAAGTTAGAGAATAAGCTACAAGAAACCTACTGGGAATATATAGTTAAAAGAGGTAAGGAATATATGGACAAAAGTTTAACTGGCAGGATTGTTATTGACTTTCAAAAAGGTTGTATCAATAGTCTTCAAGATCAACAAATTATCGCAGGAGTATCCGCTCTAAATTTTGGGCTTGACAAATTAAATACCTAAGAATATAGTTAACTGACTGATTAAATTAAAGATGTCGAAGTATTTTACTTTTGACATCTTTTTTTGTGAAGAAAACAGTTACAAAACAAATCCTTAGATACGGTGAATGGAAAAATCCTAATGCAAAAAATGGTGTTCTAAGCATTACTAAGGATTATGTTAAACAATTAATTGAAAACTTCAAACATACTCCATTTGTTCCAGTATTTCGTGGTCATGTTTCAAATAATGATGCTGAAGCAAACACAGATCTAATAATTTCAAAAAATATAAAAGAATTAAATGCTGATGACTCAGGTTTAAATGCTGTTTTTGAGGTAGAAGAAAAAGATCTGGAAAAATACAATGATGTTTCTGCTTCAATTGATGAATCATATGAGAACCACGAAACAGGTAATGTTATTGGTGCAACACTAAAACATATAGCTTTAGTCGTAGATCCCTATATAAAAGGTCTAAATAATTTTATCCCTCTAAAGGATAAAGTTAATTATTTAATTAATTTATCAGAAATAACAATGACACAAAAAGATAAATCCAAAACAGAATTAGAAGATGAGAATGTAGAAACTGAAGTCGAAAAAACTTCGGAAGAAACAGAAACAGAAACTAAGGAAGTAGAGGTAAAAAAAGAAGACACAGTGGTTGTTGAAACCAAAGTCGAAGAGGAAAATCCAGATAAGGAAGACCCTAAAAAAACTTCGGAAGAAACAGTAAATAGTGCCGAACTCCAAAAACAAATTCTTGAATTACAAGAACAAATTAAAACTCGTGATACCGAGATTGCATTAGGAAAAGCTAATTCTAAATATATTGATCTTAGAGATGCAGGAAAGGTAACACCAGCAATGGAGGAATCAGTAAAAATGTTATATCAATCTTCGAGTACAGTAATTAATTTAGCAGATGGTTCTAAAAAGACGACAGGTGAATTACTTGATCAACTTTTTGAAAAAATGCCAAAGTTAATTAGTTTTGGAGAACAAGGTGTTAATGCCGAAGCTATTGACGAAGAAGTAGAACCAATGAAAGTTCAATTAATGGATACGTGGAGAAAACAAAATCCATCTTGGACACAAGAACAACTTGAAGAAAAATATACAAAAAGTATCTCTAAAATTAAAGAGATAGTTAAAAAATCTTAATTTAGTTATTTAATATAATGTCAGCAGCATCACAAAATAGAGATGGTGAAAGACAGCCAGGCGAAATAGTTGCGTATTCTGGTGGAAGTGGTTATCACTACTACAAAGAAACGTTAATTATGAAACAAGGTATAAGTCTTAATACAATTACACCACTTGCAGTAACTGGAGCTTCTGGTGGTTACTTCTTAGGAGTAGCAGCTAATGAAGTTAACTTATCAGCAGGTTTAGGTTCAAGCCAAGCAGTTTTAAATATTTGGAAAAGAGGTATTTTCACTTTTGCAGCTAATGGAACTGGTGAAACTTGTCATATAGGTCAGCAAGCATGGGGACTTGATGACCAAACAGTAGGTATTTCTTGTGCAAATGCAACTCTTTGCGTAGGTGAAATTGTAGGAATTCCTACATCAAGCACTTATAGAGTAAGAATTGATAATGCAATAGGAATCATAGGTCAATCAAGGATGTTAAATCCTATTTAATTTAGTTATTTAAAACAATGTTAACAAAAGACAATTTTCCACAAAGTCTAGCTGTTGACCTTGAAGTCGCCTATAAAGAAGGTCGAGAAGAAGTAGGTTCAAATGTAATGTATAACAATATTATTAGAATTGTTCCTACAACTTCAAATGCCAAACAAGAAGTATTTTATGGTGATAAAGGTCGATTAAGAAGATTTCGTGGTGAAAGACAGCCAAAAGCTTTCTATGAATATAAACAAAACATGACCCTCGATGATTGGGAATATACAATCTCGGTTAAAAGAACCGTATTGGATGATGATCAATCAGGTGGTGTTTTAAGAAACAAAGTTAAGAATTTTGGTAGAGTAATTGAATCCTCTTTAGAAGCTGAAACATTTGAATTTCTACATAATGGAACTTCAATCACAGGTTTTGATGGGAAACAATTATTCCATAAATTCCATACTTACAAAGATAGTAATGGAGTAGATCATGGTCAAACTCAATCTAATTTACATATGGGAGGTTCTCAATTAGATGCAACAATTTTGCAACTTGAAATGGCTCATTATGCTGAATTAGTATCTGATATGGGTAAACCAATCGGAATGAGACTTACAGATATCTTCGTAAAGAGAGGTTCTGCAAATGCAAAATCTGCCCGTGAATTATCAAATTCTCAATTTACAGTTGAAGCATCAACTGTTAAAGGAACAATGACTACTAATGTATTTAGTGGAGCATTTAAATTGAATGAATTTGATTACGGATTCGGAAATACTGAATGGTTCTCAGCAGACTTAAGTGATCCTGAAACAAAACCAGTAATTGTATTGAGTCATAGTGTTAGTCCAGGATTTAATAACTTGGAATATACACAACGATTAGAAGATTCATATACTGGATTCATGAGAAACGAATTTCTATTTGGAGTATTTGGTAGATTTGATTGGAATCCTGGAGACTGGAGATGTATAAACTTGCATGGTTCAAGTGCATATACATTTACACCTTCGGATAGTTCTTCACAAAGAACTTTATATCCAAATGTCTAAATAAATAATGGAGGTGATGTAAAAGTCACCTCCAAATATTAAATTTTAGAGGACAAGAATGTATAAATATAAAGTATGGCAACATGGAGTTGATGATGTTTTAGAACAAGTAATTATTGAAACAGATGAAGATTACGATAGATTGATGGCTCATGCACATATTCATAGTGCAGAAAGAATTGCAGAATCGGTTAGTGAATATGTAAAGGATGAACCAATTGAGAAAAATAAGAAAAAGAAATTTAAATAATAAATATGCCATTTACAACACATCAAAAAATCAGAATCGAGGGAGGTTTCCAATCTCGATATATGAAACAACCATTTATTAATTCTCCAGCTACTGGAGTTACTGCTTTTTATGTGAGTTCTGATGATTATATTAAGATTGTTCCTGAATTTGGAACTGGAAATACAATCGCTGGAGTTAGTGATGTTCAAGTATGGTGTGGATTAAGTGGAATAAATGGATCTTCAAGAATGAACGTTTTTTCAGTTGATCCAGAAATAGGATGTGTTGTATTAGATAAAAATCCTGATATTGGTTCATCACTTACAATATCTTATGCAAGTTCTAGTATTCCTTCTTTAGATATAGAAGATTCTAGAAAAAGATCTGAATCATCAATAAATCAAAGATTAAGTCTTTGTTACAATTTACCCTTAAATCCAGTGCCTTCTATGATAGAGAATATGGCAACAAGACTTGCTTCTGCATTTCTACTTATGAGGGCTTATGGAACAGGATCTCAAGATACCGCCTCTGATGGATATAAACTATACGAACAATTAATGGGTAATGGCGATAATATTGGAGAAATTAGTTTAATATGTTCAGCTAATTATCAAATTGTTGACGATAGTGGAAATATAATTCCAAGAAATGATGATGGTGCTAATGATCAAAGTAATACTTATATATCGGGAGGTAGAACAAGAGGTAGATTATACGATATAACTGAAGAACCATTTAGATTTAAACCTTATCAACAAGATGTAAATACTGATCAACCAGGAAGTTATAGTTCTGATATTCAAAGGACACAAGGATGATAAAAATAACGATAGATAAAAATGGAATAGATCAATTAAATAAAATTTTAAATAACGGAATAATTGCTATAAAGGACTGGACAAAACCATTTACTAAATTTGGAGTATTACTTAGAGAAGAACAAAAAAAGAATTTTGAACAACAAGGAGCAATATATCAGGGTGGTGACTTTATTAGGTTGCCAGGAATGAGAGCAACAACAAGATATGCTTCATGGCAGAAACTAAAAGATAGCACTAAAAAGGATAGAATAAGAAAAGGTTTTAATGGAGCAAGACCGATTTTAGTAAGAACTGGTAAATTAAAAGGATCTTTTACAACTAAGGTAACAAAGACTAGTTTTACTTCAGAGAATAAAAGTGAAATATCTAAATATCATCAGTTTGGGACTAAAAATATGCCAGCAAGAAGAATTTTAGGTATGAGTCAGAAAGGTGTTAAAGCATTAAGTTTAGAAATAGAAAATCATATAGCAGGTGCATTTAAAATGGAAGCTCACAAGGCAGGAATGGTAATAATAAAATGAATAATATAATAAATAAAATAATAGAAGATTTAAAAAACAATATTGATAAAAAGGATGTCCAATATTTCTATTTTGGTCATTCATATTCTTTAAGTATTGATGTATTAAATAAAGGTGTTATTGAAGTAATACCACGAACAACTGAAATAAGTTCAGTAACAACTGGGACAATAGATGAAAGTGTAAATACAATTGAAATAATATTATTAAAAAGTTTTAAAACAGAAGCATATATAAATGCGAGTAGAGAATCAGCATCAGATTATTTAACAAGAGTAATTGATGGTAGGAATGCAGATGGTTCATTAAAAACAAATTCAATAAGATATATATTAAGAAATAATATGAGAGATTATGGAACTATACAAAGGAATATGTCTATTGAGTATGATTCAAAAGATTCTGATTATGAGGGTGCTGTAAGTGCAAAAATTACTTTAATTCAAGAGGAACAAAATAATCAACCTTTATCTTAATTTTTATTAAATTGAAATGGGATTAATATACAAAGATATAACAGTTATTCAGGAGACTTCTTGGGGTGCTTCCTTAGCTGGAGATCCTAATAGACTTCATATAAGAAATATAAGTTTAAACGAAGAAAATGAAAAGCTATTAGTAGAAGAAACCAGTGGAACTCCAAAGGGAAGAGGCAGAATGGTTAGCGTAAAAAATAATTATACTGGAGATATTACTGGATTTTTAACACCACGAAATGCACATCATATATTAGGATGGGTTAATGGATCGACTGGAAGTGTAGGATCATCGGTAGGTGCAAGTGGAACTCTATTTAATTATTACCAAAATTCTAATGGAGTAATGACATCAAAAGCAATTAATATTGATAGAGTAGATTCACAGGAAAGATATAATGGTGTTAGAGCTAAATCATTAGAAATTACAAGTTCTGATTCTTTAACTGAATTTACACTTGGTGTTATTGCTAAACAAAGAGGATTAGGAGCTTCAATACCAGAAACAGATATTGGGGAAACAGTAAAACCATTTACATTTGCAGATTGGACGGTTTCAATTAATGCAGGTAATACAATAGGAACAGCACCAATAACACAATCAGTTAAACAATGGAATTTATCATATGATAACCAACTAGAGACATCGTTTTTATCGGGTAGTGCTGATCCAGCGAGAAGTGATCCTAAAATACCAACTATTAAAGGTTCTTTTTCAATATTTCATTCTGGGACTTCTTGGACTGATGCAAATTATGGTGCGAGTGAATTCTATATGAGATTTCAAGGAGTAATGCCATCTGATAGAGGTTTAATCGCAGGAGTTACACCTTATATGCTAAGAATTGATGTTCCAAGAGTTCAACTTACTAAAAGTGTTAGAAATTATGCAAATGGCGAATTATCGATAGAGGAATTTTCATTTGATGGTATTTATGATCCAGGATTAAGTTCATTGTGGTTTGCACAGTTAACTGCTGGTATAAGTGTATCCTAATGGCCAAAAATAGGAGGTCGCTTCGAGTCATCTTCGACCTCCTATATTTGAAATATAAGATGACTATTTATTTATTAATTAATTAAGATGACTAACAGAGTAATAATAACAGACGAGGACTCATATGGATCTGTTGAAAAAAGTCCAACATTTAAACCTGAAATTAAAGTTATATTTGCGACAGATATTCCAGTAATCCAGCGAAAAGAGATTCAAAAAGAAATTGAAAATATTAAATCTTTTATGAATAAAGATAAGGATAATATGTCAGAAGAGGAATCAAAACAATATAAAGAACAAAGTTTAAAGTATGGAGAAATGATGATTAAGATAATTGTTTTAGATTGGAATTTGTATGATAAAGAAGGTAATAAGTTACCAATTAATGCTGATACATTAGATAATAAATTAAGTTCTTTATTGTCTAATTGGATTATGGAAACGGCAATGAGTTTTTTTACAACACCAGGCAAGACAATTTAAAAGAAGAGGTTATATCTTGTTTGGAATTTAATCATAAACCTCCAGATGAATTAAGAGAATATTTATATAGAAAAGAATTTGGATATACACACTTAGAATATGACAAAATACCTAGTAAGAGACTTGAGAACGATCTATTAATTATGAGTTTAATAAATGAATGGCAGGGGAAGTCAAAATAAAAATAGAGGTTGATGGTGCTGAAAAAGCACAACAACAGGTCAATAGTGTTAACAGTGCTATAAATGGAGCTGGTAAGAATAGTCTTGTTGGCTCTATGTTTAGTGCAAACGTAGCCAGTCAAGCATTTGTTAAAGGAATTGAATTAGTAGCAGGTGGTATAAAGATGGCTACTGATTCCGCAATTAGTTTTGTTAAACAGGGGGTTCAGGTTGCAGCGAATTTAGAAAGTATGAAAATGGGTTTTGTTACTTTACTAGGGAGTGCAAAAGCAGCCGATTCAATCATGACAAAAATTAAAGTTGAAGCCGCAAGAACACCATTTACAATTACAGGATTAACAGAATCAGTCCAAATGCTTTCTGCTATAACCAAAAATGGAGACAAAGCATTAAGTTTCATATTGGATGTTGGTGAAGGTCTCGCCGCTATGGGTAGAGGTCAAGAAGAATTAAGTAGAATTGTAGTAAATCTACAACAAGTTGGAGCAATAGGATACGCACAAATGATAGATATTAAACAGTTTGCCTACGCAGGAATTCCGATATTTGATATGTTAAAAAAACAAACAGGTTTGACAGGTGAAGCATTAAACGACTTTATTTCAAATCAAGGTGTCACATTTGATATGTTAGCAAAGATGTTTGATAAAGCTAATGATAAAGGTGGCCAATTTTTTGAAGCATATAAAAATCAAGCAGGAACATTTAATCAACTTACATCTAATTTAGGTGATAGTTGGGATATTTTTAGTGCAAATTTTGTCGAGACGACAGGTATTATGAGTTTTTCAAAAGAGATAATAAATAAACTTATAGTTTTATTTGACAAGTTACAATCAGGTTTAGGAAAATTAATGCAAAACAAAGATGTAAAAATATTTTTTGATAATTTAATGAAGGTATTTTCATCATTAGCTAGTTTTATGATTGGATCGTTAATAGGAACCTTTGAATTCTTTGGTAGAGTCCTTGAAAGAATATCACCCTCTCTTAATAGAATTTTCGATATATTTGTTAAGATATCAGGAATTTTATCACAGATAATTACAGGTAATCAGATTGATCAATTAGGTAAAGGATTAGAAGACACATTTACTAATGCTTTAATTGTGACTTTAGACCTAATAGCTAATGGATTAGAAAAATTCTATAATTGGTTACAAAGTCCAGAAGGACAACAATCAATCAGAGATGTTAAAACATTAGTTGAAGGTCTACTCGGTGCATTTAAAACATTTTTCCAGTGGATTAATAGCGATGATGCAAAAGCAATGAAATTAGGTTTAAGTGTTTTTTTTGATACTTTATTTTTACCATTAAGATTACTTATTGAATCGTTACAACTCGTTAATAGACTTTATGATGAATTTTTAAAAAAGACTGCAAAAAAAGGAAATACTACTACTGGTAGTGGATGGTCAGGAACTATTGGTGCAGTTGGTGCTTCGTTAGGATCGGGAGGTAGTGGTGGAAGTAGTGCATGGTTTCATGATGGTGGATTTATTCCAGATATCGCTGGAGGTAATGTCCCTATCGTAGCTCAATCTGGAGAATTTGTTATTCCAAAAAAAATCGTAGATGAAATCAAAAGAGGAGATATATATAATAATAGTAATGTAAAAACCAATACTGTTAACATTAATGTTCAAGGCGAAATGAATAGATCAAAGGCAACTGATACTGGATTTTTATTTTCAAACTTTTTAGCAAGAATATAATGATTAACCCTATGCGATCTATACAACTTGATAATAAATATTATAACTATAATCCCGATACTTATCACGAAGATTTAGGATTGAAAAATTCAGTCATAGAAGCACAATCTGGAAGACAATTTAATTCAGTCTTGGGAAAATCAGCAGAAACTTTTACTTTAAGCATATATTTAGAGAATTCAAAATCTATTATGGTCGGATCTTCAATGTGTGGAGAAACGACTTGGTTAGGAATTTCACAATTAGCCGATATTAAAAATTATATAGGTGGGGTAGGAGTAAGCATGCCATTAATATTTGTATGTCCATACGGAATGACTTATTCAGTTGTTCCAATGGGTAAAATAGGTATAGATATTTTTAATAGTAATAATCCACAAGATGTAGGGACTGAATTTCGGGTAACTCTTAGTTTAGAATCAACTTAAATGTATACAATAGGAAGTTCGTCTTTTAACCAACAACCAAAACTACAAATTAATACACCTTCTTTGAGAGTTACTATGCAGGAAGGATTAAATTATGTAGGATCAAGTTCAACAGTTTATGGATCAGGTGAAATACATGATTCGCTTAGACAAGTATATGTATTTAAAGATAGGATACTTTCTATTTTAATGCCAAATAATACTGATCCAGGATCTTTATTCCAATCATGCAATATACAAGGAACATCTACTATATTACAATCAACAGAAGCTCCATTAGATATATTTATTAATGGGGATACAGCAGTTTTATATTTTAATGATTACGCGGAACATCCAGGAACATCAACTGTTAATATATATAGAAAATTTACTTCAGATGGAATTACCTTTGGTGGGAGTCAAGCAATTATTTCGGGTGGATCAATTGAATTTGATGATATTGTAGCAACTAGTGATTCTCAATTATATGCTACTTCTAAGGTTCAATATGCTTCAGGTATTTATCCAAATGAATTAACTAGTTATATGACTAATAGAGATATTATTTGGAGTATTTCAAATAATGGATCATGGGGTGCAACTAAACTCTATTCGTCAGATATCTATCAGTCAACAGATATGATTAATTATTTAGCTACACAATTAGATAATAAAAAATATTGTTCTAGGAAAAGTATATTGGCGAAAAGAATTGATAATATTGATAGGATTTTACATATTGGTGGAAATAACCCGTCAGGTGATGGACTTCATATGATTGAAACTGATGGCCTTAATATATTTGAAGATAAGGAAATAATTGATATGAATTCCCAAGTGGATAGAAGAATTAGCTTTGGTAATTTTGTTGGAGTTTCAGGAACTTATTATTTACCAATTATAGTCACTAATGTTGTTTCATATATGGGTAATTATGGTGCTTATTTACAGTATAATAAAACTTTTGGAATGCATCTGCTACAAAGTAACGATTTTAAGAATTGGTCTTTACCTATTTATGTCGGAAGCACTGAATTCCAAGAAATTCATCATGACATAAATTGTGGGATAGTTAGTGGTGGAAGTTTATCGAATTTATTTTCAATATTTACAATTGGTTATGGTTCGTTAATAGACTCGTTTACAAGGATGGATTTTAATAAAGGGAATAGTTCTTTAGATATATCCGATAATATTATAGATTATACTAATCAAAACAATGAGAGGATATCAATCACTTTAGGAAATTTTGAATAATTATGAATTGTCAGTATTTTGGTTCAACACAAACAATAAAAGGTTCAACATATCTTGATACAAGAGCTGTATTACATATTGAAGAAGGTTATCAGGGTGTAAAATCAGATGGTATTGGAGTATCTACTGAATATATAAACATAGGGGACTTCGAAATATCTGATTTCGATCATGGTGGAGCCTTAAGAGAATCTCTTCAAATTAATGCACATTCACTTTCAAAGAGAACTAATTATATGAATTCATATTTCCCAAGAGAATATAAATCTGCATATTCTTATTATGAGGATTTTAATGATCAAAATTTATTTGATCAAAATTGGACTGCAAGGCCTGTTAACTCTGGTATATTTGGATTAACTAATGGAACACTACATGGCGAAAGTGTAAATGTATGCCAATACATGTTAACAACTCACGAATTTGAAGATTATAGAATAATTACTAAAATGAAAGCAGGTTTAACATATTCATATTTAGGTATTATTAATCATATGGATGATTTTAGTTTTACTAAATATTATTCATATGTATATGATCCTTCTGTTAGAAGAATTATATTGGATGGTATGGTAGATGGTGGTCTAACTACCTATGGAGGAGTGTCATATTGTATATCTGCTAATAC
>Ga0172381_10007301_pt1 | contig 10954 bp, 1 predicted proteins | sample Leawel6488metaG_FD_119754 | JGI IMG/M metagenome (GOLD analysis project Ga0172381, IMG submission 119754) | Leachate microbial communities from a municipal landfill in Southern Ontario, Canada - Leachate well 64-88 metaG | ecosystem: Engineered > Solid waste > Landfill > Unclassified | place... | reverse complement strand
GGCTGGGAACCCGTCAATGAAGTCGTTCGGCCGAATAAGACTGTCCCCCCCGCCCCCTTCTCCAAGACCTGGCACGAACTCGGAATGAAGCGCATGCTTCGCTACGCGGCCGAGAACGGATATGATCGCCTGGCCTGGACCACCGGAGAGCAACAGGCCGAGAGGTACGATCTAAGCAAGCAACTGGATGCTGTCGAATACTCAAGTCACCCGTCCGGGTATTTCCTTCGCGCAACCGACAAGGGCGACCATGGTGTACTGGCGCAAAGCTATAGCGAAGAAGAACTGCCGGGGGTCGTCGGAAAAGAACTGGCCGAAAAGATAGTCAACGGCATAGGCACAGAGACCCGCCCAGGCAGGTGGGGCGGCATGGAAAAGAAGCTCTCCGGCCTCGACCTCAAGGTCGGCGGGGAAGGCATGGCCGGATTTTACGACAAGATGCTCCCCTCCTTCATGAACAAGTATGTCAAGAAGTGGGGCGCCAAGGTAGGGGAAACCGCAATCCCGCGAGAGGAATCTAAGTCATGGAAGACAATAGACGCCACCACCCCGGAAGGCGTAAAGCAGCTTGAAGGCTGGGGGAAAACCATCGTCCACTCCGTAGACATCACCGACGCCATGCGAAAGGACGTCCTCGCCCAGGGCCAGGCGCTCTACGAACCGAAGGCTAACTACGGAAAACCGGCACCCTCCTTCTACTCGAACACCGAGGAGATGCTCAACAAGCAGACCGAGACCGCCATGCCTCCGGCCGAATGGAAGAAGCGCATCGAGGCATGGGGCGAGAAATTCCCCGGCATCCGTGAGGAGATCAAGTGGTCCGGGATCCTCGAAATGATCGAGGGACGCATGGGGGACAAGAAGATCACGAAGGCCGACCTCCTGAACCAGATCGAGGAATCGAAGAAAGGCTGGCTGCAGCAGGAGAACGAACCCGACAGGAGATGGTCCAGCCGGAACCTGCCAGGAGCGATACCGGGGACCGAGCAGATGTGGATCTACTCGAAGCCGGGCCGGAGGGGCGGGCGTGAACTTAGCAAGGACGTCTCCACCAGAAGACTCGCGGAGGAAGACCTCCGCTACCATAGCTCAGACATGGACGCCTGGGCTGTCGCGCCATTACAGGAAATGATTAATAACGGCTCTCGCATAGCGGGAGATTGGGGTCACTTCTCGCGCAGGGGAGAGCTCTTATGGATGACGTCTGCAGCCGACGCGAGCGACCGTGCTGAGGCGAGGCAAGAATTTCTTGAGTATCTGGAGTTTACTGGTGTCGACGAGGAGAACGACCTGACGATCCCCATCGACTCGGCCGCTTATTCATCCCCTCATTTCACCACCAAGCCGAACGTCCTCCTTCACATCCGGACGCAGAAGATGCGCGACGACCAGGGGAGAATCGGCATCATAGCCGAGACCATCCAGAGCGACTGGCACCAGGAGGGGCGGCAGAAGGGATATGCACAGCCAGAGGAAGCAAAATTCCGAGCCGAGTTTGACTTAATACAAGGATGGTTTTCGCAGCAGGAAATTGATGACGCCAAAAAACGGGGGCGAAAAGTCAGAATATTAGAAACCAGAGAGACCACCCCAGGCGTCCCCGACGCCCCCTTCAAGGACACCTGGCACGAGCAGGGCCTGAAGCGCCTGATCGATATAGCCACGAAAGATCCTGAAGTGGAATGGATCGGATGGACCCCAGGGGAAGCGCAAGGCGAGAGATGGGGGAAGCTGGAGCGCCGTTATATTGGGAAGGTCGAGTACGCCGAAGGTGACGGAGACAAGTACGGCATCGATGTGCAGTACAAGAGGCAAGACCAGATTGATCTATACGGCAGTGATGATGCGAAATGGATTGTCAACCACTTCAACGGCACCCTCGATCAGATCAAAATGAAATGGGGATCGGAAGTAGCCGACGCCATCCGGAATAAGGAAGGTCTTCAATCCCAGGCCGAGAGCTCCGGGGATGCATATGCCTGGGGCATTGCCGAACTCAACCGGAACGTCTCGGCTGGCGGCGATTACCTGAAGCTCCTCTACGACAAGAAGCTCCCGAAATTCGCCAACAAATACGTGAAGAAGTGGGGCGCGAAGGTCGAAGACATCACGACGTCGGGAACTGAAATGGGCATCACCGGCCTTCGGGCCGATCTCGATCCATCGGACAGTAGCCGCAGATATTGGATCGTCGTAAATGGCCGGGGCGATGTCCTGGCGGAGCGCCTGAATCCTATCGCTGCAAAGGAATATGTCGAGAATTTGCAGCGCGATGCGAAATCAAAACAGCAAACCATCCACGCCATCACCATCACCCCGCAGATGCGCGAGGAGATCACTACGAAAGGCCAGGCATTCTATGAGCCGCAAGCGACCTACGCAACGAAGGCGATCAACGTCCTCAAGAAAGCCGTCAATTTCTTCACCGCCAGACTATCCGGTACCGGTCTGCTCAATCGGAGCGGGAAGGATGCTGACGGAAACGCTGGAGGAGTACGAGGCGAAAAGAAAAGACACCACACAGTCGGGAAGCTGATCGACGACCTCAAAGAGTTGAAGATGGTCCGGCTCAGAGGGATAGAAGTAAAAACCTGGGACCAGGTCTATGATGCCCTTCGGATCACCCGGAACAAGAACGTCGAGATCCTCCAGGTCCTCTATATCGGCAAGGAATCAGGGAAGGTCCTCTACAACGAGGCATGCTCCTCCAGGCTCCCGGGTGCCGTTCACATCGCCTCCCCGGAGATCCTGGCCTCGGCCATCCACGCGACCACCCTATCGTTAAGAAAGATATCCGGAGAAGGCGTCAAGGTTACCATCGCCCACAACCACCCGAGCGGAGACGTGACGGCATCGGGCGCAGACACCACCATGACATCTACCCTGGCAGACTTACTGCAGCGGAAATATCAGGTCCTGTTTGGTGGTCACATCATCATCGACCACAACAAGTACAACATCATTAATTCATTGGGAGACACCGAGCAGCACAGTCTGGAAGCGGCGGAGACCAAAGATCCGCTCCTGACAATCCCGATTCCCAGCCCTAAACTCGGGAAGACATTGACGAACCAGGCCCACATCGCGGCGATCGCCAAGGACATCAACCGGGGCAACAAATACTTCACTCTCCTGATGCGGTCGGGAACGAGAATCCGGGGCATCGTCAATATTGAACTCGGGATACTGGAAGATCCCAAGCAGGCGCATGAATATATCAAGAACCTGATGGTGAACCACGGAGCGCAGGACGCCTTCGTCTACCGGGAGAAATTCGACAACAAGCAGATCGATGCCCTGATCAACCTGGTTGAAGGGAACGCGATCCGGGACGCGGCCTGGGACACGAAATCGGGGACAACCGGACTGCGGGAGGAAGGCTTTTTCCCCAACTACAACCGTCAGTTCGGGCGGGACATTAGCGACTTCCAGGGGAAATGGCTCGAGGATTACAGCAATGAATTCCAGGAGGGGAATCTTCCGCTGGATCCTCCTTATATCCGCGAATCAGAGGCGCCGTATTTCACCGCGCCGGAGAAGACGATCACAGCCTACAAGATATTCGAGACGAAGAAGAATCGCCCTGGGGAAATCTTTCCCCTATTCATCGGGAAGAAGAAGGCGACTCCTATCGGAGAGTGGCTAATCGCGGAGTTTCTTCCTACGGAGGGATATGCGGAAAGACCCGGATGGCACGCGGGCAAGTACCCCGAAGGCGATCACCTCCGGCAGAAGTCGACCGGCAAGTACAAGCCGACTCGGGTATGGGCCGAAGTGGAACTGCCGGCCGATGTAGATTGGCAGGCTGAGGCGAACAAGAATACCACCAAGGATATCAAAGGGAAGATACCGGCAAATGGGCACTATGTATTCAAGGTCGCCAAATCGCAGGGATGGGCCTGGCTTATAGGCGGTGCCATTAAAGTTAATCGCCTCTTGACCAACGAGGAGCGGATAAAGATCCTGCGGAAGAACAATCTGCCGGTCAACCCCCGGGACCTCGAGGGATCATCGGTGCAGGAACCAGGGGCCGAGTACGGCTCCAACCAGACCGACACCACAGCATTTAAGACGTGGTTCGGGGATTCCAAGGTCGTTGACGATTCCGGGAAACCGCTGGTGGTTTACCATACAGCTTCCAAGTATTTTATGGGGAAAGATGGGAAACCTATCTATGTTGAAAGCGAGGAAGACCAAGCCGAATCATTTAGTGAATTTATAACAGAAACAGAAACAGGTGCTCATTTCGGCTCACAAGACCAAGCTAATGATATTATGGGTGGACACACATACCCAATCTATCTAAAAATAGAAAGCCCTATTCGCTTGGAAGACAGCGGTGGTTTTAGTGATGCGGAAGTTATCAATCAACTTTTATCTAAGGGGTTGATTTCAAAAGATGCTTCCGAAATTGAGGCTGATGCTCAACCGTTACTTAAAAGACTTGGGTATGATGGGGTTGTGTATTTGAATCGAAGAGAGGGGATCGGCGATTCAATAGATGGCATTCAACATTCTTACGAAGATATTACCGAAATGGAGGAACAGGATTTTAGAGAATTATACCCCAATGCTAAAGATTCCTATATCGCTTTCTCCCCCAACCAGATCAAATCCGCCACGGCCAACCGAGGGACATTCGATCCCAACGAGGACAGCATCCTGAAGGAAGACGACGCCCCCTATACACCTGGCGAGAAATCTGCTAGAATCTCCCCCATGATATCCCGCAAGGGGACGGGCGACATACCACCTAAGACAACCCAACAGCCCGGAGGTGGGGAAATTATTCCGCAGAATTTTATAAAAGAAGCATTGAAGTACGGAGATGCAGATTCTTTTTATAATAGCATTTCCAATGTTAAGCATACCTTGGAATTAAAAAAGCAAATAGCGCTAAAAGAAGGCGAGTTTCAAATGTTTAAGTACGGGGAGATGCAAAAAAAACATCCCTACGAAAACGAACAACAGTGGTCGCCGGAAGAGCAAAGGCATGCCTTCGAAATGAGGGGCGACCTGAATCGGCTTAGGGATGAATTAAGCACTATAGAAACAATAAAGTCGTATCCGTTACGCACTATTTATGAATTATTACCGGATGACATTTTTGTTAGATTTAACAAACCGCCAAGGACAAAAAAATCAAAAAATTACCAGACAGGAGAAGAGCTTAATGGACTCTCCACCTTAGAGGGTCGGGTTGTTGAATTTAATGGGAAATACGGGATAAAACCAGCCGATCTTTCAGATACTGGAACAATCGAAGGATATGTTTTCCAGGGGAGACCTGCCGCTCTATATACCGGTGAAGTTGTTGGATATGGCCCCGATGGCGAACCATTAATCGCAAATTACAAAAAACTATACGATCTTAGAATAAATGACGATGGGAATTTTTCTATATCAGGGATAGATGTAAAAGAAGAAATAAAACGCCTATATCGATCCATAATCACAGACCTCCCTAACCCATCCCGCCCCCCTAAGACAACCCAACAGCCCGAAGGTGGGGGATACAAAGCGCTTCAAGGTATCGATGGGCATTTCTTTAAAATCCACAAAAATGAATATGATTCAGGTGATTGGTATGTAACAGGGATAGAAGGCAAAAAACTTAACACAACCAACAGGACCATGTGGGTATCGAAGGACGAGGTCCAGGCGGAATATTTTACAAACAAGGGCCGGGGGATAATAGTCTATTCAAAACCCAAAAAAGGATCGAAGATCCTTGACCTTACTGATGAAAACAGCTTGTTGGATTTTGCGGAAAAAATAAATGAGCTTGCCGATGCCGGACATCCTGAGTTTCACAGGATAGTTGATGAATATAGGGGGCTTGGAGCTAAAGACATAGCGGAGGTCTTGCATCCGGAAGATATAGTGGAGCATGGGAAAATCTGGGATGATGACGGATTTTCAAACAGCGTTTGGGATTCTTTCGGATATGATTTTATCAAAACGCATGACGGGGGAATATTTTTAAATCCATCTGCGGCATGGGTGACAAAAAACAGGCCCATGAATTACGGCAAAACAACAGACCTCCCTAACCCATCCCGCCCCCCTAAGACAACCCAACAGCCCGAAGGTGGAATAGGAGAAACACCTCCTGAAGCGAATTATTTTTCAGGTTTTAATGGTGAACCCATAACCTCGGCGGACCAAATCCTACCCTATGGGAAATCGTTTTCGTATCGTGAAAACTATTTTGGAGGAATCTTCGCCGGAAACGAAGAGGTGGCGGGAAGTCACGGGGATAATATACAAAAGTTTTACGTTCCCGAAGAACTTGTCATGCCGCACGATGCCATGTCTATGATGCTGTATGATCAGGACGAATCCCAGAAACTGCTTACGACCATTTCCGAAGTGTTGAAAGAATTTAAGTATGAAACGCTCTCTGATGAAGAACTTTCGGAAATGGCGGACTACCTATCAGAAGAGAAGAGTCTTCCCGAAGATGAGCCTGATATGGGCGCAGAGAGAATGTCTGAAATCCTCGGAAAAGATATTTCAGATGGGGAAACATTATGGGACATCCAAGGTTTACGAGGTGAAGTTGCGCGCAGGCTAGGCTATGCTGCTGTTGAAATGGAAGATGAACATGGAATCTCGACCCTGATTCTTAACCATCCCAAGGTTCAATTCCTCCCTAACCCATCTCGCCCCCCGGAGGTTGGGGGACGTGCAACAGAACCCACCATAATCCGGGAAGACGACGCACCCTACGGCGACGAAGACGACTCCTTCGACTTTGGCGCTAACATGGATGACACCGAAGCCACCATCGATGAGAATCCCTTCGAGCATATCTCCACCGACTTCAAGGATCACTTGGACTTTTACATCAGCGAATTGAACAGTCTGGTACAGCAGGGAGAACCCGGCCGCAAGATGGCAACGGATGAAGGGGAAACAATCTCCTGGTCCTCCACCTATCCTGAATTTATGCAGGACCAGGGATGGACCTCGAAGGAAGTGCTCTCCGCATTATCGCACGCCAGCAAGGGCGAGAAGATGACCGAGAAACAGAGGGAGATCGTCGAGGCCGCAATCAACCAGGCCGTCGATATGTTTTACGAAGACCTGGACAGATGGAGCATGTCGAGCGACCAGATCGCCAAGGCCGAGTCTTCGATCCAGGCCGCGACGGATGCCTTGCTTAAACGCTACTACACCAACCAAGCCACGCTGAAAGCGGAGAAGGAGAAGATCGACCGAGCTACCATGGTCACGAAATCCAAGTACCAATGGGAGAAGGAGAAGCAGGCACAGTTTATCAAGGGCCACGAGAAGGGAGCCACAGGGGTCAAGGCTGTTGTTACCCCGATTATTGAGACGCTGCAGGAAGAACTCGGGTACATGACGAGACAACGGGATCGCAAAGTAGCGGAGGCGCAGAGGCTACTGGAAAAGCTCAAATCCACAGACCAGGGCCAGCAGGAGCAGGAAGCGGAGACCTTAAAAGAAATCCGCAGGCTAAACAGCGAGATTACTCGGGTCCGCAAGAGCCTGGATCTGGAGCGGTCAAAGGCGAAGGCGCCGAAGCAGACGAAGAAAGCCCGGAAATCTATCATCCGGATAGCGACCGGCATGAACCTGGACGACGAGATCACGATCAGTGAGATGACGCTCCTCAAGAGTCAGATCCGGAGAGAAGCAGCCGCTGCAAGAACAGCCATGCGGATAGGCAACAAGGAAGGTCTCCTGACCGCCCGCATGAAATACAAACTCCTGATGGACAACCTCCGCGCCAGGCGAGAGGCCCGGAAGGAAGTCAATACGATAATCAAAGACCTGAAGAAGGTCTCGAAACAGACAGCCACAATGACCCCGGAGTATCAGAAGGTCATCGATGAAGTCCTGGCGCCATTCACCATGACCGGCATGACGGAGCAGACCAAAACGAAACTGGAGAACCTCCGTGATGCCTTGGTTAAGAACAAAGAAATGGACCTCCCGGATTCGGTCATTGAATCCCTGGGGCGCCTGGACAAGAAACCGCTCCGCGATCTGGATTCAACCAGCCTTCGGAACATCCACGCGGCCGTGATGCATTTTGCCGCCCTGGGTAAAAGAGGCCCACAGATGATCCTCTCCCAAAAGAAGGTCACGCGGGACTTTGTCAAAGACCAAAGCATCAAAGAAATGCGCCCAGCAAAACAGGTAGCCGATGAGATGGACGCGACCTACACCGCAGGGAAGGAAGCGAAAGGGAGACTCGCCACCTTAAAGAACATGTATGGGGTCCACCTGGACACTTACGATAACCTTGTGGAATCGATCGCCGGTCAGAATGGCATGGCGTATCGCGTCCTGATGCGCGAGATCAAGAGAGGGAGCAACGAGCGGGACAAGATCGCCTATTCCTTAGAAGACGATTTCATGGAGGCACAGGAAGCATTCAAGAAGCGACACCCCAAGATTACCAATATGGCCGGATGGCTGAACGAAGACGTGACCTTCGCCGGGATTAAGATGCAGCGGAACCTAGCTATCTCTTTATATCGAGGATTCTACGATGCCGACTTCCAGCGATCGATAGCAGAGAACGGCTTCGGATTATGGGGTAACCAGGACATAAATCACCCGAACAAAATCTTCCGCATCCCCGGCGAACTCTATGGAAATGCCGTCAACAAGATGACGAATATAGAAAAGGAGTATGGGGACCTGGCCATCTCTACAATTGAACGCAGTGGCGATCTCCTAGCCGAGAAATTCCTGGAGATCAACGGATATGCCATGCCCCGGGTCCAGGGCATCTACTGGCGAAAGGAAGTCATGGCCTCGGAGCGGGCGAAGGACGAAGAACTGGAACTCCAGAAGGAACGCTTTGATAGACCGCATATTTTCAGGGGCATGACCGAACAAAGAACCGGATCGAGTGCGGCCGTTTGGGTCAAACCCTTTACCGTATCGGTCAGGGAAATGCACAACCGGGCCGCGGATTACGTCGGACTAGAGGAAGCGATGTCCAACGCCGCCTGGCTTCTATACAACCCGACATTCAAGGGCGAACTTGAGGCCCGATATGGGCTCCTCATCTGGCGGGAAATCGAGAAGGGCCTGAAGGACATCGCGCAGATCAGCAGCCCGGAAGCGAAAACCGATATGGAACGCTTCTTCCGCTGGCTCAGGAACAAAAGCACCATCTACGCCCTGGCCGCGAATTACGGGACGGCACTCAAACAGTTAAACGGATCGCTAAACTACATGGTTTATGTCCCACCCGGCTACTTGACACAGGCGATATCGACCTACAGTAAAGACCCCATGGCCGTAAAAAAACTCCATCGGGAAATGTCGGTCGAATATCGGAAGCGCAGAGAAGGAGGATACTCCCAGGATATCGGCAACGTCCTGTCCGCCCTTAACCAGCAGGGTCGTGAGGCGACCTTAAGCGAGAAGATCGGGCAGAAGGGCATGGTTCCCTTGCAGTACGTCGACATCTTCGGAGTAGACCTCGGCATGCTGGCCGCGACTTACCAGGCCATGGACTGCTTCAAGAACGGGGAGATGTCCGATCACATGAGGATGGGCCTGGAAGTGACGGATGCTCAGGTCGCGCAGATGACGCCCGCCGAGAAGATGGCCCTGGCTTACCGCTGGGCAGACTTTGTGACGGAGCGCACCCAGGGCATGTTCCTGCCCGAACACATGTCCGGATGGCAGCGCGGGACCGAACTTGAGAAACAATGCTCCATGTTCTTTGGAGAGCTCCAGAAGAACCTCGCGGGTTTTGCCCGAGCGTATCGTGCCGTAAAAAGAGGCGAACCAGGAGCCAAGGCGCTACTGACAAAAACCATCTTGCTGTATGCCATTCTTGGGGTACTAATAGACTCAGGGGTCAATGAATTACGGAACCGACTCCGGGGCCGCAAGGGAGATAAATGGTGGGCTGCTCTTTTGAAATCGTACACAGGATACTTGCCGGTCATCCGGGAAGTGGCTTCCAGCGTGATCGATTACAGCCAGGGAAAATTCTACGGGCAGGGCGGAGGAGACACGCCATTCGCCAGGACGCAGAATATGGTAGCCAAACCCCTGACATACCTGGCCGCAACGATGACAGCAAAGACGCCCAAGAAGCAGCGGGAAAATGCCATGAGGCTGGCAAAGGCGATGATGGACGTTATATCCCTGACGTTTGGCATTCCATGGCCCGCCATGCAGGAACCCTATAAAATATGGAAGCGGAAAGAAACAATGCGGAAAGAGCGCAAGAGCAGATAACCACGAACCCAAGGAGGACACACGATGGAAGCACAAAACATCATCCATTTCTTAACAGTCACGGAATTGCTGCAATATTTCACCGGGACAGACGTCACCTTCGCAGAGGCCGACGATTCCCTGGCCGCGTCTGGCATTGGGTCCGGATGGAGCGAAGGAGATATCTTCCTGTGCGCCGCCTCCGCCGCCTCCGCGAACAATGTAGAACACACCATCGCCACCGTCGCAGCAGACAAGCTCACCACCACCTCCGTTATTACCGCCGACACCCCCGGAGAGACAATCAAGCTGAACCAGGTCGTTTATACAGATTGGAAGGACGTTTCCTGCATGGCCAAGATCGTCGGCTCCATCACATCAAGCGGAAATTGCACTGTCCTGGTCCAGCAATCCCAGGATGGCGTCAATGTTGATTTCGCCGCATCAGCGATCTCGGTCACCGGAGGAACGAGCAAAGAAATCGACGTCGCGGTTTATCTGAGATACGCCCGCCTCAAGATTACCAACAGCGATGCAGATCAGACTACGTTCCGGGCCGTCATGAACGGAAGGACCGTCTCCTAAGAAACAGACGGAGAGGAGCGAGCAGGCCAGGAACCTATCATTTAAAAAAGGGGCGCACAATGGAAAACGGATTCTTGATAATCACCGAGAAGGATTGGGCGAATTTTACACCAGAGCGACAAAACTGGATCATCTACGAAACCCTCAAATC
>Ga0172381_10007299_pt1 | contig 10957 bp, 11 predicted proteins | sample Leawel6488metaG_FD_119754 | JGI IMG/M metagenome (GOLD analysis project Ga0172381, IMG submission 119754) | Leachate microbial communities from a municipal landfill in Southern Ontario, Canada - Leachate well 64-88 metaG | ecosystem: Engineered > Solid waste > Landfill > Unclassified | place... | reverse complement strand
TTTTATTTAATCTGGTAGAATACCCCGCCCCTTTGGGGCGGGGATAAATACCAGCCCGTAGTGAGCGGAGGATTAAACAAACTTTTCCCGTAGCGATAGCGCCTGCCTGCCGGTAGGCAGGGAGGGAATACCCCGCCAGCTTGCTGCGGGGTAGTTTATTTTGCCAAATCGTGGATGGGGGGAGATGAATTGTAAAATTTTTCTTAGAATCTGGTATAATAGCCGCAGATATTCCAGCCGGGATTAATTTTGCAACAAATTCTAATTTTTTTAATTTTATGGACATAGAGATCGAGGCAAAATTTTTGGGTATTGATACGGAAAAACTTCGCGATTTGTTGAAAAAAAACGGGGCGGCTTTAGTGCACTCTGAATGTTTAATGAAGAGAAATAATTTTGACTATCCGGATGCCCGCCTTGAGAAAATCGGCGGCTGGGTGCGCGTCCGTGATGAGGGCGACAAAATAACTCTTTCATACAAACAAGCTGGTGGAGAGAACTATCAAGGGGATGAAAGAAATTTCGCTGGCCGTAGAAGATTTCAATAAGATTTCAAACATTCTTCTTGCTATTGGGTTGGACAGTAAGTCATATCAGGAAACAAAACGCGAAAGATGGGATTTTGATGGAGTGGAAGTGACAATCGATACTTGGCCTTGGATACCGGCATTTGTTGAGCTAGAGGGTGTTTCGGAGGAAAAATTAAAAGAGGCCGCCGTTAAGCTGAATCTTGATTGGAAAAGCGCAGTTCACGGCAGTGTGGAAATTGCCTATCAAAAATATTATAATGTTTCCGAAGAGGAAATTGACGGCTGGGAAAGCATCACATTTATTCCCGTGCCAGATTGGCTTGAAGTGCGCAGGAAATAATTTTCGTTCGGCCGTAACCGATTCACCGGATTATAAGGCTGGACGGATTGTAAAATTTTTTAATTTAATAAACTCATAATTTATAAAACAATATGAAAAAATTTATCTATTATTTACCAAGGGTTTTAGCGATTTTAATTGTCGCTTTTTTCGCAATGTTTATTTTAGAAGGCTTCAGTCCGGAGTTTAGCTGGCAAAGCTCCCTAATGCATTCGCTCCTTGCTTTTGTTGCCTTATTGATTGCGATTACGGCTTGGAAATGGCCTGGGATCGGCGGCTGGATCTTTGTTATTTTCGGGGCTGGATATTTAGCAAAGGTTTTTAATTCGAATTGGCAGACGGGTTTGATTGTTGGCGGGATCCCTTTGCTGGCTGGAATTTTGTTTTTAGTTGAATGGCTAGGGAAGAGAAAGGCCAGCATCAAAGGCAAACAGAATAATAATAAAGTTTAAAAATAAATATTAAGATCATATGGAAATTACGGCATATCTGGACAATACGGACCAGCTGAAAGCCAGATTTTTTGAATGGAGGCGCGGGCTTGGAATCGTGCAGAGCTTGTTGCTGGCCTTAGCTTACGCGTGCCTTACGGGATTGATGGCGCAAACCAGTTTTTATTTGCCTTGGACGCCGGTGCCGATCACTGGGCAGACTTTCGCGGTGTTGCTCGGCGCAGTATTGCTCGGTAGATGGGGCGGAACAAGCCAGATCATTTATACGGCGTCTGGTATTGCTGGCGTGCCGTGGTTTGCTGGCTGGAAAGGAGGGCTGGCGGTTATAGCCGGGCCTACCGGAGGATACTTGATCGGCTTTATTTTTGCCGCTTTCTTCGTTGGCTATTTTGTTGAGAAATATGAAAGGTCGAAAAGCTATATCGGCCTGGCGATTTTAATGCTTTTAGCAAACTTTGTTTTTGTCTATGGATTCGGATTGGCCCAGCTTTATATCTGGCTGTCGGTTATTGAAGGATCTTCGATGGGATTTCAGTATTTATTATCAATGGGAGCCTTGCCGTTCATAATAGGCGATACAGTGAAAATTTTGGCAGCAGTTGCTGTCGCTAAAGCGGCTTTGCCAAAAGAAAAGGAGAGAGAAATGAAAAAATATTGCAAGCTTTAAAAACTGCATAAAGTGCGGTTTATGATGTTCGCTAAATAATGAAGGCCGCCGTAAATTTTGACATAATCCAAAATTTCTTTTATTCTTTAAATATATTAAAACAAGGAAGCGGGAATATGAAAAAGCAATCGCGGAAGATACAAATAGGAGTGATGGGATCCGTTGTCGATCTTAAATATTCTAAGCAGATCGAGAAATCGGCTGAAGAGATCGGTTATTGGGTCGCCAAAAACGGAGCTGTTTTGCTTTTCGGCGCGGAGAAAGATTTTGATTCTCTTTCCACTGCCGCTTGCCGCGGAGCTAAAAAGGCGGGAGGTTGGACAATAGGGATCACTTACGGAAAAGGGTTGAATGTTTTTGAGAAAAAAAATGTGGACGCAGTGATCGCGACCGGGCTTGAAAGAGGCGGCGGCAGAGAGCTGGCTCTTGTGCTTAGCTGCGATGCGATCATAACGGTCAATGGCGGTTCTGGCACACTTACGGAGATCGCAATCGCTTATCAAGCCAATATCCCGATAGTTGCGCTTAAAGGCAGCGGCGGCTGGAGCGAAAAATTGGAAGGCCAGTATTTGGATGACAGGAAAAGAATAAAAATAGAAGTTGCGGAAACGCCTCAAATTGCGGCGGAAAAAGCCATTAAACTTGCTAAAAAAAGATATGGAAAAGAAAACTAATCTCATCACAATCCATCATCATTCTTATCAACTCTTCTTAGAAGAGATTGGTTGCCGTTAGCATTTATTTGAATTGCTTAGCGCTCAATCCCTTCCCAGAAGGGATTTTTTAATTCCGGGAAAGGAATAGTTCTTTTATAACAAGTTAAGGAGGAAAAATGTACAAACCTTATGTCGTGTCGGAAGACATTGGATTATTGCTTCAAGATTGGGCCGCTCGAAATGGCTTTACAATGCCATCCAGCGAGTTTTTTTATCGCCTGAGAGAAGCATTTTCGGTACAGATGCGCCGGATATTTCCAAGCTTCGAGCTTGTTTCGGAGAGGGAAATTTCCCAGGGCCTTGCCGATCTCGTGGCAGAGAGCGGTTTGCCGGCAGTTTCGCTGGACAAGGTGTATTCCAAAAGCGAACTAAATTTTGAGATCACCCGTCTAGTGGACGAAAAAGGAAAGAGTTGTGGCTGGAGCAACCGCGCCGGAACGCCGCCTATTCCGCAACAGCTTGAAGCTTTGCGGGCAAGCGGTATAAAAGAGGCCGTCCTTGTGGACGATGTCATCTTCTCGGGCGATATGCTTGAAATGATCACAGATCTTTTCTTAACGGCAGGAATTCGCGTGCCTCTTATTTGCGCCGGTATCGGTATCGCCGAAGGAATCAGGCGCATTAACGGTACCCGGCGGGAAGTGCGTTGCGTCCGCGTTTTCGATCAAGTGATCGATGAAGTGTGCGAACGCGATTTCTATCCAGGCACGCCGCTTTCGGGCAGGCTTTTGTCCGGCAGTATGAACATCGGGGTTCCGTATATTTTTCCTTTCGGAAACCCAGAAGATTGGGCGTCTATTCCGTCCGAGCATGCAACAACTTTTTCCAGGTTCTGTCTTGGTCAAACAATTTTGTTGTTTGATGAGATCGAGCGATGCTCCGGCAGGGAAATTCTCTGCCAAGATCTTGGAAGAAAAGTTTTCAGCTTGCCGGCGAATGGAGTCCGATACACGGATGTCCTCCGTGAAGTAAATGGCCGATCAGTTTTACAAAACTGATCGGCCTATATTTTTATTTAGCGCAAACTTTGATAAAGAAACTTCCATTTTTAGCCAGTAACAAATGAGAGAATAGCTGATTGCTTATTCTGAAAATATAGGTATTATATAAGATATATGGACATTCAATTAACAGTTTCCATAATTAAAGAGGGAAAACAATATATCGCATATACGCCTGCGCTTGACTTGTCTACTTGCGGTAAAAGCAAAAAAGAAGCTGAAAAGCTTTTTGAAGAAGCGGTTGATATTTTCTTTCAAGAATTAATTCAAAAAGGAACGTTGGAAAAGGTTTTAGCTGATTTGGGTTGGAAAAAAGTAAAAACTCAGTGGGCGCCGCCTGAAATTATTTCCACCGATATGCAGAAATTTTGCGTGGCTGTCTGAAATATATGGGTAGTTTAAAACCAATACATTGGAAAAAATTCGAAAAGTTTTTATTTTCTGTCGGTTGCCATTTTGAAAGGGAGAGAGGAGACCATCGTGTATATTGGAAAGAAGGGTTAAACCGTCCCATAGTAATACCTCGCAGTGAAGAACTTCCAATTTTCATCATTCGTAACAATTTGAGGATATTGAATATTGATAGCAAGAAATATCTTGAAATTTTGGAAAAAATATAGCTATTTTTTTAAATTATTTGCTTTTCCATTACCGCGTCTGTAGCGCGGTTTTCTTTTGATTTGGTTGGGATGAGGATTTATTGTATAAGTAAGTTGTTATAAAGTTAAAAAATGAGCGCTTTGAATTTTAAAATTTTAAAAAAAGAAAATAACTGCCAAGCCAGGCTTGGTTTGATCGAAACCTGTCACGGAGTAATTGAGACTCCTTATTTTATTCCTGTATCCACCCTGGGTTCTTTGCGTTCGCTTGATGCGCGCGATATGGACGAGCTCGGCGTCCAATGCAGTTTATGCAATACTTATCATCTTCATTTGAGGCCGGGAGATGAGCTGGTCAAAAAGATGGGCGGTATCCATAAATTTATGAATTTTCCGCGGCCTTTGTTTTCCGATTCCGGCGGATTTCAGGCGTTTTCTTTGGGATTTGCCCGCGAGCATAACATCGGCAAGATCGGTTTTTTCCCGGGAGAAAAAAAGAAGGGGGAAAAGGCAGAAGAAAAAGAAGAGCCGATCATTGAAAATAGCGGGAAGAACCTGACCAAAATTTCCGACGAGGGAATTCAATTTAAATCCATTTACGACGGCTCGTGGCATTTTTTTGATGCGAAGAAATCGATGGAGATCCAATCCAATCTCGGGACAGATATTATCATGGCTTTTGACGAGTGCACTTCGCCTTTTTCTGATTACGAATATACCAAAAAATCAATGGATAGAACTCACGACTGGGCTAAAAAATCTTTGGAATGCCATGATAAAAAACAGGCTTTATACGGCATTATTCAGGGCGGCTGTTTCGAAGATCTGCGTTATGAAAGCACAAAACTTATTTCTTCGCTTGATTGCGAAGGTATAGCCATCGGCGGATCTTTAGGCAATTGCAAAGCCGATATGCATAAAATATTAGAATGGATCGTGCCTAAATTGGATGGCCGGCCAAGACATTTGTTGGGCATCGGCGATATCGATGACCTTTTTGAATGCGTAGAGCGCGGTATTGATACCTTCGATTGCGTTTCGCCTACGCGCAATGCGCGCCGCGGCGGCTTATTTGTCTTGCCTCAATCGGGAGGCAGCATTGAGAATAAATTCAGGATAAACATCGGCGCGGAAAAATATAAAGAAGACAGTAATCCGATAGATCCAGCCTGTAATTGCCCGACTTGCCGGAATTATTCGCGTGCTTATCTGCGCCACTTGATCACGGTCGGGGAATTGTCTTATTATCGTTTGGCTTCCATCCATAATATTCATTTTATGTTAAGGCTGATGGAATCGATCAGAGAAAGTTTGAAAAATGGAACATTCGCGGGGTTGAAAAAACAATGGCTGGGCAAGATGTGATATAATATTTTTATGGATTATATAGGCTTGGCAGAACAAGAAATTGAAAAAAAATTGAGACAAGATGGTTTCAATGAATTGCCGTCGCAGAGAAAGCACGGTTTTCTTTTTATTCTGATAGATATTTTAAAAGAGCCGATGCTTTTGCTTTTGCTTTGCGCCGGAATAATTTATTTTTTATTGGGAGAAAAAAGAGACGCTTTAATGCTGTCTTCGTTCATTTTTTTTGTTATCGGCATCACTTTTTTCCAGCAGCGCAAAACCGAACGGGCGCTGGAAGCTTTAAAGGACCTATCCAGCCCGAGAGCTTTAGTTATTCGGTCGGGAATCCAGCGCCGTATTGCCGGAAGAGAAGTTGTTACTGACGATATCATAATATTGCGCGAGGGGGACCGGGTTCCGGCTGATGTTGTCGTACTGGAATCAAACAATTTAATGATAGATGAATCTCTCCTAACCGGGGAGTCATTGTCGGTTCTTAAATCAGCTTGGAACGAGTCGGATGTTAGGAATATCGAACGGCCCGGAGGGGATAATTTACCTTTTGCTTATTCTGGAACTTTAGTTGTTAAAGGAAGAGGCATCGCCAGAGTTGTTGCAATAGGGAAAAATACCGAAATGGGGAAAATAGGAAGATCATTGCAAAATATCAAGGAAGGGGAAACTCTTTTGAAAAAAGAGATGGCGCGCTTGGTCCGTTTTTTTGGTATTATAGGGTTGGCTCTTTGCGTTTCGGTTGTCGCTTTTTACGGATTTTTAAAAGGCAATTGGCTGGAAGGATTTCTTTACGGGCTGACTGTCAGCATGTCGATGCTGCCCGAAGAATTTCCCGTGGTTTTACTTATTTTTTTGTCTTTGGGAGCTTGGCGCATTTCAAAGAGGAAAGTGCTTACCCGTAATACCGCCGCTATTGAAACATTGGGAGCGGTCACTGTTTTATGCGTAGACAAGACGGGGACGCTCACACTGAACCAGATGAAGCTTGAGGCTCTTGCCATAAACGGGCAGACGATAGAAACGAAAGACTATGACGGTAAATTAAATCTTTTGCCGGAAAAATACCACTCGCTTTTGGAGTGCGCTATTTTGGCCAGCCAAAAAGATCCTTTTGATCCCTTAGAAAAAGAGATCAAGAAAGCTAGCGGGTTTTTACTGCCTTCAACCGCCAATTTGCACGATTCTTTTAATTTAATAAAAGAGTATCCTTTCTCCGGCAATATTCTTGCTTTATCCCATGTTTGGGATTCGGCAAAAAAAGATCGTTATTTGGTTGCTTCAAAAGGGGCGCCGGAAACCATTGCCGACCTTTGCCATTTATCCGATCTTCAAAAGGGGGAGATGCTAGAACAAATGAAGCCTTTGCTTTTACGCGGATTAAGATTGATAGGCGTAGCTGTCGCCGAGATCCCAAAATCGGAGTTGCCTTCCCGCCAGCATGATTTTTCTTTTAAATTTATTGGTATTTTAGGTTTTGCCGATCCGATTAGGCCTTCTGTTCCCAAGGCCCTTGAGGAATGCTATAACGCCGGCATCAGAGTTTGCATGATTACTGGAGATTATCCGGGAACTGCCCAGCAAATTGCAAGAAAGATAGGATTAAAAAATCCGGAAAATTATATAACGGGCGAGGAGTTGGAAAAATTAAGCGAAAAAGAACTTTTTGCGCGCGTGGCGCAAACCAATATTTTTGCCCGCGTTGTTCCCGAGCAAAAAATGCTGATAGTGAATGCCTTAAAAAATAACGGCGAAATAGTCGCTATGACCGGAGATGGAGTTAATGACGCTCCTGCTTTAAAGGCAGCACATATTGGAATTGCTATGGGCGAAAGGGGAACGGATGTGGCGCGCGAGACAGCTGATTTGGTTTTGCTTAATGATGACTTCTCTTCTATTGTGCAAGCAGTGCGCGGAGGCCGAGGTATTTTTGATAATTTAAAAAGAGCCATTGCTTATATTTTTTCAGTCCACATTCCAATTGCGGGAATGTCTTTTTTACCGCTGGCTTTTAATATGCCGATTGTTTTTTATCCGGCGCATATTGCTTTTTTGGAATTGGTAATAGACCCAGCTTGCTCGCTGGTTTTTGAAGCGGAGCCAGAGGATAAAAATATAATGAGCCGGCCTCCTAGAAATTTGAAGAAATCTCTTTTCAATAAGAGGGCGGTTATAATCAGTTTTTTCCAAGGTTTAATTGTTTTAGTTGTATCTTTTGCGGTTTTGGCAATATCTTTGAAAGCTGGTTTAAATGATGCAGAGGCGCGCACTTTGGTTTTCGCGACCATCGTTTTCGCCAATCTTATGCTTATCGTTTGCAATCTTTCTTGGTCAAATAATTTTTTCCAAATATTATGCAATGGCAATAAAATGCTTTATTGGGTGATCGGAGGGACATTGTTTACTTTGTCTTTTGTTCTAACTGTTCCTTGGCTGATGGATCTTTTCCACTTCGCGCCAATCGGTTGGCAAGGAATTGTGATCGCCTTTTTGGCATCGGCTTTAAGTATTTCTTGGTTTGAGCTAGTAAAAGTTTCCAATATTTTATTTAAAAAATAATAGTTTATGCCTCTTTATTTTATCACTGGAAATAAAAATAAAGTTGATGAGGCAAAAGCGATTTTGGGAGAAGTTGAGCAATTGGATATTGATTTGCCGGAGATTCAAGACATCGACGCAAATAATATTATTGAAGCTAAAATATTAGAGTCTTTTAAATATAAGGACGGCGGATTTTTTATTGAGGACACTTCTCTCTGCCTAGATTGTCTTAACGGATTGCCCGGCCCTTTGATCAAATGGTTCCTTAAAGCTATTGGCAACCAAGGGCTGGCTGATTTGGCTGAAAAGTCCGGTAATTATAAAGCCGAGGCAAAGACTGTGATTGGTTACGCCAAAAGCAAAAGAGAAATTTATTTTTTTGAAGGGTCCATAAAAGGGAAAATCATCGCGCCGCAAGGAGAGGCTAATTTTGGCTGGGATCCGATCTTCCGTCCTGATGGTTTTGACAAAAGTTTTGCCGAAATGAGCCGAGAAGAGAAAAATAATATTAGCATGCGGCGGCTGGCGCTGGAAAAATTAAATAATTTTTTAAAAAATCCCGCAAAGTGATGTCTGTATGATTTTTTGACAGATTTGAATTTTTATTTTATCCACAGGCATTTTCCTTGTTTGCTGGTATAATAAAAGCATAGTTTAAGAGACTTATTAAGGCTGTAAATTGAAAAAATAAAAATAAGATAATTAATAAAAATTTTTATGCGAGTTTTCACCTTTCGGTTTTCCGCAATCGCATTGCTTTAACTGATTAGTGGCAGCTTTCGTATAGGTTTTTAAAAAAACTATGGACGCACTTTGGTATGCAATTACCGCTAAAGCATTGTCTGGACTTTGGGAAGGATTTATTTCGTTCCTCCCTAACTTTTTGATAGCGCTGATCGTTTTTATCATCGGCTGGCTTATTGCCTTGGGAGTAGGAAAGCTCGTGGCCGAAATTTTAGCCAGGGTTGGCTTTAATAAGCTGTTCGAGAAAGACGGCTGGAAAGAGGCAATGGAAAAAGCTGATGTTAAAGTTAATGCCGGCGATTTTGTCGGCGCGATCGTAAAGTGGGTTTTAGTGATCGTTTTTCTTTCGATCACTGTTACGATCTTAGGCTTTTCCGAATTTAATGTTTTTTTGGATGGCGTAATTTTCTGGCTGCCTAATTTGATAATCGCCACTGCTATCTTTGTAGTAGGCGTTGTGATCGCTGATATGGCTGAAAAGCTCATTAAAGTTTGGGTAAAAAAGATGGGCATCAACTACGCCGATTTTATCGGAACCGTGGCTAAATGGGCAATCTATATTTTCTCTGGTATGGCTATTTTGGTCCAGTTGGGGATAGCTGAAGCCTTGATCAATACTTTGCTGACCGGTTTTGTCGCCACCCTTGCTTTAGCTTTTGGATTAGCCTTCGGTTTGGGCGGGAAAGATGCCGCGGCCAAGGCGATCCAAGACGCCAAAGACAAGCTTTCCAAGAAATAAAATAAGGCTTTGCGAAATAACCTTCACAAGAGAACTAATTTGCCATGTCCGCGCTATTGACAAACTTTCTTTCTCTGCTAAAATTACCGATGTTAATGTTAAGCAGAAAAGAAAAAGTTAATACTAAAAAACGATAGGCGGCCATAGCATTTACTTGTATTTGCTAAAAACCGCTTAAAAGCGGTTTTTAGTTTGACTTTCGCGATAGAATTGAAAGGATTGGTTGGACCTTTTACATAAATTGGAAGCATTTCCAATTAGGATACAAAAAATTATTAATTACTAGTCAAAGGAAAATTATTTAGGGGCAGATAGAGGATGCCTCGAGACCAGAAGCGATGAAGGACGTAGCGTAGCTGCGATAAGCCTCGGTGAGGTGCTGAGCAACCTGTGAACCGGGGATTTCCCAATGGGGCAACCCGTTTTGGCAATTAAGTCAAAACAATCCGTTTTATTACGGATAGCAAACCCGCTGAAGCGAATCATCATAGTAAGCGGAGGAAACAGAAAACAAACCGTTTTTACGGCCATTCCCTTAGTAGTGGCGAGCGAACAGGGAGCAGCCCAAACCGCGTATTTATACGCGGGGTAGTAAGAATTTAACGTCGGGGGCATTTCTCATCCAAATAGTCGGATGAGAAATGTTCTTGAGAGAGAAAACCTAGACGATTTGGTTAACCGAAAAACCCTGGAAAGGGTTACCATAGACGGTGATAGTCCGGTAGGTGAAAACCATTTCGCGCTCTTTGTTAATTATCTTGAGTACCGTCAGGCCAAGACAACCTGGCGGGAAACAGGCAGGACTAACCTGCCAAGGCTAAATATAATCTGGTCATCGATAGCGCACAAGTACCGTGAGGGAAAGGTGAAAAGTAGGGGGGTGACCCCGGTGAAATAGAACCTGAAACTATCCTGCCCACAAAAAGTCAGCGCCCTGTTCCAATTTTGACACACAAATAATTTGAGTTTTTTTGCTTTTTTAAGCAGAAAGATTTTTGTTATTGCGTTTCGAAATTGGGACGGGGTCATGGCGTACTTTTTGCAGAACGAGCCAACGAGTTTATCTTTTCTCTAAGTCTAAAGGCTTATGGCCTGAAGGCGTAGGGAAACCGAGTGTTAATAGCGCGTTTAAGAGAAAAGATAAGACCCGAAGCCAAGCGAGCTTACCATGACCAGGTTGAATTTCTCCGAAAGGAGAAAAGAGGACCGAACTCGTGAGCTGTGCAACACTCTGGGATGAGTTGTGGTAAGTAGTGAAAAGCTAATCGA
>Ga0172381_10007298_pt1 | contig 10957 bp, 9 predicted proteins | sample Leawel6488metaG_FD_119754 | JGI IMG/M metagenome (GOLD analysis project Ga0172381, IMG submission 119754) | Leachate microbial communities from a municipal landfill in Southern Ontario, Canada - Leachate well 64-88 metaG | ecosystem: Engineered > Solid waste > Landfill > Unclassified | place... | reverse complement strand
GATACCAACACGCACGCGGTTTTTGTTCGCTCATCACTTCCATCTCTTTGTCTTGGTTATTTTGATTGAATGACTATGAATTTAAGACTTGATATCAACAGATTCTTTACCTACAACAGCTTCACGATACATTCTAACCATTCGTTGAGTCAATCTCCACTTTTGATGACCCCGAGTGCCTTTACTTTCTGAAACGTAATTCTCAGCCACTCCAATAGATCGCAAGAACCTTAATAGTTCAGATGTCTTTACTTCTGGCTGCCCAGTTTTTGCTGCTATGGAACCCTTTGTCAAACCTTCTGGTCTATTAGACCACAAGTGACTAACAATGTCCATTGTTTGACCACGAGATGTATCCAGTGCAACTTGGCGAACTCTAGCCATCACAGTTTCGTTCACCGTAGTTTGGTTTGTAACTAATGCAATACACTTTGCCAATCTAACCAACTGACTCACTAATCGACTAGCAAATTCACGCTCAGCATTTTCTTCTTGATGCCTACTGGGTCTTGCTCGCATGTGTGCAGTAAATTTACCGAGTCTTGTACAAAGATGTTTTGCCTCATGGCACATATCAATGCTAGCAATAATGTCAGAGGCATTTTGGCGTAAGTACTCAACATACCCACCAGTCAATTGCATAGCTGCTGCTAATTCTGGCTCATACCTACTCACTGCCTCTCCGTTGGACTCTGTAGACATATTACGATCTGCACGGTGAGCCACTCTTGACAGTACTTCATCCTCTAACTCATCATCAATCCTATCCATGATCACAACATCTAAAAACCGTTCTCCCAGCTCACTACTGTCAATAGCACGCAGCGAAGCAGTACCACAAAGAATAATTGTCAATCGTATGCCCTCATAATCCTTACTCATCTTGTTACGATAAGAAGTTCTGCTAACACCATCGTAAATATCTCGTGCCTCACTAAGTATTTGAGGTAAGTTCGGAGATTGCAACAGTGTATCGCCATCTTTGATAATCAAAGTCTTATCATACAAAGAGATTAGTAAACTGTTGTCTTCTCCTTCACTACTATCATCTTTGAATCCACTATGGAATCCACGAATAGTGCTCTTTGCAGTAATGTACTTTTTACTAACGCTTACAGCTTCGGCTAGTGTACTTTTTCCTGAGTTGTGGTGGAAGAACCCCTCTGCCCAATAGTTTTCTGTACCTGGCACATGAAAGTCATAGTAGTGATCTTCTCCAACACTCTCCACTTTGTTGATAATTTCAACTCCTGAAATAATAGGTTTAATGAACTCTGGATTGTTATTAGAAATAGTTGGAAGAATACTACAACGTGGAAAAGCAACATAGTCGCTACCATTCCAAAAACGATGCCCTTCAGTGACTTTTATCTTTTTGCCAGACTCAAAGGTGATTTCATACATTGGCTCTTTTGGAAATTGTTGGGGTGGCATTGCTTCAGTAACTACCACATCCCCTGAATTCAAACGAGACCAAACATGAAATCGTTTTCCTGCAATTTGACGATCACGAACAGAAATTGTAGTTCTATCTACTGGATCATAAATCAGAGTATCGCCATGCAAGCAAGCTGCTGGAGAAATAACTTTAAGCCAGCACTGATCTCCGATTAACTTTGTGCTAGCAACACAAGCCAACATTGCAGCCAAGGCATGATCTAATCCGGGAGTCCACTTCATTGCCTTACGCCAAGAGGAAACTAGATCCTTGTATTTTGTGCAAGAAATACACTCTAGGTCTTTGCCTTCCCCCTTCTTCTTTTTCTTAGCCTTCTCGCGTCCTTCTACGAGACTTGGTTCGTAGACGGCTAATTTCCCTAGTATCCCTGAAAGACGCTCTATTCGCTCTTCTAGGCCCATTAAAACAGGTTCTGTACCCCCTTCGCTTAAAGATAGGGTATCTCGTACGTCATATCCACTAGGTAGATTCGGATCGTACCCCCCTTTACCCCAAAAGAGGTATTCCGTAGTCTCCGGTGGTTCTTTTACTGATGACAACATGTCAGCAGCCCGCATCATTGCGGCATGTCCTGCCGGAGCAGAAAGATTGTCTGTCTTTGGATTTTTACGGGGGTGATCTGAATCAAACATAAGCTTAACTTGCTTATCAGAAAACACAGGTAAAAATTTCTCAAATGATACTCCAACAGATCCGCAACCTGGCACTGCCACTACAGAACAATCGTTCATCAAGCTACGCTTCACATCTGATGTTGGTCTTAACCCATCTTTTGTTTGCTTACATTGACTGAGCACTTCCTCTAATGCCATTGCATCCCATGGACCCTCACAGATGTAAACTTTTGACTTTGTTTGATCAACAGTTCCATGCAATTGATGCTTCAAAGTTGGGGTGGGTAGCAACCTACCCTTACCATTGATCCTTAGATAACGATACAGCTGTGTCAACTTACCTTCTGCACTGTAGCCAGGCACCAGCCAATCACCAGTCAGCATTGATTGACACACACCCCATCTCATTAAGGTGTCTGGATTCAACAACCTACGATTTAGTTGTAGTTCTGAGTAGTCATGTGTGTTCTTATCACTGTATTCCCACAGCAGACGTAGGAATGTGTACACGTTACCATTGCCCTTTGCTGACCCCTCACCGCACACTAAGCATTTCCAAATACCTGTTTCAATCTCTACTCCAAAATGATTACTTTTTCCACACCAAGGGCAATCACCTGTTGCATACTTGTCACCATCTTTCCAATGTAAGTCTAACCCATGGAACAAGTATGGTTGCAATCGCTCCGGTTGATCTTTCAATATCTGAGGCATTCTATCAACTCCTTTGACTGTAGTCTTTGGTTGTTATTCGCTCCAACTAATCAATGAATCTATTCTACTGTGACTTTGATTCTGCTATAGCAGTCTGGACAAACTCCAACAGTGTTAGTTCTATGAATTGCCCTACCGCATTGGTTACACTTTTGATACAACATCAGCAGTTGGTACAGTGGCTGTTTCTACTATACCAGATACAATGGTTGGCACAACAAAAGCATCTGTTTCTGCATAGCCACCATCCATTATCACTTGACGCTCTTTTTCTCTATCCCTGTTCTGTTCTGCTGCTAAAGAATCAGAGTACTTTTCTGGGTATCTTTGTTGTAATTTGGCAATGTTCTTTTGCATTACATCTTCCAAACTAACTCCAAGAGTATTGCAAGCAAGTGCCAAATACCACAAACAATCTCCAATCTCTTCAATGACATTTATCCTGTCAAAGTATTGGCCATATTGAAAATACTTTTCCAAGGCTTCTGCAAGTTCTCCTACTTCTCCCATGAGACCAATGACAGAATGATTAAGGCGTGTTCCAAAGTTGGAGTGATCCAACTGGTTGGCATTGTGCCAACGCCGTGAAGCAGCTTCTTGATTGCATTCAGTACGGCTTGCTAACATTTGGTATTCATTAGGGGTCATTGTATTTCCTTTGAAGTAGTAGGGTTGATTAGGTTCTAACAAAATTGGACCAGACTGATCTGGTTGGCATTCCACGTATCCCAGTGAACCAGGATAATAACCAAATGCCTTACGAGCAACAAGAGCAAAATACTTGGGTAGCCCTTCTTTGAATTCCTTCATCAATATGCTCTTGTTTCCCACACTACCATGCGATGACCAGGTAATGTGCCCCAACAGTGGTCATAAACTGAAAATTCAACAACATGGTTTTCAAAATTATCCAGTAGGGTCATCAACCATTCATAGTCGTTTACATCTAAAAAGTATTGCAAGAGTGAACTAGCTATTATACCTCTTGCTGACTTAGTCTCCTGCTGCAAGGCTTCTCGCATAGGTAGAGCAACTGTGGTGTACAGCAATTCTATACCCCAAATTCCTAGCATAACTTCACCTTGAAAAGTTGTACTTTCTGTTGGTGCCATAAGACTAATGTATAAGTTGTTAGCAGACACCCCTTGCTTTAGTAATTGTTTCCAACGATGTTCTACTTCAATGCAAGGTACGTTGTACCAAGTTGGTCCATTAGCAATACGATTACGAATATGACACAGCCCAATGTAGTTACTTCTATCTAATTGGTATTTGAATCTAAGAAACTCTTCTAGAGTATCCCATGTTGGGGAGTGATTACCAAACACCCCCTGGTTGTAAAGCTTAACAAATTGCTTCTTTCTCATTATTGGTTTATGCATTCTTTTGCCTCCAAGCTGATTCACGTTTTTCTAACCATAACCTTCCAGCAATTCTCCAATCTTCTGCTGCTACTAATTCTATGGTGTCAAGAGCAGCAGCATACATTCTTTCCTTGTGTAGCCTAAATGCCCAACACATCGGTGCAACAACAGTTTGTAGAAATGGCTCACTCCAATTAGTAGTCCAAGCTGATTGTCCCATCTCAATGAACTTTATGCATTCTTGGTCAAATACAGCTGGGTCTTTTACGAGAGGGACAGACACTCCTTGTGGTCTGCTTTGCCAAATATCGTGGTCATAACATACTGGAGTCTTGTCAGCTAGCCACTTCTCTGGCTCGAAGTTGTTGACATAAACGTGGGCATTGTTCGTAATCTGATTGTACACACCCATGGGTAACCCCACACACTGGGAAACATATTCCAATAGGCACGACATCTGAACAATGTTGGCTCCCAAGAGACCCCACACAATATCATTAGATCGGTTGCAAACTGTGAGATCCAGGCATTGGGTGTTTGGGTTGAAAAGAAAGTAACAATGTGTATTGCAAGGATAGTCCTTTCCACTACCTTTACCATCTACTTTGGCATCCCACATCTCAAGCACTACTCTACGTGAGTGCTTGTCCTTTTTGAGGGATTCAATCACCCAGTCTAGCTGATCATACCCAAAGTGTTTGCGCCAACGGTGGCCATAGGAACCATGGAAGACCACGCCATCATCGCTGAACTCTTTCATCTTGCTGTTGAAGTAGTCTAGCGAGTGAACGTCGTTTCTTCCTGCCAGAAGCCAAATTATTTCTATAAGATGAAAAAAACAATTACAATCTCTTGCTTGATTAAATAAAACTCTATATCTGGGATTTGTGTAAGTGACAATTAGAGGTTCTGTGACCACGAGTACATCACCATACCTGCTAGTAGAATGTGTGGATCTAATTTTCTTAGAGTGTAAGTCACTGATCAATCCATTGAATGCTGTATTTATGCCTGAATAGATTAAATGCACGTCAATCTCCTTCAAATTGGCCTGTTGAACTTCTATTACGTTTTAACGCAGCAAGACGTAAACTTTCTTTATGAGATGATGATAGTTTAATTCCAGTTTTGGCTTCGCTAATCTTGCGGTTATGATCAAGAGAATTTTTCTTCCCTCTACGTGGTGGATTAGTTTTATTGCGTTCAATTGCCCTTTCTCTGGCCTTCTGTCTACATAAGTCACTTACAATGTGTCCCTTAAGAGAATTCCCTATTTTACATCGCGATTCTTTTGAATGATTGTGACTAGCAAATCCAGCAAATCCTAATGCCACATTAAATTGTGGCTGCAACTCCAAGGTTAATTTTATTTCCATCTCTCTGGCTTCTTGTTGAGATTGACATGGAAATATATCATAGGTAATTCTGTGCCATTGGGTTGATAACAATTCTGCTAGCAATTGTGGTCTACCTACAATATTGCATTTTGAAGGTCTACCTCTATTATTATGACCTTGACCAACGTAGATAACCTTCCCTTCGTACCTCCAAACATAAGTGTAATACTGGTTTGGGTCTTGCAATGGTCTTTTACGATTCTTTCTACCCCTGTTGTCAGAATACACAACTAGAAATTCACCAACTCGTGGCATGATGGTACTCCCTTAGTACCCCTAAGAAAGGATGTGGCAGGCAGGTAGGGTTCCCGCTTTTCGGATGCCTCCTAGCCACACCCACTATTTTTACTCTACCTTGAACCAATCAGCACTGTTGACGTTTTTGAACTTGTAGTGCATGAGAAAACCTTTCTACAATGAAATAACGTAAGTTGTTGAGGATCAATAAGTTACAACTTGACTTTGTAAATCAGTCAAGAATGGTGTTGAATTGCTATTTACTTTTTCAGCAGTACTATTATACTAAGGTTTACCGCTGAGGGTTCAGCGAAGGGACACCCACCCTTATCTGGGAGTTATTAGCATTTAGGAGCGAAAAATGAGTCCGCAAGTTACCAGCGAAGCGTCCGTCGAAACCAAGCCTTTGCCCACCGTGCTGGACGAGCCTGTTAAGGTTCCTGCTACAGAAGCTAAGGCCCCTGTAGAGAAGAAGCAGCCGGCAAAGAAGGTTGCTGCCAAGAAAACCCCTGTTGTCAAGAAGGAGACTGCGTTGAAAGCCACGAAAAGGGTTACTGTCAAGAAGGTTGAGGCAAAGAAGGCTCCTGCCAAGAAACCTGCTGCCCCTAAGAAGGCTAAAAAGCCTACTGCAGCAAAAAAGGAATCGGACAGCCATGACGGATCGGTGGTTGGGTTTAAGGCCAAGTGTGCGGAGGATGTCAAGTGGTCTGAGAAAAAGGTTGCTTTCTATTCAGCATTGAAGAAGATCGGTGGTTCCGGAACCAGCGTTCAGATTGCCAAGGCCAGCAACGGTAAGATCAACGCCGGCAATGCACGACACTTTGGCTATCATGGTGTTGGTGGTGGTTTGATCAAGATTGCTGCTCCGGAAGACGAGAACCAACGGGCGTTTCAATTCCAGCTTACTGCCAAAGGACGGGCACTTGATTATGCTGCTGCGTTGGCTAAGCAGAACGAGGCAAAAGCAAAATAGCTTCCGACAGTCACTCTGTGTTCTACACACATAACCCTTGGCGAAAGTCAAGGGTTTTTCTTTTGGTTCATTGCTGCGTTTTCTTGTATGAACTTAATTGTGTCATTCAAGATTACATCAATACCATGTTGCGGTTCCCAACCGAGCAACTGCAATGCCTTCTTTGATCTTCCAACGCGATACCGCACATCATCCTTTGGTGCATCTATATGTTTGAATCCAGGCCAAGTCTCATCACCATTAACCCGTTGCCAAATCATTCTTGCCAATTCTGATACAGAAAAGGTTGCATCACCACAAATGTTGAAGTCTTCATTGCAAATACCCTTGTCAAGCATTAGTGATACTGCATTGGCCACATCTTTGGCATGGGTAAATGTCCTAACTTGTTCCCCATCACCTAATATCTCAAACGGAGATTGATGATGCATTGCCTTGTAGACAAAGTCAGGAATTACATGTGCCATGCCAAATGAAACTTCTCCAGTGCTTTTAACATGGGGAAGTTCACCGCTGCCAACAGCATTGAAAGGGCGCACAATAACATAATTAAGTCCAAATTCATGAGCTGCGCCACGAACGACAAACTCACCAAATAGCTTTTGCATGCCATAGTTAGTCAACGGCACTTGTTGCGTCAGTGCATCCTCTTCAGTAACTAAGTGCTGTACTCGCTCATAGACCATGGAAGAAGAAAAGTAATAGAACGTAGATTTTGGTGAAGAAGCCAATGTGCAGTCAATAGCATGTGTTAAAATTTCAGTGTTGTCACGTGAGATTTGATAAGGTATGTTGTGAAAGTATTGTATGCCTCCAATCAATGCAGCTAAACAAATAACAGCATCGTATCCAACATAGTCTCGTGGATAGAGACACCGAGTGTCTTTCCAAATAAGTTTGAAGTTTTTGTGACTGTAGAAGTCATGCCCTACGTATCCGTACTTAGAAAATGCATCAACACAAGTTATCTCATGTCCCTCTTCTAGCAACTTACGAACGAGGTAGGAACCAATAAACCCACAACCACCAAGCATTAGTATTCTCATGTTAACTCCTAAATTTGATAGTTAGATTTTGCATCCATTACCGTACATATTCCAAATGTCCACTACGGTTTTTCCCTGAAGATTCAAACCTTTGTATTCATTGTGTGGTGCACCAATGACAACAATGTCTGATCCGTCAATCACTTCTTGAATAGAAACAAATGCCTGATCTTGTATGTACACATCAGAGCATAAGACAGTTCTTGATTCAAACTCCAGTAGATGAAGAAGCTTGTATGCAAGAGAGTCTCTGGCATCATCAACATTTGCTTTGAATGACATTCCTAAGATGCCAACTCTCTTATTGTGTAGGTCATGTTTTTGCACCAGTTTATTGACGATGTAATGAGGTAGTCCTTCGTTGACTAACAAGGAAGATTGACCAAGGAAGAAATTGTGGCCTGTAAATGCAGACACTTGAATTGTATCTTTATACAGGCATGGTCCTGCTGCAAAGCCAGGAGAAGGTAAGTCTTTGGCTCTTGGGTAAGCATGCTTCAAGGCATTATGTACTCGGTAGTAGTCAACACCAGAGTCGTTAGCAATTGTGAAGAATTGATTAGCAATGGCAAACTTGATGTATCTGTACACATTAGTGAACAGCTTTGTCATTTCTGCTTCTATTGGATCCAATACCACTATGTCTGGATTCAACATGGAGAACAGTTTTGAAGCACGTTGCACTGCAGATTCTGTTGCCCCAGAAATGATTGGAGGTAGACTAAGCAATTCATTCATTGCAAATCCTTCCGCAATTCTTTCTGGACAAAATGCCACATCTACATTGTGTCCACAGCTAATCAAAAAGTCTTGAAGATACTTAGTTGTGCCAGGATACACCGTGCTACGCAAAATTATCAACTGACCATCTTGCAATTGCTTTTCGTAAGAACGAAACACTTGCAGTAGCGTTGCAAAGTCTGGTGTCAAGTGGTTGTCCACAGGAGTTCCTGTGATGATAATTACAGTTTCTGCTTGACCAATGCTTTCTTCACTATCTGTGCAAACCAGATTGCCATTCGCCAAGACTCGTTGCAACACTTCTTCAGCGTCTTGCTCTATAAACGGCATTTTTCCAGACAAGACAGTTGCTAACGAAGACTTAGAAATATCAAATGCACACACACGTAATCCCTTGTCTGCAAAGACTAGGGACAATGGTAGCCCAACGTGTCCTAATCCACCAACAACACAAATGTCATACTTGCTCATGTGTTTATTCTCTATTCAAAAGGAGTGATGAAACATTGTTGAAATACCTTTTCAGGGTCAAACTTATCAAGTGACCATTTTTGTGCTCTTTCTGCAATTTCAGAATACCTACTGGGACCAGAATTACGGTTGATAAATTGAGCCAGTTCTTTTGGCTCAGTAATCAATGGCATTGGAATAACGCAATCGATTGGAATCTGACTGTATGGTTCAACAGTGTTTTCGTATTTGAAGTTGACACAACCAAGCATCATACATTCAATATTCACACATTGGTAGTTACCAACAAACTTGTTAATTGGCTTTCCTGTTCTACCGCTCATTCCTGTGAGATCTAGCATCCATCGACAAGTTGACATGTCATCAAGAATTCCCTCCCTTTCAACAACTCCAAAGATTGTTACCTTGCCCTCAGGATTAAGTGACTCATCTTTGATGTGGTCATATTTAACAGCAGTATTGAACACCTTACGTTGGTCTCGACGTAGTTTATGGTATTCAATACCATTGGAGTAGGCGTGTACTCCGTTCCGTAGTAGTGGTGCTACTTTGAGAAGTGTCTCTGGATTCTTCCAAGATCTCCATTGATGAGGCCACAGGATTGTATTCTTTGAACGTCTGGTTGTTAATTTCTTTGCACGATCAGCAACATCAACAACACCAAAGTTACAAACTCTGACATCATTGTGCAATCCAGAATCAACAACCATTCGTCGGTAGGCTTCTGCAAAAGCATAAACAAGATTCATGTTGTCAATGACATCCTTGGCATAAGGATACAGATTTTGCCAGAATGGATCTGTAAAGAACATAACCTTGTTGCAATTCACATCTGTGTACAAATGCTTATAGCAGTCATTGAAGTCTTGTGCTTCAAAATCTCTTGTGATGTGTGGACAACCACCAACATAGATCAGCAGGTCAAAAGTGTTCAGGTATTCAATGACCTGTTCCGCGTTGTTTTGATTTGTCAGCAACCGTTGTGATTCTATCTTTAATCCACTACCATTGAAGCACAACTTGTGTGTTGGCATTTTCTTCTTATCGTACTGCCAAAGATTCTTTGACCGTGGAGAAGTAGCAAACCTAAGCAAGCAAGCCTTGTGCCCCAATCTACGTGCAGCAGTAACTAGGTCATCAGCTTGTGTGGCTGCACCTCCTAAATTACTTTCCATAAAGAAACAAATGCCAATTTTCATACACCACCTTTATACAGTTGCTTTGGTTTACCAACACCTAGTAGTGCTTGAGTGTACTTAAAATACTCACAGCAACAATTTTGATAATCTGACAGAATTAACCGTTGTGTAATAGACTTAGGTAATTCAGATTGACAATGGTTGGCCAATGATCTCAATTCCTCTAAAAATTGTGATTGTTTCAAAGGATATTTAACTGGTCTTCCATGAATTCTATTCATTCCTTTTAAGGAGCCAGGCCCCATTACTGCCCAAGTATGCTTATCTTCCCAAGTGCCCTTTATAGCCCACACTGCATCGTTTATAACTTGTCCTGCCAGAAAACCACTAAATCCCCAATAGGGTAACAATGCTTCTACACTACGCTGCATGTTGCTGGTGTCTATCTTCGGTGAGTTATCTACCAATGGTTGGCAGACTTTGGTCACTACCATCTCTGTCTTATCAATACCATCGACTCCTCGAATCATGTAGGCCCCATTGAAGATATTCTCTCCACGAGCCTTCTTAGCACGTAGGAGTCTCTTAATTCTAACCGGGTTCCAAACCTTCGGAAATCCTATCTCTTCTAACGCTGCTGGCAAATTAAAGTGCCTTGCTAGTGCACAGGCTACCAACATGTTTTTGTGATTGAAGTTTTCAGTGTACCAATGTTCCATTAACCAAACAGAAACCTTGTCATCCATCCTGCGAACATTGCAAAAACGAAATGAAGAAAGTATTTTGTCATCCGTCCATGGCT